>Ga0210005_1002757_pt1 | contig 10069 bp, 7 predicted proteins | sample CryGey02umfilter_3_FD_183961 | JGI IMG/M metagenome (GOLD analysis project Ga0210005, IMG submission 183961) | Groundwater microbial communities from aquifer in Utah, USA - Crystal Geyser 4/9/14 0.2 um filter (SPAdes) (version 3) | ecosystem: Environmental > Aquatic > Deep subsurface >... | reverse complement strand
CAAGCGTCTTTCGCCTTATGCAAAAATACGTATCACCGAACTAAAAGAGGAATCATTCCAATCAACGAAAGAACGAACAGAGGTGCAAAAAAAAGAAGCAGCAAAAATAATAAAAGCAGTGGAAGATGGGAGTACACTCATCGTACTGCATGAACGTGGGAAAGAAATGACATCTGAACAGATGGCTACAATGTTGGAAAAAAAAAGTGAACAAGGAAGCACACTTACATTTGTCATCGGGGGTCCACTTGGCCTCGATGAAACAATAGTACAAAACGCAGACGTACAACTTTCTCTTTCAACATTAACATTTCCACACAACATGGTTCGGACCATTTTGATAGAGCAAGTCTATAGGAGTGTTATGATCGGAAAAGGAAAATATCATTATTGATTCGTCGCCTACTGTTTCTATGTGTCTATTCTGTGTCTTTTACAGATGATATCCAGTGTAGGGTCTCTCAAACAGAACCAAGCAACACAATGGTACTTCCCCCATCAGCAGATACTTGAAAATCCTCCACCAGGGGATTTTTTTCTACTATTTCATGTACCAATTCCTTCATCACACCACTCCCTATCCCATGTACGATCAGGCACGCTCCTTCGCCTGCTGTTGCATACGAAAAAAGAGCTTGTTCGAGCTCAATTTCAGCAGATGCCAAAGATGATGCCTCGTGCAAATCCTTTGTCGGGATATCATCACGAAGTGTTGCAGAAAAATATCGTGAATCTTGAATATTCATATGTACGCTACAATGTCACAAAAAAATATCCTTCACCTTGCAACGTCGTGATAATTATTTGCAGAGCGTGTATTGTTTCTTCTCTATCAATATCATTGTGAAGATTCAACCCATCGTGCAACACAATAATACCACCAGGCTGTACGTCCTCCAAAATTTCTTTTGCAATCCTGTCTGCCTTCGCACGTTTGAAATAATCAGTTGTCATATTATTCCACAATACCACCTGCATCCCTTGTGCCTTTGCTGCATGCAAAAGCTGCGGCGTCTTCCATCCATGCGGAGGACGAAAAAGTGTTGGCGTAATTCCTGTTTCATCAAAAATAATCTTGTTCGTATCTGCTAATTCCTGTTCTGCTTTTTTCTCCTGATGTAACGGAAGAAAAAAAGAATGAGAATAACTATGATTGCCTATTACATGTCCTTCTGCGGCAATTCTTTTTATAATGTCAGGATATGCCTCAGCATTTTTTCCTATCACAAAAAATGTTGCATGAATATGCGCCTCCGTCAATATATCAAGCACCTGTTTTGTATATTCCCCATTTGGACCATCGTCAAACGTGAGTGCTACTGTTTTTTCTTGCACTTCCACTCCAGGCAATCCACGTTCTGTCTTTCCAAATACTTGTGAGGCTGGACTAAAAAAACCATACAGAGATACCACGCCCGTTGCTACAGTAAAGGCAACGAGAACACGTCTGATAAGAAATGATTTGTTCGTAGATTTTATCGAATGTACTATGTCGGATAGAGAAAGCAGGGCATACACAGAAGCATAATGCCATACTGTTTTCCAAAATCCGAGTTCACGATACCGACGCGCTGATGTGCTGTTCCAGACATCTCGAATATACACAATACGTCCAGCACTCTGCATCCGTTTTGTCAGATCAGTATCCTCTCCATAAAAATGAATGTCAGTATTAAACCCACCCAGTTCTGTAAGTGTTTTTTTATGTACAGCAAAACTTCCACCAAAAATAAAACGGACAAATCTCAGACGTTCTAACAGTGAAAAATTAAAAAAGAATAAACGAATAAAAAAAGTGAGCAATTTCGTTCCATCATAAAACCCAGATGGATTGGTTACAGCGACAGCATCATCGCTCGCAGCAATAGCACGTTGCATCTGTGCCACATAGTCAGACGGCAATTGTGAATCAGCATCTACATAGAGTAGCCAGTCACCAGATGCTTTCTCGAGTCCTGCTTGTCGTGCTTGTGGCAAGCCTGGTCGAGATTCATATACATAGGTAACTCCCAGATATGACAACACAATATCTTTTGTCTTGTCTGTACTCGCATTATCCACCACAATCACTTCAACGGGAGGTACTGTCTGTTTTACAATAGAATCCAAACAAGCCTTGAGAAAGGCTTCTTCATTTTTTGCCGGAACAATCAATGATATATGTGACAGATGATTGTCTACTGACTGTGTGGACATGCAAATAAACAATGTTGAGAAGAACGCTATAAAAAGTATAGCATATATGTGCCGACGGAGAGACTCGAACTCTCACACCTTTCGGTACCTGCTCCTAAGGCAGGCGTGTATACCAATTTCACCACGTCGGCTTGTGTATATTGTAATGTAAGTTTATCCACCGAAGCCTTGGCGTAGGTGGAACATGGTGCACAGTAAACCATGATTGAAGAAAAAAATCAAGATACACAGACAACCCTCGCTTATATACCCTTTATCTTGTATCGTCATTGCGAGGAGCCCACAGGCGACGAGGCAATCTATATGGTGTGGTGACGCAGTATAGATTGCTTCGCTCCACTCGCAATGACGAATTCTACATTCTAAAATTTTCCTTCTGCAGTCATCATTCTCTCCACCGTCTCCACCACTGCGCGCGTTTGTTGATCCACTTCCACATTCACACGACCACCTATAGGCAAACTTCCAAATGTTGTCGCCCGAAGTGTCTCAGGAATAAACGCGACTGAAAATGTCCCAGATGCTATATCATAATCAACGACAGTGAGACTCGCGCCATCGAGTGCGATAAATCCTTTTTCAATCACAAACTTTTTCAGTTCTTCTGGCAGTTGAAATCTGTATACTCCATTCTCTTTTTTTTCGAGAAGAGTAGCAATACCGTGCACATGTCCAGAGACGAGATGTCCTCCTATTTCATCACCAACTTTTATCGAGCACTCAATGTTCAAGCTATCGTTTGTTTCCAAATCGTAAAGCGTTGTCAAATTCAGCGTTTCATTGGTCAAATCAAATGATACTGTGTCATCTTGAATGCTGACCACAGTCAAACACACACCAGCCACACACACGCTCGCTCCTATCTGAAGATTACGGAGAGATACATCACTAAAGAGAAGTGTGAGCATTGCCCCGTGTTCATGTTTTTTACATGATGCGACCGTCGCTGTTGATTGTATAATGCCGGAAAACATAAAGATAATTTTTAATTCCTCATTCTTTATTCATACCACCATACTACGTTTCTCATGCGCGTTCGTCAAATTGACAACGTATTTTTATGTATAGTATACTCGATATGTATTCAATAAGAAGTAATACTATGGAGGAAAATATTACTCTCAAAGATGTATTCACTGCGGTGCAAGGCGTCAAGGATGAAGTGCGGGGTCTGAAAAACGAGGTGCAAGGTGTGAAGGATGAGGTGCAAGGTGTGAAAGATGAAGTACAAGGTGTGAAGGATAAGGTGCAAAACCTCAAAGAACTTGTGCTTGCAAACCAAGAAAGTATTGAATTTATCAAAGACAACGCTGTTACCAAAGATGAAATGAAAGAAGAACTTACGAAGGTTCGAAACGAAATCACAGAACATGTTGACGGTTTTGTTGGATTATACAAAGATCACGATACAGAGCTCGCCACTGTTATCTTACGTCAGCAAAGACAAGAGAAAAAGATAAAGAAAATTATGGTGCATGTTGGTATGTAGCCAGACATGGCGTGATTGAAGAAGGGAGCAAAAAACCCACCGAATCAGTGGGTTTTTTGTTTTCATCAGCCAGCCATATCGTCGTGAAGAAACAGTACAGAGGAGAGAGACTTCCACGAATGGAAGGAATCTGTTCCGTGCCTTTACAGATGTGACTGACTTGTGAGAGAGTAAACGACCGAAGTGCCCATGAAGGGCGATTCGATCGCCTTTGAAACAATCATGAAAACATCATTGCTTTAAAGGATCGACGAGGAGTGCTGCTCGTCGTCGATCATGCAAAATTACAAAGAACAATTGAGTGCATTGTGTCAGCTCCTGGCAGAGCACTCAGCGAGGCCAGGAACTTTTTTGCGTGGGTCTATCAGCGGCTGACGCTGCCGTGCCCGTCGCACGCGGTGCACGAGAGATCGAGCGTGCCGCTGGCCAGGAAGGCCTTAGCGGTGCTCTTGTCCACGCGCACGGTGTTGCCGCAGCCACACCGGAAGCACCGCCCGCCGATGTCGGTGAATGTAGTGACCTTTCCGACGATGACCTGCGGCTCGGGCTCCGTGGGGGCTTTCACCACCTCCACGACTTGTGGAACCTCTTCCACGCGCTCCCGCCAGCGCATGTGGAGGTTCCACCCACCGTACTTCTGAAAGGCCAGAAGTTCGAGGGCCCCACCGGCACAAGCGACCCGGTAGATAACCTGCGCCTCCGCGTTATCACACCGCTCCCCGAAGGGCCGAGAATGATTCACGCGAGACACGTACCGGCGGTCGTCATAGGCCTGGTACATCTGGACGCCATTCCGACCGGCGATTCGGCCGTACGTCCACGACGCTGCGTCATACGACGAGACGCTTTTCAGGTCATCCGGCAGCTGGCTATGCGCCAGCATGATGGCCTGAAAACGGACGGCTTCGTCGAGCAGACGCTGTTGCTCGAGGATGGCTGCTGCCTGTCGCTCGACCTCCTTTTTCTTGGCGCTCTCAGCCCTCTCCGAGGAGAGATCAACAAACGTGTGGAGCCTCGCGAGATCGGCGAGAGTGTACAAGAAGCTCTCGGAGAACTGAGCATCTGGTGCCTTCGCACAGAGGCAATCCTCGTGATCATAAAAAACGATCCCGAGCACCTCCATGCGAGGCTTGAGCGCCTCGAACCCTGCCTCGAATTCCTTCTTTTCGGTATTCTTTGCTTCCTCTTCGAGCACCTCGGCCTCGGTCCTGTCGACCTCGGCTTCGGTGTACTCGCGAAGATCCCAGATGGACTCTCCATAGTGGAACGTCTCATCTTCGAGGGTGATCCCCTTGAGCCCGATCGCCATGCGACGCTCGGACATGGACAGGAGACGTGGCTCGAAGACCGGCTTTTGCGTGGCATTCGCCGTACGCTGCCGAGCAGCCTCTGCTTGCTCCTCCGCCTCACGAGCTTTGCGCGCTTCGATCTCGCGCCAAGCCCCTTCGACGAAGGTCGCATCAAACGTCCCGACTTCTCGCCCTGTCTCCCTATCGAATTTGGAGGGCACTCGTGTTGCCACGAGCGTCCGATCCTTGTTCGGTCGGGAGATGAGGTAGCACTCTACGTTCTTCGCCCTTCCGGCGGTGTGGACGTAGAGCACATCCCCGGGCAACAAGGCCCAGAGCGACTGTTGAAGCTCGCCGATCTGCTCCCACGAGCCGGCGAGTGTTTTTTTTACTCGCTCCCACAGAAGCTTCGGCTGCCCAGCACGTCGCTGAGCGGTCGCCCCTCCCATGGTCGTGCCGTGCGGTCCGTACGGCCGCACGTACACCACCACGGCACCCTGCGGTGCTGTGGCCGCGACCTCCCGTGCCACCTGAGGCACGGCAGTCTTGGCGAAATCCGCAACGAAAAATTCTCCAATCCCCTGCTCGGGGACAAGGAGGGTCTCAACGGTCTTGTTGGTGTTCTGGTTCGCCATGATATCCTCCTCTCCCGTACGCGGGAAGGTGATTTCTCTCTCACACATACCCCATGGCAGGAAGTACAGAGAAAATGTATTTGTATTGCAGTGGTGTGTGAGGTATCCACTACAATAGGAAAATCCCTTTTAAACCTTCAATCTTTATTAAAAATTTGAAAGGGATGGCGAGAGTGAATTAAATTCAACTCTCGCCAAAAAAAAACGAATGCAAAATTTCAAAGAACAAAGTGGAGTTGTTTCTTTATCCTCCCCTTCGTACTCCATGACGAAGGAGAGCAGATTTTAGGAGAAGTTTAGTTGCCCGGCTTCTCCTCGGGCTTGAGCGCCCCGCCGGCCACCTCGTCGAGCTTGCCGCCGTTGTTGCGGACGGCGATGCCCGAGTCGAGGTGGAGCTCCTCCCCCTCACCAATCAACGCGACCACCATGGTCTCGTTATGCTTGTTGGTGGAGGCCGAGAGGCTCCAGGCCGCCGCGGTCCCGGTGGACCGGTGCGAGATGGAGCTGCCGCTGCTGCGACGGCTCATCTGCACCCAGGAGGCGCCGCGCTTCCACGCGATCATCCCCTGGCGGTTGCCCTCGTCCCACACCAGGTGCCCGCCCTTGTCCTTCTTTGACACGAGCCGCGCAGGGAGGTGCCAAACGCTCTCGGGGAACGGGACGTCCTCCGGGTCGGGGAGCTGCATGAGCAACTCGATCCGGTCCCGCAAGCGGTCGTCCACCGAGACGAACATCTGATCCCAGCTCGCACCACCCGGCTGCACGCGGAAGTAGAACCGTCCGAAACCCTTCTGCGGGTGACGGCCGAAGTTGGCCAGCCACGCGCGGGCGTCGAACGTCCCCTTCTCGCACCGCAGGGCGGTCTCGAGAGCGGAGAAGTTCACAGAGCTGTAGAGCGTCGCCTGGAGCTTGGTGCCGTTCCACTCCTTGACGGAGCGGATGGTCACCCAGCCGTCAGGATGCTGCGGGATCGTGGAGATGAGGTAGCCGGGCAGGACCGACCCCGCTCCCACTCGCCGGAAGCCCTCGCCGTTCCACTTGTACGTCTCGAGCTCGATGATCTCACCCTTGTGGGTGATGACCAGCTTGCCCTTGATGTACGCGTGGGACTCGTCTGGCGTCTCCGGCAGCACCAGGAGGAGCTGCTCGCGGAAGAGCGGCCGGTAGTCGTACGTGTCACCGTACGTCTGGACCGCTTCGCGCGCGCACCGGATGAGGAACTCGATGTCCTCCTGCTCCTCGAGCCACTCCGTCGTCGGCGCCACCTTGGCCTGCGAGGGCTTCAGGTGTCCGTCGACGACGAGCTGCCAGGAGAACTTGGACTCACCGGCGATGTAGTCCGGCGAGCTGGCCGAGTTGAAACCCGTCCAGATCGTGCGCCCGAGCTGCTCGTACACCGCCGTGAGCGCGGCGTAGTCGCCGGTCTCGTGGAAGGCGTCGATGGCCTTGCGGCTCATCTCGACTTCATGCTGACGCTGAGCCGTCTCGCGCTTCTCCTGGACTCGGCGGCTGATCTCGTACGAGTCGAACCGCGCCGCCTTGAGCAGCTTCTCCGGCTTGTCGGCGGCCCAGGCGTCGAGGCGATCGCGGTAGGAATCCCCATCCTCGCCGTCCTCGATCTCGGGCCAGACCAGCTTGTCCGCCTGGAGCTGCGTCTTGCGCTGCTCCTCGGCGAACTGCTCAGCCGCGCCACTGGTGATGGCGTCCAGGACCTCTCTGGCCTGGCCACAGAACGTCGGGCAGCCCTTGCGGCCACCGAGATTCGGCAGCCGACTGCGCCAGCTCTCGGCCTGCGACCGCGGCATGGCCTCGATCTGCCGCTCGATGAGGTTGTCGAACGCGGTGCGAGCCCGGTTCGTCCCCTCCTGAGCGCGGTCGAGAGCCGCGACGAGCCGCTCCTTGCCGATGAGCTCGATGGCCGCCGCGGCCCACTCGAGCGCCGACTTCTCGAACTCGTCCATCGTGCGGGTCGACGGCGTGATGCCGCGCCCGCTTCCGTAGCTCTCCTCGTCACTGTGGGCGACCACCGCGGGGGTGGCGCCCTGGTTGTTGTCGATCTCGATGGCCGCCTTGACGGCCTGCTCCGGGGACACGAGTCCCTGCTTCAGGAGCTGCTCCAGGATGCTCATTCCATTTCTCCAGGGCTTTCGCCCACATGCTCTTTCCCATTTGGAATGACCGAATGGTCTTCAGACGATGGTACGACGGTACCGTGTCTTATCCATCAGGATTGAGCAGATTCTAGGCACATCACTGTGCCCTTCTTCCAATTTTTTTAACGCAAAAAAACTCCTGAAGGGCACAGTATTATTTTTTATTATGTAAAGAACATAATATATTCCCAATTCTAAAATCTGAATTCATAATTCTTCATTCGAACTGAGAGAGTAAGCAACCGAAGTGCCCACGCGGGGCGATTCGGTCGCCTTTGGAAAAATGATTTTATGAAATCATTTCTCGGAAGGAACATCATATATACACATATTTTGTAATGAACCGTTGCCAAACCACAGAGTGATTTGGGCATCTTGGTCGACGAGGAGTGCTACTCGTCGTCGATCAAGTGCAATTTTGCCACAGTCTTCACCGCTGGGGCTCGGTTATATGTCGGCTAGAGAGGGAGGTACTCGTCCACCTCCTCGAAGCGGACCGGGGCGTGATTCACGCGCTCCGGGAACTTCGAGAGGATGGCCTCATCGTGGACGCGAACACCCACGACGTAATACACCCCGCGCTCTGCGCCGAACAGCTTCACGTGGTGGCGCCGAGCCACCGGGTTCACCGGCAACCGGGCCTCCTTCTGCGTCACGAACTTCCCCGTAAGCACCTGACCAAGCCATTGCTTGGTAAACTGCTCGAGGTCGTTCCCCGCGACACCGCGGGCCGCCGACCACACGCCCGCCACGTCCAGCCAATTGCTCCCATCGTGGGAGCAGACCGCCGTGTACCTGGGCAACATCCACCACCAGAGGGCGGGGAGGCCGAAGAACAAGGCGGCGAGGCCCACGACCGAGTCGAGGCCGCTCTGGTCCCAGACGCCGTCGGCGGCGACGAGGATGTCGTGCCCGAAGGCGGCGGCGATGGCGATGACGACGGCGCTGGCGATGACGACGGCGATGAGCTTCTTCATGATGACCTCCTAAAAGGCAAAGCAAACTCACCAACATGGCGAGTTGCGAGAAGCAATCAAGTGACAGTACTCATTACTGTCAATTTCATTGCTTCTCACAACTATTTTTTCTAGTCAATTTAAATGAACAACTTTCAAAAAAGTTTTTTCTCCAAAACTCTCGGAAAGCTAGGCGCGCAGACCATCTCAACCATCACGAAAAGATGATCTGTCACCATAGCCTTCTGAAAATTCTGCTGCTGCGAATTTCTTTCATGCACTATCTAACTAAATATATTTTCTCAAGTGCAAATGCGAAGAAGTAACTTCCAAAATGGGATTATTTTATATGTACACCCCGTGCCGTCACACTCCGCACAGTCATTCCAAAACAGTGGTAATGAATGTTTACACGTTGTACACAATGTTCGAATACTCATACACACGTATTTACTTGTCTACTTACTACTTGTTACTTAATGAACATTCATCGCAATATATGCAAATGATGTCGCGAGTGTAAGAAAAATAAATTGGATCATACCGTTGTAAATAGTTTTCTGTATTTTTTTTGTTTGAAAGAACAATCATCAGTCTTGTTTTGCCAAGCAAAACATATTCTTCAATCTTTCTCTGCGTAATACAGAGTGTTCCCACTTTCATACATCTTGCGATGTATGAAGGAGGAACGCACTCGGTACTACAGTTTCTGATGAGACTGTAGTCTGATCGAGAAGGAGTGCCTTACCAAATTTCTTTAGCAATCACTATCAACTCCCATCAGCATTCTCCGTAGCCAAAGCGTTGGAGAAGAAAACCAGATGTGTATCTCACATCGCCGGAAAGAATCTCTCTCCATAAGTCACGTGGCGTGAGCTTTACGGGACCTTTCCTTTTCTCGGGCGATGCGGGATCAGACACTTGTAAAGATTTGTATGCGTCAGTAGCAGACTACAAACTTCCGCATCCTTGTTCGTCTCACAACAAGCGAGAGACGAACTCAGACGTTTTGGAAGGAACCTTGCTCCGACAGATATGGATGGCAGTATGTGGTCGAACGATGAATCGGTGGTGTACTCTAGAAAGATGTACTGTGCCGTGTCGTTCTTTGTCCGCCTTGGGCGGATTATGACCTCTCTCCGTGTCATCCATGTCTGTAGAAACAAAAACACTCTCTTGGTGGAGAGAGTATTGAAAATTTGTAATTTCTAATTACCAATTTCTAATGAATTACCCCGCAGCAAGCTGACGGGGTCTCATCACTTACATAAGTAGTTTAAGCTGCTTTTCACGATGTATCTCTTGATACGTTTTTCCTTGGTTTTTTACGTAATTCTTTATTACGGTCTCG
>Ga0210005_1002750_pt1 | contig 10082 bp, 12 predicted proteins | sample CryGey02umfilter_3_FD_183961 | JGI IMG/M metagenome (GOLD analysis project Ga0210005, IMG submission 183961) | Groundwater microbial communities from aquifer in Utah, USA - Crystal Geyser 4/9/14 0.2 um filter (SPAdes) (version 3) | ecosystem: Environmental > Aquatic > Deep subsurface >... | reverse complement strand
AGATTATCCGAATGATCAAAGGTTACTTGAATTTCTATATAAAACATACCATAAACTTTTTAAATGAAGAAATAAAACTCTTTGATTTGTTTATTTTTGTACCACTTAAAAAAACATAAATGAAAACATCATTAGTTACCGGAGGAGCAGGATTTATTGGAGCTCACGTTACCAATCATTTACTAAAATTAGGACACAAAGTAATTGTGTTAGACGATTTAAGTGGAGGGTTTCAGGATTATGTTAATGAAAATGCAATTTTTATTAAAGGTTCTGTTACTGATGAAAAATTAGTTCAGCAACTATTTGTAGATTATAAATTTGATTATGTATATCATTTAGCCGCTTATGCAGCCGAAGGATTGAGTCATTATATCAGACGTTTCAACTACAATAATAACTTAATTGGTAGCATTAATTTAATTAATGAATCCATTAAGCATAAAGTAGAACGATTTGTATTTACTTCTTCTATTGCTGTTTATGGAGCCTTAACCCCACCAATGCGAGAAGACATGCATCCACAACCTGAAGATCCTTATGGTGTTGCAAAATATGCCGTAGAATTAGATTTGAAAACTGCCCACGAAATGTTTGGACTGAATTATACTATATTTCGCCCTCATAATGTGTATGGCGAATATCAAAACATTGGAGATAAATACAGAAATGTAATAGGCATTTTTATGAATCAATTAATGCAAGGCAAATCATTATCTGTTTTTGGTGACGGAAAACAAACAAGAGCCTTTAGTTATATTGATGATGTTGCTCCATATATTGCCAATTGTGTTAATATTCAGGGAACAACCAATGAAATTTTTAACATTGGTGCAGACCAAGAATATACCGTATTACGATTAGCAGAAACCATACAAAATGCTATGGGAATTAATCAGCCAATAATGCATTTAGACCCAAGAAATGAAGTTGTTCATGCTCATGCCGACCATCAAAAAGCCAAAAAGATATTTAAAATTAATAACTTTACTTCATTGGAAGAAGGAGTTGTTAAAATGGCAAACTGGGCAAAAAAAGTGGGTGCTAGAAAAAGTTCAAAGTTTGAAAACATTGAAATCACTGAAAAATTACCACCATTTTGGGTGGAAAAGTAACGAACAATACAAAAATTATCTTTCTTAGAAGATAAAAGATAGTATTTTTATCTTATGAATAGGATAAAATGGAAAATTATCTATTTTTAAATAGAAAACTAATTTGCCCTTACTTTGTTACAAACAATTGTTATTAAAGCTAAATTTGACTTCTACTAATAAATGAAAAAAATACTTTTTTTAACTCTTCGAAACCAATTTTATTTTGATGTTAGACTATAATCAAAATCCTATCCATACGATATCTTGTCAAGATAAAGTAATTTATTGTTTTAATATTGATGAATCAGCAAATATTGATAAACAAACAGTGGATTCTTTTGGCGATGAATGGGAAAAGTTTTCTAGTTTCTCAAAAGATGAAATAGAGAAAATTGGAAATGAGTATTTTGATATAATTGACCATTCTATTCTTAATAAAGAGAGTATTGTACTTGATTTGGGTTGTGGAAGTGGAAGGTGGTCAAAATACCTTGTTAATAAAGTAAAATTTATCGAAGCCGTAGATCCAAGTAAGGCAGTAATTTCAGCGTCTATGTTATTAAATGAAGATGAAAATGTTAGAGTTACACAAGCTTCAGTTGATAATATTCCGTTCAATAACAATTCATTTGATTTTGCTATGAGTTTGGGAGTATTGCACCATATACCAGATACCAGAAAAGCATTGTTAAATTTAGTAGAAAAAACTAAAGTAGGTGGTTATGTACATCTTTATTTGTACTACAATTTGGATAATCGAGGTGTTTTTTATAAATTTTTGTTCAAAATATCGGTATATCCTCGGTTATTTATATCCAAAATGCCGAAAAGCATAAAAAAAATATTGTGCGATATCATCGCAGTAGTAGTTTACTTAATGTTGATTACATTTGCTAAAATTGTCAAGAATGTTTTGTCGACCAAATCTTTTTATCAGAAATTGCCTCTATCTTACTATGTAGGCAAATCGTTTAATGTGGTAAGAAATGATGCTTTAGACAGATTTGGAACGCCATTAGAACAACGGTTTAGTAAAATTGAAATTGAAAATATGATGCAGAGTTGTGGTTTGTCGGAACTTAAATTTTCGGAAAACGCACCATATTGGCATGTAGTAGGTAAAAGAATACATTAATTCAATGAAGAAAAAAGTTTTAATTATTACAAACCACAGAAAAGATAGGTCTCCTGGTCAACGATTTAGGTTTGAGCAATATTTAGATTTTCTCTCATTAAATGGATATGAAGTTGATTTTTCTAACTTATTTGATGAAGATGATGATCGAAAACTTTATTCGAAGGGTAGTTACGTTGATAAATTTCTCATTTATCAAAAATGTATAAAAGTTAGAAAAGAGAATTTAAAAAGGATTAACGATTATGATATCATTTTTATTTTTAGAGAAGCATTAATGACTGGTTCTATTCGTTTTGAGAAAGCATTTTCAAAATCAAAAGCCAAACTTATTTATGATTTTGATGATGCAATATGGATTCCTAATGTTTCTGACGCCAATAAACGGTTTGAGTTTTTAAAAGATTATGGAAAAACAACTAAAATCATAAAATTATGTGATATGATATTTGCTGGAAATCAGTATCTATCTGATTATGCATCAAGTTTCAACAACAATATTAAGATAATTCCAACAACAATAGATACAGATGAGTATGTAAAACAGTATGTTGAAAAATCCAATAAAATATGTATAGGTTGGAGTGGAAGTATAACAACCATCCAACATTTTGAGTATGCCATTCCTTTTTTAAAAGAGGTAAAAAATAAATTTGGAAATCAGGTTGAATTCAAAGTAATAGGGGATGCTAATTATGTTAATGAAGAATTGTCGATTAGGGGATTAGCTTGGAATAAACAAACAGAAATAGAGGATTTATGTGCTTTTGATATAGGCATAATGCCTTTGCCAGATGATGAGTGGGCGAATGGCAAATGCGGTTTAAAAGGGCTTCAATACATGGCATTAGAAATACCAACCATTATGTCGCCTGTTGGTGTAAACACAGATATTATTCAAGATGGAGTGAATGGTTTTTTGGCTGTAGATATTCATGAGTGGATAGAAAAAATTTCTCTATTGATTAATGATATGAATTTAAGAAAATCAGTAGGAATTGAAGCAAGAAAAACGGTCGTTGAAAAATATTCGGTTGAATCGAATAAACAGTTGTATTTAAAATGGTTTAATGAACTTCTTAGTTTAAATTAATTTTTCTTTTTTTCTTTAGCAATGTTGTAAATTAAAAAAAGAGCTGTTACAAATAATAATTGTGCAGGCATCTTATAACGAGATAATGCCCCAAAATTATAAGAGCTAATACCTACAATTATTCCAAAAATGACTGAAAAAATCATCATAAAAAATATGTCCTTATTTTTAAATATAATTATAAAAAATTGAGCTCTATACTTTAATACTAAGTATAAGAAAAAAAATAGTAACCCAAGACCTTCAAGAGCACCAATTAAAGTAGGCACATTTCTAATTTCCAATGGATAGGGTCTAAAAAAAGTAACATTAAAAGCCTTTGGAGCAACTTTTAAATAACCTAAAGGCGTAAATTCAACCTCTCCTAACGAGTATCCCGATTGATCTTGAGTTGTTGCTAAATAGCCATGCCAAGACTGAAAACCTTCTAATGTTTGTTCTAACTTATTAATGTCGTATTTTCCCACTCCTGTAGATATGTTTCTTAACACAAAAAATGTACTAACTGATATTATTAATATAATTATTGGAATTAAAATAATTCTAATAAAACTTCCTTTAATTATATTTTTAAGATTTGATTGTCCCCAAATCATTAAGGTTGGAAGCAAAATATAAAGAATATAAGGTTTTAAATATAAAATTAAAATGGCTGAAATAATTGTCATAAATATGCTAAACAAAATCCTTCTTTTTAAAATAAAGATATTAGAAAAAGCATAAATCATCCAACCCATACACCCCATTGTAACTGTATCTTTTAACACACCTCCTCCCCAAAAAATTATAGAAGGTATCATAAAGAAACTAATCATTAAATGTTTACTGTAGTTGGGATATATTTTACAAAAATTAGAATATGCCGCCCACAACCCAACAAAAGAAACAGCAGCAAACAATACGGTTGTTGTACCGTAAGAAAACAATCCGAAAAAATTTGCAATAACAATTAATTTAACCATAACCCAAATATCTGTTCCATTAACAAAATAAACTGTTTCCAGATCTACTCTATCACCAGTTAAATCTAAATTTTCGTAAGTTGTAAAAAATAATTCTAAAACTCGTATTGGGTTATACGTAAAAATTTTTGTTACATCTTCGGCTGCTTTATAATAACTTAAACTATCTCCTCCTTTGTAGTAATAAACAGTTAGTATAGCAAACATAAAACCGCCTACAACTTTCGCTGTTAAACCAAGAATAAAATATTTATATTCTGGATTTTTAGCAATTCTCATTCTTTTATAATGAAAAGCTATAATATATAACACTCCAAAATAAATGATGGCTAAGCATATATCATATAAACCGAGTTTTAAATCAAAATAATCTAATGCTGATAACATATATCTTCAAAAAAAATTATTATCCCCCTTACCATCCCACTCCACCTCTTTTTCAGCTAACCCATTAAACAAAGGCAACCTCACTATCCGTTCACTTTCTTTTGAGCTATAATCATATAAACCTAAAGCTGGAATCATACTGTTTTAAATCTTATCGTTTATCAATATATGCAAAAGAAAATTGTTTTAAAGCAGCTTTAATTTCGTCATCAGTTGGTGGGTTTTTGATGGCATAAATTACTTCCTCCTCATAACTAATATCTTTATAATAGGTCAGTTGTTCAATAAATAATTTTTCAGAAAAAACAGTAGTAGATGTTGTATTAAATAGTTCTTTGGCTGTTTGTATTATTTCTTCTAAAGCAATACCATGAGTTAGAATAAAATAGAGATCAACATAATCTTTCCATTTGGCTCTTCCTCCCAGAGCAAAAGCTTTCATGGCAGCTAATGTTAAAAGAGTAGGCATTTTAATTCTGTCTATTTTTTGAGATGATTTTATTCGATAAGGATAATTGAAAAAGGTAATTTTTACTCCATTGATAGTAAAATGTGCTTGATTCTTTAATTCTCGTAATTTAACTATTGGAAAAGTACTAATTTTAGAAAGTTCATCAATGGTTTTAAATTGATTTTTGTTTTTAAAAGTAAACAAATCAAAATCAATAGATTCTCGATGTCCTAATTGCAGAGCTATAGCAGTTCCTCCAACCAATACATAATCTTTGTAAAAGTGTTGAATAAGAGGCAAAATTTCTCGTTGCTCGTTAGATAGTATGTTTAAGTAAACCTTTTGATGCAAAATATTGTCCGAATAAATTTAATGTAGATGTAAAATAATTTTGTCGTTGGTGTTTTTTTACTTTTATAATGTTGTTTTCCACAATTTTAGCTACCTTTTTTTCTCCTACAATATCAATCAATTCTTTAATTTGAGGCAAATCGGCATAACTTAAAATAAACTCTACCAACACTTCATCACTAATAGCATGTAATTTATCCTTTCGAATGTACCAAAACAAATGGGCATTTTCGTCTATAAATTGTGTTCGAGTTTTCATTTTGCTCATATCTATATAGCTTACCCTAATTTTTATTTATTATCACTAAGGCATAATTTCAATTACAAGATTGTTGTTAGAATTTATTCCTTATTTCGAATTTTTGAAACTAAATCAGTGCTTAAAATCCAGTCAACATTTTTCTTTTTCAATCCATTTATTAGTTTTTTATCTCCTGTCCATAATGGTGCAGAGAGTTCAATACTCAACGCAATAAAAGGGGCATCAAATTCATCAATATTTTGAACTAATTCTATTGATTTATCCCAAGTTTCACCACTAATGGTATCTAAATCGATTAATTCAATTTTTTTCAACAATATTCTTTTTAGAAAATTAAGTTCATCGTTCTTAAGGTTTGAGATTTTCAGCAATTTCTGATGGTGATTAATAAGTTCTTCTAAAATAAAAGCAGGAGCATAAAATTCAAAAACACCTACTGAGTTTAAAAGTATATCGCTAATCTTACCCGTTGGATTTAAAAGTCCACTAAAAACTATATTAGTGTCAACAACTATTATCACTTAATAAATTTACTTTTGTTTTTATCCCACCAAGTTGATTTTGAATCGGTAGCAAGCTCATTAATTTGATTTTCTGTTGCATTACTTTTAGAAGCTATTTCTATAAATTTTATATAATCTATAATACGTTGTAAACCAACCAGATTTGTTTGAGCTGAAAGTCGGATAAGAATTTCATTATTTGTTCTTTCTATTCGCATATTCCAAAGTTAAGCAATTTTTTCAACCTTAAGCGGAGTTCTAAAATACAAAATCTTTGTAAAGATACGAAAATACTACCAATGTTTAATCAGTAAAAAATCGTTTTACACTCTTACAAACCCATTTAACTTCATTTTCTGTTAACTCATAAAACAAAGGGAATCTCACCATCTTTTCACTCTCGGTTGCACTAAAATCGTTTCCAGTGTTAACATAACGATATTGTTTTCCCATTTCGCTTAAATGCAATGGCGAATAGTGAAAATAAGCACTAATTCCTGATTTTTTCAAGTGATTAATCAGCTCATTTCTTACTTTTTTACTTTCAACTTTGATAAAAAAGATATGGGCATTATGATTGTTTTCCGTTATTGGAAAATCAATAAACCCTTTTTCTTTAAATAACCGAAAGTGTTTTTGGTATAAGGAATATAGTTCGTTACGTTTTTTTGTTACGTTTTTTAATTCTTGAAGTTGTGCAAATAAAAAAGCGGCATTTATTTCACTCAAACCATAACTTGAACCCAAACTCTGCCAGCTATAATTAGAAATCTTACCTTCAAGAAATTTTTTTCTGTCAGTTCCTTTTTCTAAAATAACATCCACATTTTTAATTAAACTGTTATTGTTAATCAAAATTGCACCTCCCTCGCCACAATGAATATTTTTAGTGTCATGAAAACTAAAACAACCAATATCACCAAAAGTACCTATGTGTTTATTATGATAATAAGAATCAATACTTTGTGCTGCATCTTCAATTAAAAAAAGTTTGTTCTTTTTACAAGTTTCAACAATTTTTTCGATGTTTTCAGTTAACCCTGCATAATGTACTAAAACAATCACTTTGGTTTTTGGCGTAATAGCTTTCTCCAATAAATTTTCATCCAAACACATTGTTTTTGGATGAATATCTACAAAAACCAATTTTGCTCCTCTCAATGCAAAAGCATTGGCTGAGGAAACAAAGGTAAATGAAGGTAAAATTACTTCATCTCCAGCTTTTAAATCTATTGCTAAAGCAGCTAATTCTAATGCTGAGGTACAACTGGTGGTTAAGCGAATTTCATCACACTCAGTTAATTTTGACAATTCTTTTTCACATTTTTTTGCAAATTTTCCTGGTGATGAAAATACTTTTTCACGAATTACCTCATTAATGGTTGTAATTTCGTTACCAGAAATAAAAGGTATATTAAAAGGTGTTTTCAATATGATGAAATTGGTTTTCGCTACAAATAACAACAATAAAATTAAGGAAATAAAACATTTATTAAACAATCCATCAGTTGTTGAATTGTTGAGCTTATCAGCTATCGGATGTTTAGAAGACATTCCTGAAACTTCTGACACCATTAAGGGTAATGCCATTCAAAAAGCCCAATATGTTTATGAAAAATATGGCTACAATTGTTTTGCCGATGATACTGGGCTGGAAATTGAAGCCTTAAATGATGAACCAGGTGTTTATTCGGCACGTTATGCTGGAGAGCAAAAAAGTGCAGAAGACAATATGAACAAAGTGCTTACCCAACTAATAGATAAATCGAACAGAAACGCACATTTTAAAACTGTTATTGCGTTAATAATTGATGGAAAAATCACTTGTTTTGAAGGAATTGTTGAAGGAGAAATTACAAAAGAGAAAAGCGGTGTTGAAGGTTTTGGTTACGACCCCATTTTTAAACCCAAAGGGTATGGTAAAACTTTTTCTGAGATGAGCATGACAGAAAAAAATAACATCAGTCACAGAGGAAAGGCCATTATTAAACTAATAAATCACTTAAAAAAATAAGGCATATACTCAACACACATAGATTTTCGGTTTTTTCACTCTTTATCAGTCACACTGTCTCGCTCAAAAGTACACTGTACTTTTGCCGTCCTTTATATGCGTTAAAATTTTAAACCGTAGCTATGGCTATGCTTGGCTTACACACAAACTCGCTCAAACAGCCATTGGCTATTTGCCGTGCCTTGATAAAGGAAAAAAATAAATTCGTCAAAATTCTCGAAAATCTATGTGTGTTGAGCATAAAAAAAGGATGTTGAAATTCAACATCCTTTTTCGTTATAGAAAAATAGTATTAAAAATGCCACACATCGTGTTCCATATTAAAAATTTCTTCTTTAATTTGATCAGCTTCTAACAATAAATCTATTCCTAATTTATAGTCAATCAATCCTCTCTCATACACATTGGAGCGTTTGATGATATAGCTGTTAAACATTCTTTTCCAAAAAATATCTTCAAAAGTTCTTCGTTCCGCATCATTCTGTCTGTTAAACACATCATAATTTGCAAAAACATAACGAGCTTCAGGAAAATAAACCCAAAACAATCGTTTTAATCCTTTAAAATCACCATTTTCGTCTAAAACAGATACAATAGGAGAAATACCCATAATACGAACATCCATAATAGAACGCTCTCTATCAAAAAACCAATCTTCTTTGATTTGATATTTAATAACATCTATACTTGCTGTTTCTTTGTAAGTTAGCGTAGGTACTAACTCTGCGAATTCATTTTCCACAAATATTTCTGTACTATCTCCCATTTTAGCAATAGCCTGAGAAATGGTTAGTTGAACAGTGAATTCATCATCGGCTTCATCAAATGCAGTGATAGTTCCTTCCATAATAGCATCCTTCATAACATCAAACAATGATTTTCTATCATTTATTTTTGTAATAGGATAATACAATGGATGATTGATTTTTTCTCTCAAATCTATTTCTCTCCATATTCTTCTATGCCACATAACATCTTGTTCTCGCACATGGGTATAGGGAACTACTCTTCGAGTAGGCGTATTTTCTTTAACCCAAGGTTTATCCAACACTTTCAAATCCTGAGAAAAAACATTTCCTGAGAAAAAACAGATAGCGAATGCTAATAATACTGTCGATAAACTAATAGATTTCATTTTAAACCTCCTTTGTGTTAATTAAATTACTTGAACAATAATTGGAGCAAGTGTTCTAGTAGAGCCATCTGGCATTTTCACTTTGATATCTTCAATATAAAATTTCTGATTTCTTGATGCCCCATTTATCAAACTTTTACATTTATCATTTAGTCTATTACCTGATACTTTTTCTTCAGTAATCATTCCAGATTTTACGGTAGAAAACTTAAATGCAGAAACATTAACATTTACTTCAAAATCAAAATTATCCATTTTAGCTTGAACAGTAGATGCTCCACCCAAAGCATTTTTCTGAATAGAAAACGAACCTGATTTACCTACTATTGAAGAAACAGGATCTGGTATTCTCTTTACCCTAAACTCTGATTTTCCTAGATTTACCTTATTTCCATTGTCATCTGTTCCTGTTACCACAATAGTAACCGTTTTAGCAGAAGCAGGAGGTCGCATGTTATACCCTTTGGATGTTTTAGATAATCCTGGACCTGAAGCGGTGAAGTTAGGCATAGGAGCTGAAACGGAAACAGGGTTATCTACTCCAATGTAAAACACATTCATTTTCTCTGCCGCTACAGTTGTTGACGGTTTTCCAACTTCAAAACTATGGTCAAAAGGATATATTTTTGGTCCTTTTTTAGTTTTTACTTTGATTATACCACCCCATTGATGAACACCAATAGATTCTTTAA
>Ga0210005_1002733_pt1 | contig 10146 bp, 4 predicted proteins | sample CryGey02umfilter_3_FD_183961 | JGI IMG/M metagenome (GOLD analysis project Ga0210005, IMG submission 183961) | Groundwater microbial communities from aquifer in Utah, USA - Crystal Geyser 4/9/14 0.2 um filter (SPAdes) (version 3) | ecosystem: Environmental > Aquatic > Deep subsurface >... | reverse complement strand
TTTCATGCATACTAACAGTAGTACCTAATGCCAATTTTCTAACAGCAGGATTACTTGCTCCAGGACCAGTGCGAACATTGAGATTGTTGATAGTGATAGTACCTTTGCCCAAAAATGGAATTGCTCCCATAATAAGAGGCAGGGCACGATTTGGCTCTACAAAATATTGTCCAGGTAAATTGTAAGCGCAAGTAGCACTACCACCACCATCTACTTGAATTTGATTGGTTGGTAACACGCCAGCATCTGTCAAAGCGTTACTGGCTTCTTCTTTTGAAGCGCTATTACTACAATATACTACTAATTCTTTTCCTTCGTTTCTAACACCCAAAAATACTCGAGCGGCTTGTTCAGCTTTGGAGCTAGGCGTTCCCAAAGGATCAAAACCTTCCACAGCTTGGTCGCCAACATGTACAAAAGTGTCTGCATCAAAATCTACAATCTTGGCAGTATTTGTTTGATTGTCAATAATAAGCATACGTCTAGCTTGTTCCATATCTGGTGTAGGACGACTACCACTTGAAATATAATCACCCTCCGCATCAGAAGACTTGAGACCAAGACTGAGTGTCGTGGCTGTCATAGTCACATTGAAAAAAGGAGCGTCCCACAAAAATTTTACTTCTGGATTATTGGCTTTGAGTGATTCTACAAATGAACGAGTAAACAGCCAGTTTTCAGTTGTCGTGCTGGCTACAAAAGGCAAAACAGGAGCACCACCGTCAATACGTGGTGTAGAAGTACTCATAAGTTTGATTTGATTTTGAGTTAGATCAATAGTTGTGATGAAATCAATATAACCAGCAGACTCCGGAGCTTTCATAAAAGTCTTTATTCCCGATCCACCTACCCACTCAAGGGCAGTATAGCCCAAAGGTGATGTCATTTCAGCAGAAACAAAATTGTTGGCAGGCAAAAAGCTAAAAACAAAAGCCATAATTCCTATCGCTAATAACCTTCTAACATTTTTTACAAACATATTTTTTTGGTTAATTTTTAAAACGTTTATATTATACTATAATAATTCACTTAGGTAAAACAAAAAACAAGGATTATTGCCTTGTTTTTATTTACAATTTATTATAATTTCTTTTTTAACCTACTATTCTTTCCTTTCTTCTTCGACATTTCTCTTTGTATTTCTTTTCTTTCATCTTCTGGCAAATTTATTATTTTCTGACAATCCTCACCACAGGCACCTTCATATTTTTCACTACACTTAGGACATTGGATAAAGAGAAAATGACAAGCAGTATTACTACAGTTGGTATAATCATCACAACTCTCACCACACTGTGAACACTTGGTCAAAATTTCATCAGAAATTGTTTCTGACAATCTATCATCAAAAACAAAATTTTTACCCTTATACTTCACTGGCAAATCTTCTTGCTTACACTGGCGAGCATAATCTATCACTCCACCATAAAGTTGATTGACGTCTTTGAAACCTTCAGACTTGAGAAAAGCAGAGGCTTTTTCACAACGCACACCACCAGTACAGTAAAGCAAAATTTTTTTATCTTTTTTGTTTTTCAATTCTTCTTTGACAAATTGAAGCTCATCGCGAAAAGTATCAACATCAGGCAATATAGCATTTTCAAAATGTCCAATGTCTGATTCATAAGCATTGCGCATATCGACAACTATTGTATCTTTTTTACTCATTTCTTCATTCCACTCTTCGGCTGTCAGATGTTTGCCAACATTGGTGGTGTCAAAGGCATCATCGTCTAGTCCATCAGCCACAATTTTGTGTCTAACTTTGATAGTGAGCTTGTAAAAAGATTTACCATCGTCTTCAACCGCAATTTTGAAAGGAACATCTTTGAACTCTTTGAACATGTCAACATAATCACGAAAGATTTGAAAATTGACAGTCGGTACTGACAACTGAGCATTTATTCCCTCTTTGGCAAGATAAATTCTACCTAAGATCCCCATCGCGCTCCAAGCACGATAGAGTTCATCACGCATTTTTTCTGGTTCAGATAAATTGACGTATTTATAAAAAGAAAGTGTAGTACGAGGTGTAGCATCTTCTTGCATTTTTTTGCGTAATTCTTTGCGGTTTATGCGGTTATGTAAAATCATAGACTTAATTTAAGCGAGGATATTATATACTAAAATGGTATTGTTTGCAAGATATACAATCTAAATATATAGTTACCATTAATTATTGTCTAGTTATATTCCACAAGATAATTTAACGGTAACTAAAAGTAACTAACAGTAACTAAATAAAGCTCTGCCAGTTACCATTAATTATTGTCTAGTTATATTCCACAGGATAATTTGACAATAACTAAAAGTAACTGAGAGTAACTGAAAAAGTTTTGTTAGTTACTTTTAATTATTATTTTGTTATAACAAAAATTTAATAAAAATAAAAAAATGGCCTCAAATAAAGTCCATTATAAAAAATTGAAATAATGTGGTGGAGCGAGGCGGCGGAGCGTCCCGAAGGAAGCTCCACCGCCTGCCGTGTATTGCCCTCAGTCCGAGTCCTCTGGCAGGTAGTATGCACTACACTGCAGCTGGAGGACCCTCTTGGAAGGCGGGTCGTACGTTGACGACCCATAGCAGAAGGCGAGACACCCAGCCTCGTCGAGGGCATCCTTGCCCCCGACGAAAACCGAGTAGTCGACCTGTCCGCCGGGGCAGCTGTCCCAGTCAGCTGCCCACTCGCCCGTCGCCAAATCAACGGAATTGAAGTAATTCCAGCCCGGCAACGGGCAGAACGAGAAGTGATGGCCATTCCCACTGGGATTGGCCGTCCACGGGTACACCGTCGGGTCTGGGATGACCTCGACAGTTCCTTGTGGCTCACCGTGGATCGCACCACTGGACCGGATGGTGAAACATCCGTCCGGGGGGGCATGGATGCACCTATGCGACTCGACGTCGCAGCCGACGATGTCGGTGAGCGGGTCACCGTCGTCCTTGGTGCACTCCTGGTCCGCCTTGCAGGCCTGTGCAGGCTCCTGCCATGGCGGGGGTTCCACGTAGTCCAGATTGTATGGGGGGTCTCCGGGATCGTAATCCCCCTCCTCAAAGTAGTCCGTAGGTACAAACCCTTGTTCGGAGAAAACAAGGGCGTCGTCCGAGAGCGCGTCGTAAACTCCCCCAACGTCCGCGAAGCGGACGTTGTACGACGAAACGTCGGATGACGCGTCGTTGTAGCTCCCTCCGCCAGGAACATCGCAGGCGACGAAGAAGAGGAAGATGACAGACGAGAACACGGACATCAGGGTCGAACGAAACATGAAAACCTCACGTGTTGGGTTCCCCAAATGGGTAGATGGCACTCTCGGTTGTTCGAGTGCGCCAAAATTGGGGAAAACCAGATTTAATGTAGCACATTTTTGGCTTTTTGTCAAGATTGACATATAAAAAAATAGCTGTGTTTAGCTATATTTTTATTAAAAAATTGTTGATAAAGTTATGTTTTATTCATACTAAAAAAGTATAGAAATAACTAACAACATTATCTTTAGTTACTATAGTTACTTTCAGTTACTACTTAGTTTTATTATATGGTAACTTAAGGTAACTAAAATTAATTGGTAAAATATATATTAGTTACTTATAGTTACGTATAATTAAACTAAACAGTATAACTAAAAAGTAACAAGAAGTAACTGAAAGTAAATAAAAAAACTTTCCTCAGTTACCTCTAGTTACTTTCCTATTTAAATAAAAAACAGCCTCCAAAAGAAGACTGCTTTAACGAAAATTGTATTTAAATTATTGCAAATTCGTCGCGTCACAGACATTCCAACCCTCTGGCACATCACACGGCGTTGGGAAGGCCTGACAAATTGTCCCTTCAGCTTGTCTGGCATAAGTCATCATCTGGACACAAACACGCTTTTCACGGACATCCCAGTGCGTTAAGGGCCTATCAGGATTAGTCATGTCAGTAAATTGAAATGTAGCCAAAATTTCATCAAAATTCTTGGCATCACTATTCATCTCCAAAACATAATCTCCCATATTTACTTCCACAACTGTGAAAGATTTGGTACTACTTGGGAAAGTCTGAGTATATTTGAAAGCTTCTTTGCCATCCAAATTTATTTTTATTTTTTTACTTGCATCTACTGGATGACTCACAAGTTGTTTGAAAATACTAAGATACTCAGTTGTACTAGAATCAGTAATAGTCACTCCCCCATTCCAATAATTTACTATCCAATCTTGAGGATACTTGATACTAAAGTTGGCAAATTCAGCGATATTCAAAGACTGTGTCAATTGTAATTTTTCTTTTTGTTGATTTTCCAAAGCTTTTTTCTCAGCGTTTTCTCTTATCTGCGCAGGAGTTACTTCTTGGGAAACTGGTTTACTAAAATTTTCGACATTTTGTGATAAATTACATCCTGCTCCAAGAGTCATGGTAAAAGCAGACATAATACCAAGCAAAGTCACTAAACCAAGATATGTTTTGTGTGTTTTTTTACCTTTGCGACCTAAAGTCTTCTCAGTAAAAGCAATACGTTCACGCGTCGGTATAACTGTATCTGGATTGAGTGAGATACTATCAATACCTTCACGCACGAGCATTTCAGCAAACTCCGGATAATCACTTGGAGCTTGTCCACAAATACCAACTTTACGTTTGTGTTTGTGAGCAACATGTATGACATCTTTGATAAGTTTTACTACTGCTTGATTTTTTTCACTATAGACATGACTAACAAGAGCTGAATCTCGATCAACACCAAGTGTCAATTGAGTAAGATCATTGGAACCAATACTAAAACCATCGAAAAGCTGAGCAAAATCATCTGCCAAAATAACATTGGAAGGGATTTCACACATAACATAAACTTGCAAATCTTCCTTTCCTCTTTCCAAACCAAATTCTTTCATGGTGTCCAAAACTTTTTGACCTTCTTCTGGTGTACGACAAAATGGAATCATGACAATCAGATTTTTTAGTCCCCATTCTTCACGGACTTTTTTGATAGCAGCACATTCAAGAGCAAACCCTGGTTTATATTCTTTGGAATAATATCTACTAGCTCCACGCCAACCAAGCATTGGATTTTCTTCTTTTGGTTCAAATTCTTTGCCACCAATCAAAGTAGCATATTCATTGGTCTTGAAATCTGACAAACGAACAATCACATCTTTTGGATAAAATGAAGCAGAAATACGAGCAATACCTTCGGCTAATTTGTCGATAGCATAATCAGATTTTTTCTTATAACCACGAGTAATCTCAGCAATTTGTTTTTTGGCTTTTTTATCTTGCAATTTGTCATAATTCAAAAGTGCCAAAGGATGAATACGAATAAAATTACTAAAAATAAATTCTTCACGAGCAAGACCAACACCATCATTTGGTAAAAATGATAATGAAAAAGCATGATCAGGATCACCGACGTTCATCATTATCTTGGTATTAGTTTTGTCCACCTGTTTTATTTCAGTTTTTTGGACTTCAAAAGGTAACATTTCTTTGTAAATAACACCTTCATCGCCATTGGTACAACTGACAGTCACTTTTTGACCCGTCTTCAAAATTTTGCGAGCATTTTTGGCACCGACAATACAAGGTACACCAAGCTCACGAGAAACGATAGCGGCGTGAGAAGTCTTGCCACCTTGTTCAGTCACAATTGCCGAAGCAATACGCATGATAGGTTCCCAATCTGGATCAGTAATACGTGTCACCAAAACTTCACCTTTTTTGAAAAGTTTCATTTGTTTTGGATTGTCTATTACTCGGACTTTTCCTGCACCAATCTTTTGTCCAACTGAAGTACCTGTCAACAATACTTTTCCTTTTTTATTCAAAATATATGTTTCAATAAAGTTTTTATCATTGTTGGCTTTGACCGTCTCTGGACGAGCTTGAACAATAAACAATTTACCAGTCTTACCATCTTTGGCCCACTCAATATCTTGGTGTTTACCATAATAAGTTTCAATTTCTACTCCCCATTTTGCTAACTGCAAAACATCATCATCAGAAATTGCAAATTTATTTTGTTGAGCACGAGGTACAGACATTTGTTTGGTACCAGTCTTACCATAAACAAGTTTTACTTCTTTGGTACCCAGAATTTTACTAATAATTGATTTTTTGTTCATTTTCAAACCTTCTTTGAAAACATAATATTGATCTGGAGTAACTCGGCCTTTGACTACATATTCACCAAGTCCATAGGCAGAATTAATAAGTACTACACCAGGGAAACCAGACTCAGTATCAAGTGTAAACATCACACCACTAGCCCCAGATTCAGACCCAACCATAATTTGGACAGTCACAGACAAGGCAATATCAAGATGATCAAAACCTTTGGTCTCACGATAAGAAATTGCACGATCAGTAAACAAAGAAGAAATACATTTTTTTACAGCAATTCCCAAATCTTTTTTGCCAACTACATTCAAATAAGTTTCTTGTTGTCCTGCAAAACTAGCATCTGGTAAATCTTCAGCTGTAGCTGATGAACGTACTGCTACCGCAATATTATTTATTTTTTGTTCTTTGGATAATTGTAAATAAGAGTCTTCTATTTCTTTGGATAATTCTTTGGGAAAACTTGCTTCCAAAATCATTTTTCTAACTTTGGCACCAACTTGAGAAAGATTTTTGATATCATTGATATCCAAATTTTTTACAGCTTCTTTTATTTTTTTCTTGAGTCCACTCTTTTCCAAAAATTCCCAATAACTAAAAGACGTAACAGCAAAACCATTTGGTACACTGATACCTTTTTTTGTTAAATTATTATACATTTCACCCAGACTAGCATTCTTACCACCAACTAGCGGAATGTCTTTTATATTTATTTCATCAAACCACAAAATACGCTTGTCTTTTTTGGTAGCGTCTATTTTTGTATTTTCTTTCCTCCCATTTTCCGCGACTTTTTTGGAAGATTTGACGCGGTCTTTTTTCATAAAAAATTTAGTTAAAAATTGATGAAAATTGGTTGCTCAAATTATAGCACATTTTCGCTAAAATGACAAAATTGGCGAAAGGCTGTAAAGGCTTGAAAAACCTGAAAGGCCTAAAAGGCTTTCTGACTATCCAAGGATTTAATTAATTTAAAAAGTAAAAAACCAACTTCACCACATTTATTTTCTATATATCCAAACTGATTATTATTTATAAAATCTAATTCTTTATTTATATGTAGGTCACTAGCCTTTCTAGCCTTTCTAGCATTTTAGGCCTTTCAGACCTTTATTTCACTTCCCTCACTTCAAGCAAATTGACATGCCCAGCATGACCAACTGGTTCGCCAGCCACGACAATAATTCTGTCTCCATCTTTGATAACTTTTTTTTCTTTCAAATGAGTCATAGATCTTTCTACCAACTCTTCAATACTTTGGCATTCAACTAATTCAAAAGGAAATACCCCCCAAGAAAGATTGAGTTGATGCAAAACCAATTTACTATTAGTCGCCACAGCAATTGGAAATTTGGGGCGATAACGAGAAATAAGACGTCCAGTTTCACCTGACAAAGAAGCTGCCAAAATAAGATTGGCATCCAGATCTTCAGCTACTAGACGCGACAAACCACTAATGACATCATCAATTTTATTTACTTTGTCTTTTGGTTGCTGAAAAAATAATTTGGTGTATTCGGACTTTTCCGTTTCCTTGATAATCTTAGTCATCATCTCCACAGTTTCTACTGGATATTTACCACTGGCTGTTTCATTGGATAGCATCACAGCATCAGTATGATCAATCACGGCGTTAGCCACATCGGAAACTTCGGCACGTGTCGGACGAGGATTATTTTGCATAGAATCAAGCATCTGAGTGGCCACAATCACTGGTTTGGCATTTTCAAGAGCCACATCAATTAATTTTTTCTGAACAATTGGTACTTCTTCGGCTGGAATCTCTACACCCAAGTCACCGCGCGCTACCATGATACCATCAGCTACTTCTATAATATCTTTGATATGTTTCACTGCTTCAGCTTTTTCTATTTTGGCAATAATTCGTATTGGCGTATGCTCATGTTTGATACCAAGTTTTGCTTCTACCTGTTTGATATGATAACGCAAATCAATAATGTCATCTGGTCGCATGACAAAAGACAAGGCAACCATGTCTACACCTTCTGAAATTCCAAAATCCACATCACGTTTATCTTTGTCAGTCAAAACGACAAGACCAGACAAATCTGTCTGCGGGATATTTATTCCTTTGTTGGAAGTAAGTATGCCTGGCACCATAACTTTGGCAATAATTTTTTTATCAACTACTCTTGTTATTTTTACTTGCAACTTACCATCATCTAGCAACATTGTTTCTCCTTGCTTCACAAAATTATGTAATAGAGGATAACTCAAAGGAATACAATCGGCATCTTCAGGATTGGTTGAGAATATTACTTCTTTGCCAGCCAACAAAGCCACACCTTCTTTGGCAACAACACCAATTCTAATTTTTGGTCCTGACAAATCTTGCAAAATAGCAATCGGTTCACCAGTCTTCTCAGCTACTTCACGAATATTTTTGATAAGCATTTTGTGATTTTCGTAAGTACCATGCGAAAAATTTAGTCTGGCAACATTCATTCCTACTCTGACCATCTTCTCCAAAGTTTCAACATCTTCACAAGAAGGTCCAATAGTACAGACAATTTTGGTTTGTTTTTCCATAGAGTAATTCAGATATACGGATAACCTGTCCGCCTTGTTTTACCCGCCTTCTTGTCCGCCTTGGGTGGAGGGTGGGGGTGGATACGGATTTACGGATTATACGATTTGTTATTTATTTTTATGTTAGTAATTATACTCCAAAATACAAATCGCTTCAAGCTACTTTTTGGGCTTAACCTTGACAAAAAGTAGTTTTGGTGGTAACTTTTTCTCACAACTCACCACCTCGAGGGATAATGAAAGATCCAAATGTTGTTCTCTATGCTGTTCTCTCTGGTATCTTCCTCCTCTCACTGGTCGCCTACGCGATCAATCTTGGGTGGAATGGATCCAAGGCCATGATACAGATCATGACCATCTTGGAGAAGAAAAACACATGGATGACGACGCAAGAAATCGTTGAGAGTGGCTCCACACCACTCCAACACTACAACATCAGGTCCTTTCTTGGCGAGCTCGTCACGAAAGGAATGATAGAACCAAAGTACAAGGAAGAGGAGATACGATACAGAGGTATTCCAAACAGATACCAGCTGACTCTTCGTGGGAGGGAATATCTTGCTAAAAAGCGCGAGAAGCGCAAAAGCGAGACGTAACCCGACGACACAGTTTCCAACCGAAGCTGGCGGCGTCGGGAGGAAACAAAAGACAGTCTAAATAGGCTGTTTTTTGTTTGTGTGAAATTTATTTTTAAAAATAGAAAACAGATCATCAAAATAACTAAATCTGAAATCTGTGTTCTATAATCTTTGGATAAAAATTTTAAATAAAATTAAAAAGGAAAAACACTACTTGGAAACCAATGCTTGCTAGTACCCATCGGATACATATCAAAAAAGTTGGCAGGGCTCATATTATCATAAGTCACAGTAGCCCCAATTGAAAACACAGCATAATTCAAAAAATGAAAATTAGTATTTTCTATATGTAAATTTCCTCCATACATAATCATTCCACCATCTACCCAGTTATTATATCTCTTATAAGTACCACTCCAACCAAATTCAGAATCTCTAATGTCAAGATTACTACCAGCACTACAAATTCCAAAACCAGTTGGCCTTCTATTGTCCATAATACTAGAATTGTCAATACTCAATTGTGAATTGATGGTCCAGATAGGTGCTGTGTAATTTATACCACTTCTAAAAGGATAATCATCCCTAGATTGATAACCAGCATTTCTCACATACACATAGGACATAATATTATTTTGTGAATTTTGAAACCAAATTCCTTCACAACCACCACTGGGACAAATTCTAATATGATTGTCAGCTGTACCTATGGCTTGCAAATTTCCTTCAACTTTGAGCCACCTAGAACTATTTAGATTTACATCCACACCAGGCAAAATTGTCAAAGTAGCTGTGGAAGTAACAAAAATACCATCAAAAAATACATTGTTGTAAGATGGAGTCAAAGTATAATCACTATCAATATTTAAAGCTGGCAAAACTGTAGTATTGACAGTATTGCTTACAAAAACATTATTTTCC
>Ga0210005_1002726_pt1 | contig 10164 bp, 9 predicted proteins | sample CryGey02umfilter_3_FD_183961 | JGI IMG/M metagenome (GOLD analysis project Ga0210005, IMG submission 183961) | Groundwater microbial communities from aquifer in Utah, USA - Crystal Geyser 4/9/14 0.2 um filter (SPAdes) (version 3) | ecosystem: Environmental > Aquatic > Deep subsurface >... | reverse complement strand
AAATCAAATTTCATTCCTTTCACAGGATTAAACAAATTACCAATTTTAAATTCCATTTTATTTTCCACACCATTCAAAATGGCATTGAACTCCGCATAATTAATAGCTCTAGGGTTTATATCAGAAACAATCACTTTTTTAGCTTTATCAGCACAGAAAATACCAATCATTCCAGAGCCAGTAGCTAAATCCAATACAATATCGCCAGTATTTACAATCGCCTTTTTTGCAATAACCGGCGTTTCTTCTGGCAGTATGCCCCAAACGCCATTTTCTTGTGTTGTATAGGTTTTACCTATCTTTCTATGGGCAGAATAATTAAAATCAGTGGCTATAAATTTGCCTGAAAGTGGGAAAACTTGAACATTGGCACGAAATTTATTTCCGGCCTTTTTTAATATTCCAGCTTCTACAAGCGGGCTCAAATCTAACTTATTGAATCCAATATCTTTTTCATAAAAAAATAAATCAATATATTTCCTTGTGAAATTGACATACAATTCATGCAAAATGGGCTTGCAAGATTTTATAAGTTTTTTATTAGTTAAATTAAATTCCATATTTAGTTTTTTATTAGGTTATCAATTGTTATTCCAAGCCCATCGGCAATTTTTGTAATTGTCTGCAAAGAGGGATTTTGAATAACATCTGATTCTATCTTGGCAAGCGTTGTGTAGGGCATATCCGCTTTTTTAGCTAAAGCATCCTGCGTCAGATCTTTCATTTTACGCCATTCTTTAATTTTTTCACCAATAGTTTTTTCTTTTCTGTTCATTTGCTTTTCTTCCATAGTATGATAGTATTTAGATGATGGCTATATCAAACCTTCATTATTATACTAACATGTATCTTGATTTTCTTCAATTAAAAATGATTGAAGCCCGCTTTTGGTCAGCCCCGAGAGTAGCGGAGCAAAGATAAAAAATTCCAATTTGCGCTTAAAATCGGCTGGCGAGCCCTCGCAGAGGACGAGCCAACAAAGACATTTCCCAACTGGCGGAAGGTACAGGATTTGAACCTGTGAGGGCTTGCGCCCACAAGTTTTCGAGACTTGCGCCTTAAACCACTCGGCCAACCTTCCTTCTTTGTTTCTGATCTAAAATTATCTTACCAAACCAATCTGACATGCCTCCTTTTATACTGGTAATTATATCAGCTACTTATGATAAATAAATTATTTAATCGATTGAACCTTTTACACACCTTATACTCAAAAATCCTCAAAATTATTAATTTCATTAATTATAATAGGACATGTCTCAAGAGCATCTCATACCAGATCAACCATTTAAAATGGTTTTAGGCATGGAAAATGCGGATCGTCTACTTAGAGCCACAGGAAGAGAAGCACTTTCATCTCTTATGAAAGATGAAACCCGAGGCATATGTATGATGAATGGATCTATAATTCCATTGGTTTATTTATGTGCAGGGGGCAATACAACACAATATCCAAATTAGTGAAATTGCCATGAATATGACAATGATCGTGCCTACAAAAGATCCTGAAGGAAATATCGTTTTAACTCCTGATAAAGATGTTACCGTACCGAATATCACAGTTATTAAAGATATCGCTGATCAATTACACGTACTAAATTCATTATTACTTCACTACCCAGGTAAGAATATCAGTCTTTTTGCTCCAGTTTCAAAAGAGAGCACTCCGCACTTTCATAGTGACGAATTGATACCTGCGAGGGTTTTTACTGTTGAAACTGTGAAGAATAAATGGATCGCAGGAAGTTGTGGGATGAATGAAGGAGTCCTATGTCATGGAGATGTTGCTAAGCAAAGTTACCTAAATGCACTTCAGCGATGCTGTCGTGTAGGTGTGAATACAAATGGTTTCAGGAATTATGAAGAGAGAGTAGCATTTTTTGAAAATATGCTGCTTCCGTGGATAAGTACAGAAGATCCACTATTTAAATTAATGGTTGATCTTGAGATTGCCAAAGCAAGCGGCGACCCACAAGAAGTTTTGTCTCTTGCTGGAAATATTTTTTCGCCAATTGAAGAATTGCTCCGTAAAAACCCATTACTTGAAGATCCTATAGCTCAATCACAATCTTGCTCAGATCTTGCCTGATCTCTCCTATCTCCACTTCAGTAGTGGTCGCAATAGTCTGGTAATTTCCAATCATTTTCATGACAAGTTTTCGATTATTTTCATCAAGTTCGGAAAATATATCATCCAAGAGAAGTATGGGCTTTTTTTTTGACTTTTCTTCAAATAATTTCAACTCATTAAGTTTTAACCAAAAAACAGCCATTCTTTGCTCACTTCTTGACCCATAAAGACTGACATTCTTTTTGGAATTAGTGGTCAGTGAAATTTCAAAATCATCTTTCTGAGGACCTATCAAAGTTCGTCGAAGTCTCATTTCTCGGTCTCTGACTGTAACTAGTTTTTCAGCTGTAATAATATTTGGAATATACTCAATACTAAAAGCTTTTCCATTGATTGTTGGATTGTTATTTATAAATTCGATCAAAGATTTTCGTTTGGTTGTAAGCTCAACTCCATTGTCGACGATCAATTTATCCCAATATATTAACTCATGCTCTAAATCATCTTCACTTTCATACCTTTCAAGTACCTTATTTCTTCTTCGAAAAGCACTTTCGTATAATCGTAGTGATTTCTTATACTCAGGATCGATTGCCGAGATTACAGAATCTACATACTTCCTCTTCCGACTAGGAGAACCTGTGATTATTCTTATCTGTTCCGGAGCAAATAAAACTGCTTGAGTTTGATTTTTCCTGTACTTAGTCGCTGACTTAACGGCTTTGTCAAGATAGAAGGTTTTTGCGACTCTATCATCTACAGATCTGAGTATTCTAATTTGAAATCTCTCCAATGTAGAGTCTTTAAAAAATTCAGCATCAATTATGCAGTCATCATGATCAAAATTGACAAGCTCTACCTCCCGACTCTCACGAAATCCAGTACCATAAATTGCGACATAAATAGCTTCAAGAAGTGTTGTTTTTCCTAGAGCATTTTTTCCAATAATCAGAGTTAAATTTGGACTAAATTCGTACTTTGCACTTTTAAAATTGCGGAAATTAGTAAGAGAAATTGCAGAAATAAGCATGTATATTTTTTTTATTTCTTTTTGAGAAGAAATATTGATTCCATAATCCTTGGAAGATGAAAAATTGAATTTCTCTGTAAGGCAGCATCGGGATGCTCCATAAATTTTCTTTTCCAAAAATTTTTTGTAAAAATTGAAAGATGAGAAAAATCTTTACTATGAAATAGTCTAATCCAGATATTTTCTTTTGTGTATATTTTATGCATAATGGTTTTTTTTGAGACTCGGATAGTTTCATCTATTGCCTTTTTTATTTTACCTCGCTCTAAATGCTCTAAAACGTCAAATGTCAATACGAGATCGAATGAATTTGTTTCAAAAGGTAAATCTACTATATTGCCATTGCGTAAAAAAGGGCGGACTGATTTGTCCGCCAGTTCGAGGGCGTGCTCTGAAATCTCAACACCATAAGCGTCAATTCCAGTTTTTCGCAAGATTGAGACAAGCTCTCCTGTCCCGCATCCCACGTCGAGACAGTTTTTTGGCTTAAGAAATATTCTAATTATCATTGCTCGATAATATATAGCTATTCTTCGAAGTAATTTTCCAATAAGTGATGCCTTTCTTCCAAATCGATACCTATCTTTGTCTCCGATATAATAATCACGATCATAAAAACTTGCATCTATTCTATATGGCTGTATGACCGTACCTTTAAATCCATCCCCTTCGATTATATTCTCAATATTATCTAAATCCTCTCCGTTTGCAACAATTACGGTAAGACGAAGTTTTCTAGCAAGTTGTGCTGCAATTGGATCAAATGGTGCATTTATGCCAGGAGTCCATTCGGTTCCAACGATATGTTCGAGCTCTCCCCATGTTAATTTTTCAATAACTACCGCATCTTTATATTTCCTTGGGTCTTTATCATAGACCCAGTCGATGTTTGACAAGTTAATGATAAGGTTTGCTCCATAATCTCGAGCGAGTATAACTGCATCGTAATCAGTTGACCAACCTGGTTTCCAACCAGCACCAATTACTAGAGATTCTTTCCAGTTTCTAAGTTTTTTATCATAATTTTCGATTATTCGTGGGTGTGCAATGTCTTCAAAAATTGTACGAAGAAGGTGAGCATTCAATCGAGTTGCATGAATTCCAATCCAGTCAAGATCATCCATGCTCATTCCCCCGACAACATCTTTTCCCGCATCTCTATATTTTCGTGCAGTAACTCCTCCTCCTGCGACCAAAAAAAAACGCTTACCGCGTTTTATGTATTTTCTTATAAAAGTATTAAGATTTTTGAGAAATCGAGTATCGATTCCTTTATCGGTTACAAGTAGCGATCCTCCGATTGAGATTACTATTGGTGGTTCTTTTGAATCAAAGAGCATATTAGATGTGTATTATTAGGTATTATAGAATTCGCTTTGACAAAAATCAAGATATTAACTACAATTTAGTTACTTATGAGACGCTCTCGAATAACAATTACATTAAACACTTCACTTCTTGGTAAAGTCGATTCACTAATTGATAAAAAAAAGATTCGCAATCGATCTCATGCCGTTGAATATATCTTAACACAGTATACCAATTCAGATGTCAGTAAGGCTGTCATTTTGGCAGGTGGTCGCGGAACAAGGCTACGTCCTTATACATACGAGATCCCTAAGTCTATGCTTCCAGTTGATGGAACGCCAATTCTTGAACATCTTATTAATCAGTTAAAAAAACATAATATTTCAAACATCACTATTGCCTTGTCTTATCTCGGAGATAAAATAAGGGAGTATTTTGGAGATGGATCAAAATTTGTAACAAATATTCAATACTCTGAAGAACGTGAAGACTTGTTAACTGGAGGTGCCCTGAATAAAGTGAAAGACAAACTTCAAGGAAATACATTTTTAGTAGTTCATGGAGATATACTAACAAATTTTAATTTTACTGAGTTTATTGAATTTCATAAAAAACAAGGAACTGTGGCGACAGTCGCCCTATCCACTTCTGCAAAACCAAGCAACTTTGGACAGATCAAGCTTCAAGGATCTCTTTTGACAAAATTCTACCCAAATACAGATAATAAAGGATTCAAAAGTCATCTTATTCATTCTGGTATTTACGCATTTGAGCCGGCGATTTTTGACTACTTCCCTAAGAAGAAAAAAAAATTTGCTATCGAAGATATTATCAGAGCACTTATTGACGATAAGAATGTAAGCGGTTTCGTCTTTGAAGGGAATTGGTATGATGTAGGTGATCCAAAAGATTATGAACGTGCGATCAAAGAATTCCCTCGCCAACTCCAAAAATAAATCCTAATATCTGCGAGGCAAGTAACGATAAGACGAGTAATACAAATCCTATAATTCCCGAAGTTATTTTTTGTTGTCCAGATTTAACCTTTTCTGACTCACCCCGCGATGTTAGTAAATCAAATCCTCCAGCAATTATTACAAAAAATAATATGACAGCGGCAAATGGAAAAATAAACTTCATTAAGATGTTTATAAGATCTGTAATGTTGTTTATATTTTGAAGAGGGCCAGTAATATTAAACTGCGCTGGAGCAGTAGAGCCTGGTAAATTATCAGACGAGTGTATTTGTAGATTTTGAGCTAAAGTCATTTTAATAATCTGTTTTTAATAAATCGTCCCGACATTACAATAATGATAAATATCGTATGAATTGAGATAGATAATAGTAAGTATTGAGTTATAGCATACAGGATTTTTCTAGGCGCTTCAAGATCTCTAATAAGTTTAGAGATTAAGGTGAAATCTGGCTGAATAATGTAATAGACAATAGTAATCATAATACCGATCGGTATGACATATAAAAAATCTACTAGATCTTGTTTTGATGAAAACATTGTAGATGAAATTGTAAATACAAGATATATCACAAGAATTTGCAGCAATAAGTTTGAACTTGTGCTTACATCAAGTACACTGAGCCATCCCAAAAAAATTATTCCTCCAAAAAGCGGAGCAATACCTACAAGAATTGATCTTAAAACATCTTTTTTTTCATATAAAACTCGTCCTAAAATAATCACATTATTTTTCCAGGTTGGAAATACGTGAATGTCGGCAACTTTAAGAAGCAAGAATAATGCGGCTATCATATGGCTTAGTTCGTGTAGGACAGTTCCTGGAAAATATATTAAGGCAATAACAGAATAAGTTGTTTGATCCTTTTCAAAAATAGCTTGCAATAATTTGAAAAGAGATATAAGGGTTGCCCTTGTAAGCCAAAATAGTACAAGAAGTTCAAAAAATATTATTAAAAGTAGCTGCATAAAAGTCATACTATTATTCGTTGAGAAGGATGTAAACAAAGAGACCAAGGACTGTGACCGTTAATACTGCGATAATAATAAAAAGAACAGCACTCTGTGATTTTACTGCATATTTTTTTTTCAGCATCGAAATATCTTGGGGGGTGTAGTTTATATCCATAAAGTATTGATTGTCAAGTAGTTAACGACTGAGTCATTTTATCAACAGTTTCTGTTTGTTGAATGTTAGAAGATGCACACTTAATACAAATTTGTGTAGAGTTTGTTTTAATTTCAGAATTAAAGCGGGTTCCACATATATTACATTTAAAATTTTTGCGATCAGATTTTGCCGATAGTTCAACATTTAAGTCTTTGATTGGGACATTTCCTGATGTTTCAATATCAAATGTCAACTTGGTTCCATCAAAATCAATCATCATGGTGTTACCCGGCTTCAATTTTGAGGAAATTATCATCTCTGATATAGGATTTTCAACTAATTTTTGAATCGCCCTTCGAAGTGGCCGTGCTCCATATACAGGGTCAAATCCCACACGTACAATTTCTTTAATAGCCTGCTCCGTCAATGTAAAACCAATTTCTTGTTCTTCGAGCAGTTTAGCAACACTGTTTAGCTGAAGTCGCGCTATCAGAATCATATGCTCGTATTTCAGAGGCTCAAAAACTATCACTTCATCAAACCGATTTACAAGCTCAGGTCTAAAAAATTTCAATAATTCATCCATCACCTTCTTTTTAATTATTTCATACATCTTCTTTTCAGTTTCCGCGTCAAGTATTTCTTTATTTTTACTCTCTTGTTCAAGCTGAAAATTACTTCCGAAGTACATCTTCACAGGGCGCTTATTCCACCCCGGTTTTTGAGCATCTTTATACCACACAACCCCACCTGTTAGAATTACTTCCCGCCCATTTGGAGAAAAGGTATGAACATCCCAATGTGATACTGGGAATGACTCAGTTTCATTTGATTGCTTAATAATGCTTTGACCTTTGAAATAATCACTCAAAAATCCCGTTTCCCAGTTTTTACTGCCAGCTTTTCGCCTCCAGTAACGATCCTTAAACGTAACAATCTCATCATCTTTCGGCGTGAAAGCATGTGTTTTCAGGCTCATTGTTGGAAGTTGTTCATCTGGAGAATCTGGAAGCGCATTAACAACTATCTGATCTTTGAAATAATCAATCAAACTTGTTACACTCCAAACCTTTGCAGTTGTAGCTGTACGAATATACAGAGTATTTGCGTTTGAAATCACCTCGATACCTTTTTGAGAAATTGCATGAGTTTTAAATCCAAAAGTTGGTAAGTTTGCACCTGTAAAAGCTTTATCGATCATCTGACCACCAAAATACTCTACTAAATCATGCTTCTGAACTGGGGCCGTTGGGGAGCCATTTTGTATAGACTTTAGCTCGAAATATTTATTCCCAATTGTGAGAAGCTCACGACCACTCGGGGTAAAAACATATGTACTAATAACTGTTGGCTCTGCGACATCTGTAGTTCCTGATTTCATCAAATCTTCCTGAATCAGAGCTGTACCAATATTTGAGGTGCAGATTATTACTGAATTTTTGAATGAAATTGTGCGGCCTTTATTGTCAGTTAGCCTTCCATCGTCAAGTATTTGAAGCAAAATATTAAAAATGTCAGGATGGGCTTTTTCAATTTCATCAAATAAAATTAATGAATAAGGTTTTCTTCGTACAGCTTCAGTAAGTTTTCCACCATCTTCAAATCCCACATATCCTGGAGGAGGTCCTAATAGTTTTGCAACTTCGTGACGCTCCATGTACTCGGTCATATCAAACCTTATCACAGCTTCTTCATCATCAAAAAGCACCTCAGAAAGTGATTTGGCAAGTTCTGTCTTTCCTACTCCAGTAGGTCCTAAAAATACAAAACTCCCAATTGGCCTTTTTGTATTTTTAAGTCCAGCGCGTCCACGACGAACAGCTTGCGCGACTGACGTCACAGCTCTCTCTTGGCCAATCATTCGTTTGTGAATTACATCTTCAAGCTTAGTGAGTTTGTCGCCCTCTGACGAGCCAATTTTTGAAATTGGAATCCCAGTTCGCTTTGCAATAATATCCTTGACAATTGCTGGTGTAACCTCAGTGGTCGTCTGAGCTTTTTTTAAATTGTATTCATTTTTTTTATCATCTAGCTTAATCTGAATTTCTGCGACTTTTGACCTGGCAATTCTCGCCTTTACTTTTTCACCCTGCTTTTCATCTTCTACAACTTCTTGATTGATCTGCGATATCCTGTCTGACAGAGATTTTATCTCTTCAGGAAGCGATATTAGAGGCAATCTGACAGCAGCTGCTGCCTCGTCCATCAAGTCAAATGCCTTGTCTGGTAAAAATCTATCTCCAATATATCTTTTGGAAAGATTTACACAAAGTTCGGTAATTTCATCTGAAATTTTAACTTTGTGAAAAGACTCGTATTTATCTCGCACTGCCTTCAACATTTTGATTGCAGCTTCAACATTTGGCTCTGGAACTAAAACTGTCTGAAATCTTCGCTCGAGCGCTGCATCTTTTTCAACATATTTTCGATATTCAGTAATTGTAGTTGCGCCGACAAATTGCACCTCACCGCGAGCTAGAGCAGGTTTGATAAAGTTTGATGCATCAAGCGTTCCATCTCCACTTCCCCCAGCACCAACCATCGTATGCATCTCATCAATAAACATGATGACTTCACCCTTGCTGGCTTTTAGCTCATCAACGATTTGCTTCATACGTTCTTCAAATTCTCCCCTGTGTGACGCTCCGGCTACTACTCCCGCAAGATCAAGTTGAAGAATTCTTTTGTTAAGGAGACTTTCGGGAACTTGTTGATCAACGATCCTCTGTGCGAGTCCTTCAATCACCGCCGTCTTTCCAACCCCAGGTTCACCGATAAGTGCTGGATTGTTTTTTATCCGTCTTGAAAGAATATGAACCACTCTTTCTATTACTTCTGATCGCTCAACTACTGGATCAAGCTCTCCACGGGACGCCTTGGCTGTTAGATCGATTGTATAAAGATCAAGTGCTGATTTCTTTTTTTCTTTTTCCACCTTTTCGTTCTCTGCAGATAATCCCTCTTTTTTTCCAGTAATTTGTTTGTTAATTTCCTCTTTTGTTACACCAAGTTTTACGAGCGTTCTGGCCCCTACTCCTTCTCCTTCATCAAATAATGCAAGCAGTATGTGTTCTGGAGAGATAAACTCAAACTTAAGATTTCGAGCAACAAGAAGTGATTTTTCAACAATTTGTTTTACGCGCGGTGATATTTGCGGAGCAGATATCGAATTTTCTTTTTTATATATTTTTGCAAGTTCCTGCTCGACAATCTGCGGTTGGACTTTCATATCAACCATTAATTTGTATATTCTGCTGTCTGCAAGAAGTCCATGAAGAATATGCTCACTATCTACAAACTCATTCTTCAAACTTCGAGCCATATTTTGAGCTTCTACAAAGACCTTGTTTGATCTTTGAGTCAGATGCGTCATCACGTCAAGCTCTGAGCGCTTATTAGTCGTAATTGTAGAATCTAAAACTTTACTTACTTGAGGGGGGGTTGGAGGAGTCCCAATGCCATTGAAAGATTGGACAGACTTTTGTACCGTAACTGGTTGATCAAGAACTACCTTTTGGGGCGTTGTGTCATCTTGTGGCACATCCACGATTGCATTTGGATCCTGTTTCTTTATAAAATCAAATATACCAGCCATGTATTCATTATGAGAAAGTATTTACCAAAAGTCAACACAAGTGTCTTCACAATTATTTCAATAATAATAGCTTCA
>Ga0210005_1002724_pt1 | contig 10168 bp, 8 predicted proteins | sample CryGey02umfilter_3_FD_183961 | JGI IMG/M metagenome (GOLD analysis project Ga0210005, IMG submission 183961) | Groundwater microbial communities from aquifer in Utah, USA - Crystal Geyser 4/9/14 0.2 um filter (SPAdes) (version 3) | ecosystem: Environmental > Aquatic > Deep subsurface >... | reverse complement strand
TCTGCGTAAAAATTACACATCATTGCACACATTATTGAATTGTTTAAAATCATTTTTCTATTTTGAATGGGGCAAATATATAAACTAATTTTAACTGTGCAAATTTTTGATTGAAAATTTAAAAAATTATTTTAAATTTAAATGGTGGTTGTGAATACCTTATATTTGAAGGGTAAATACAACGTTTCATATAGACATTAGTTAACGAACAGTTTAGAAAACCGAAATACCGAAGATATTATGAATAAAGAATTAATAAAAGAAGAATTAGAAGACGAAATTAATTTGATTATAACCTCAAATTCAAAAACGTTTAAAAGCACATCAGGATTACAAGAAAAACTTGAAATGTGGTCAACTAAATTAGGTGGAGTTGAGGATTTCGCTACAACCATAACGAAAAAACTAAACGAAATATTAGAAAAACACAATGTTAAATTTAAAAACGAAAGTGAGAAAAATGAATTAATAACCTTTCTAAATCCTACAATTAAAGAATTAATACTCAAGAATATCAGAAAGTAAAGAGTTTAATATTTCTTTATTTTCAGTTTTTTTATACAATTCAATAAAATCTAACATCGTTTTTACTGATTTTTTTTCTAAACCTAATTCTTGTAAAACAGAATTTGAAATGTTTAATTCTTCAAACATAATAATTAATTTAAAAATACTATCAACTTAAAATCGGTGTGAAAGTTAAACCGAAAAAGAAAACCGATTTGCCAACAGCATTTTCAAGAAATTGGGGTTTAAGGCTAAATTTAAAAGCAATTTTGCACTTGTAAAGTCAGTCTTAAACCAAAACTAAATGCGGATTTAACCCCAACTTCTTGAAGCCTCAACCATTGGCAAAAAGTTTAAAAAGGCAACGACAAAGCAGACAATTTGCTACTTAAAGACAGAAAAAGGAAAACGAAATAATGAACAGCCTACACACAAAACTGCACATTTGCAAGCCCCGACACACATGCCGATGCTTCTGCTTGCAAAAAAGCAGTTTTCTTGTCGACGAACCGCAGGAAATTGAGTATCTTGTGGACTATAAATTTTGGACAATGAGATATGAAATTTAACGAGGATTCAAGAGTGAAAATACCAACCATACTGCACCTATGCAGAATTGGTTACAAATATATTTCGCTAAATAATGCGGTTTGGGATACGGAGACAAATATTTTCACGGAAATATTCAAAGAATCAATTGTAAAAATCAACCCTGACTTTGAACAGGACCAAGCAGAGCGTTTGTTGGTTGACATTTCTCTTTTACTGAGTAATGAAGATTTAGGCAAAGCCTATTTTGAGAAATTGACCAGTGAATCAGGAGTAAAACTGATTGACTTTGAGAATTTTGAAAACAACACTTTCAATGTTGTAACCGAATTGACTTATAAAAACGGAGACGAAGAATTCAGACCCGATATAATTCTTTTAATCAATGGAATGCCTTTGACATTTATTGAAGTTAAAAAACCAAACAACCGAGACGGAATAATTGCAGAGCGGGAAAGAATAAACAAACGATTTCAAAACAAGAAATTCAGAAAGTTTGTAAACATTACGCAATTGATGGTTTTCTCCAACAATATGGAGTACGACAACGGAGATATTGAACCCTTACAAGGTGCTTTTTATGCTTCGCCTTCATACACAAAACCAATATTCAACTATTTCAGAGAAGAAGAAAAATTGGACTTGGAAAAGTTGTTGGCTGCTGAGGATGATAATTTGGAAAACTTCGTTTTAAAAGACAACAATCTTGCAGTTATCAAGAGTTCACCCGAATTTCTGACAAATAAAAATCCAAAAACGCCAACAAACAGGATTCTTACATCACTATTTTCAAAAGACAGACTTTCGTTTATTTTAAAATATGCTATTGCCTATGTGGACGAGAAAAAGGGAATTGAAAAACACGTTATGCGTTACCCTCAAATCTTTGCCACAAAAGCCATTGAAAACAAATTAGAAAGCGGAATAAAGAAAGGAATAATCTGGCATACACAAGGAAGCGGAAAAACGGCATTGGCGTTTTACAATGTTCACTATTTAACCGATTATTTCCAAAAGAAGAAAGTAATTCCAAAATTCTATTTTATTGTTGACCGTATAGACTTGCTTATTCAGGCAAAACGAGAATTTATAGCCCGTGGCTTGATTGTTCACATTGTTGATTCAAGAGCGGATTTTGTAAAGTCAATTAAAACCACAACTGCCATTCACAACAATTCGGGTAAACCCGAAATTACGGTAGTAAATATTCAAAAGTTCAGCGAAGAAGCTAATGTAACCCAAAAGCAAGACTACGATATTAGTATTCAACGAATTTACTTTTTAGATGAAGTACACCGCAGTTACAATCCGCAAGGTAGTTTTTTGGCAAACCTTACGCAATCCGACACAAACTCAATAAAAATCGGTTTAACAGGTACGCCACTCATTACTAAGGATTATTACTCGAAAGATTTATTTGGCAATTATATTCACAAATATTATTACAACGCTTCAATTGCCGATGGTTACACGCTTCGGCTAATTAGAGAAGAAATTGAAAGCGATTATAAAATTGTGCTGAAAGATGCATTGGATAAAATCAAGATTTTAAAAGGCGATATTGAAAGGCAAAAAGTTTTTGCTCACACTAACTTTGTTGAGCCAATGCTTGATTATATCGTAAACGACTTTGAAAAAAGCCGTTTGACTTTTTCTGACAGTTCCATCGGTGGAATGGTGGTTTGCGACAGTTCCGACCAAGCAAAAGAAATGTTCCGAATTTTCAACGAGAAATACGCACTGAAATCGGAACAAGAAGAAAAATTGCTGCAAGCTGCAGAACCTAAAGCGGAGTACAAAGCCAAATTAAAACTGAGTTATAAAGTTAAAACGGCTGCTTTAATTCTTCACGATATTGGTTCTCCACAAGAACGCAAGGATTTAGTTGAAGATTTCAAAGAAGGTGAAATTGATTTTCTGTTTGTTTACAACATGCTTTTAACTGGATTTGATGCCAAGCGATTAAAGAAATTATACATTGGGCGAGTTATAAAAAGGCACAATCTTTTACAAACACTTACAAGGGTAAACCGAACTTATAAAAATTTTAAATATGGCTATGTGGTTGATTTTGCCGACATACGGGCAGAGTTTGATGCCACCAACAAAGCTTATTTTGATGAATTGCAAGCCGAACTGGGCGACGAAATGGAGTTTTACTCCGACTTGTTTAAATCGAAAGAAGAAATTGAAAAGGAAATTGCTGAAATAAAGGACATTTTATTTTATTACGACACCACCAACGCCGAACTGTTTTCGAAACAAATAACCCAAATTCAAGACCGTGAAAAAGTATTGCTCATTAAAAAGGCTTTGGGCAATGCCAAGAGTTTATACAACCTAATTCGTTTATTCGGTCATTTTGATTTGCTCGAAAAAATTGATTTCAAAAAGTTGGCTCAACTTTACCGTGAAACCGAAAATCATTTAGCCCTGCTCAATACGCAGGAAGCATTAAAAAACAATATCGACAACACCAATTTGCTGAATCTTGCTTTGGAAGATGTGTTGTTTCACTTTACCAAAATTTCAGAAGAAGAACTGATTTTAGCCGATGAATTAAAAGACACTTTGCGGAAAACCCGTGAAACTTTGGCAAGTAATTTTGACAAGAAAGACCCCGAATTTGTTTCGTTATACGAAGAATTGAAACGCCTTTTCGACAAGAAAAACCTGGACGAAATTACACAGGACGAAATGAGGCAAAATATTGGTGCATTGACAAAAATTTATGAGAAAATAAAGGAACTCAACCGCCAAAACAATTTACTGAAAGACAAATACGACAGCGACCCGAAATATGCCCGAATTCACAAACGATTATTGGAGAAAGGCACATTATCACAAAAGGAAAGTCAAATTTTTGAAGCATTAAAAAGTGTAAAACAAGATGCTGATTTGCAAGTGCTACAAAACACAAGGTTGTTAGATAATGAAAGCTATTTCACAACACAAATGATGCGATTGGTAATTGACCAATTCAAAAACAAAAACAATATAAATTTGAACGCTGAATCATCGAAGTACATTAACAACTTGGTGGTAAACGAATATATGAACGAGTTTTATGGACGAGCAGTTTAGAATATGAAACAAAACAACAATATAAAACCGACCTCGAAGAGGTCAAATGTTTATAGCAAAAACATTGAACAATGGAAATACGACCCCATCGGGGTCGCACCGAACATCGTTAAAACGTTTTCTATAAACATGTAATCCCTTCGGGATTAAAAAAACTTTAATATGAGTACATTTTCTCAAATATATATCCAAGTGATTTTTGCAGTTAAAGGCAGGAATAGTTTTATTCATATTTCTTGGGAAGAGGAATTGTATAAATACATTACCGGCATCATTACCAATAAAGGTCAGAAGCTAATTGCCATAAATGGAATGCCTAATCATATTCACATTTTGATAGGAATAAAGCCGTCTTGCTGTTTGTCCGATTTGGTAAGAGAGATTAAAAAATCATCAAATGAATTTATTAATGTAAAGAAGTTCTCTAAGTTGAAATTTGAATGGCAAGAAGGGTATGGTGCCTTTTCTTATTCGCATTCGGCTTTAAATAATGTAATTGCATATATTCAAAAACAAAAAGAGCATCATAAAAGGAAGTCATTTAGGGAGGAATATGAAGATTTTTTAATGAAATTTGAGATTGAATACAAAAAGGAATATTTATTTGAATGGATTGATGATGAATAAAATGAGCCGACCTCGAGAAGGTCTAATGTTTATAGAAAAAACATTGGACATTGGAAATACTACCCCGTTGGGGTCGCATAATAATTACATAACCGATTTCTGTAAACATATAATCCCTTCGGGATTTACAAATTGAAATAATCAATTATGACAGATATAGATTTTAAAGACAAAACCAAAATGCTCATTGACAGCCTTAAAAGCATTAGTGCAAACTATGGCTTGGGCAACGATGGCAACGAGTTTAAAATAATTACACAGGTTTTCCTGTATAAATTTATGAACGACAAATTTGCGTTTGAGGTAAAGAAACTTGACAGCAAACTAAAAAAAGCCGAAAACTGGGAGAAAGAAATTAGCACGTATTCCGAAGATGATTACGAAATGTTGCTTTTGCAGTTGGGCGCCGACACCGCCAAACTAAAACCACAGCATTTTATATCCGAACTTTTTGGCCGGCAAAATGAAAGCGATTTTGCCAAATTGTTTGACGATACTCTGATGGATATTGCCATTACCAACAACGACATTTTCTCGGTGAAAACTGATGGCGGTGCAAAAGTGGTTTTGTTCGACCGCTTAACTGAATACATTAGCGATGGCAGTAAGCGTGATGCTTTTGCAAAAGCCATTATCAATAAATTGGTTGGGGTAAGTTTTGAGCATATTTTTAACCAGAAATTCGATTTTTACGCCACCATTTTTGAATACCTGATAAAGGATTACAACACCAACAGCGGAGGCAAGTATGCCGAATATTTTACACCTCATGCAGTGGCAAAAATTATGGCTGCCATTTTGGTAAACGAGCCTGTGCAAGATGTAACCGTTTACGACCCTTCGGCAGGTTCGGGTACATTATTGATGAACATTGCCCACGCCATTGGCGAAGACAAATGTACCATTTACTCGCAGGACATTAGCCAAAAATCATCAAGTTTATTGCGTTTGAATCTGATTTTGAACAATCTGGTACATTCCATTCAAAACATTATTCAGGGTAATACCATTTCGCACCCATACCACAAAGACGATAACGGTGCTTTGGGAAAATTCGATTTTATCGTTTCCAATCCACCGTTTAAACTCGATTTTTCGGATTACCGCAACGATTTGGATTGTAAGGAAAACAAAGACCGTTTTTTTGCAGGTATTCCAAAAATTCCACCAAAAGACATTGACAAAATGTCTATTTATTCTTTGTTCTTGCAGCACATTATCTTTTCGTTGAGCAAAAATGGGAAAGCAGCCGTTGTTGTTCCAACAGGCTTTATAACCGCACAAGCCGGCATTGATAAAAAAATTCGTGAAAAACTGGTTGAAAGCAAAATGTTGGCAGGTGTGGTAAGTATGCCAAGCAATATTTTTGCCACCACAGGCACCAATGTTTCCATAGTGTTTATGGATAAAAACAACAAAGGCAATGTAGTGCTGATTGATGCTTCCAATTTGGGCGAAACCGTAAAAGAAGGCAAAAACCAAAAAACGGTTTTGACAGCCAAAGAAGAACAACAAATCATAGAAACTTTTAACCAAAAGAAAGCCCTTGAAGATTTTTCGGTAGTCGTAACTTATGATGAAATAAAACAAAAAAACTACTCGTTGAGTGCAGGGCAATATTTTGAAGTGAAAATTGAATATGTGGACATTACAGCCGATGAGTTTGCGTTAAAAATGAAGGGATTTGAAACAAATCTTAATAAGTTGTTTGCAGAAAATAGAACCTTGGAAACCGAAATTATCAACAACTTGCGCAATTTAAATTATGAGCAATAGCAAATTCAATAAAACGATTCCGGAGGAATCAAATGTTTATAGAAATGCCAACCGTATTTTACATTCGACCCCGCCGGGGTCGTACCTTCTTCCGTGCCATGTTTTCTATAAACATGCAATCCCTTCGGGATTGGAAACCGATATTCAGAATAATTTAAAAGGATTGCGGTATGAACAATAAATTGATAAATAGTAATCTATTTGATAAAATTGCAAACTTAATAGAGTTGTCTCGCAAAAAGATTTCCGCTATGGCAAATCTCACAATGGTTTACACCTATTTCGAGATAGGGAAAATGATTGTTGAGGATGAACAGGATGGAAATTTGAGGGCAGAGTATGCAAAGTCTGTTTTGAAAGAATTGTCAGCAAAACTTTCTGAAAAATTTGAAAGAGGATTTTCGGAAAGGAATTTGAGAAACATGCGTCAGTTTTATATCACTTATTCCCAAGTTCAGATTCAGCAGAAGCCTTCTGCCGATTTGCAAGTGTCAGATAATCTGAAAGATGTAATTTGGCAGAAGCCTTCTGCCAAATCTTCAACCTTTGCTTTGAGTTGGTCGCATTACCTCGTTTTAATGCGTATTGAAAATCCCGAGGAGCGAAGGTTTTATGAAATAGAAGCACTCAACCAGCAATGGTCAGAGCCCCAGCTTTCTCGCCAATATCATTCGAGTCTGTATCAACGATTGGCGCTTAGCCGGAACAAAGAAGAAGTATTAAAACTGTCTCAAGAAGGACATACCATCGAAAAATCTAGCGATATAATTAAAAATCCACTAACATTAGAGTTTTTAGGATTACAGGTAAAGCCCGAATATTCTGAATTAGATTTAGAAACGGCAATATTAGGAAAACTTCAAAATTTTTTACTAGAACTAGGGAAAGGTTTTCTATTTGAAGCTAGACAGAAAAGATTTAGTTTCGATGAGGAGCATTTTTATGTCGATTTGGTTTTTTACAACCGCTTGCTGCAATGCTATGTAATCATCGACCTAAAAACTGATAAACTTGTTCACCAGGATTTGGGACAAATGCAGATGTATGTAAATTATTACGACCGACATGTAAAGCTGCCACACGAAAAACCTACCATTGGAATTTTACTTTGCAAGGAGAAAAAGGATACACTGGTTGAGCTAACTTTACCTAAAGATGCAAATATCTATGCCTCTGAGTACAGCTTATATCTTCCCGATAAAAAACTACTACAAGCACGATTAAACCAATGGATTAATGAGTTCGAAAATGAAAAAGGTGAAAATGAATAGTATATCAAAAGGCAACTCGGCATTGGAAACCGAAATTCAGAATAATTTAAAAGGATTGCAGTATGAGTAAAGTTGTTTTAAGCTCAATAATTGACATTGTTAGTGGCGGTACACCGAAGACTTCTGTGCCTAAATATTGGAATGGAGATATTGGTTGGCTTTCGGTTACCGATTTTAATAATGATAACCGATTTGTATATAACACTGAAAAAACAATAACTGAAAAAGGTGTAAAAGAGAGCAATACTAAATTTTTAAATGTTGGAGAAATCATTATTTCTGCACGAGGAACTGTTGGTGCTTTAGCACAAATTGGCAAGCCAATGTGTTTTAATCAATCATGTTTTGGGTTGAGAGGAAAAAAGAATCTTGTTGAAAATGACTATTTATTTTATGCTTTAAAAAACTATGTGAAGAACATTGTTAAAAGAAGTCAAGGTTCTGTATTTGATACTATTAATTTAGCTTCTTTTGATTTAATGGAACTGGATATTCATAGTGATATTTCCACTCAAAAATCCATTGCCAAAGTTCTATCCGACCTTGACGCCAAAATAGAACTCAACAACCGTATAAATCGGGAGTTGGAAGCCATGGCAAAAACGCTTTACGATTATTGGTTTGTGCAGTTCGATTTTCCCTGCCTTCCTTCGGACTATCGTCCTTCGGGGCAGGTAAACCCGAACAGCGATTTAGCAGAAAAAATAAAAGCATTTTCTACCTATACCAAAGTAGGAGGGTTGCCACTACCTGATGGCATAAAATGGTTTGTATATGTAATACTTTGTGAAGATGGTTCTTTTTACAAAGGCATGACAAATGACCTATACAGAAGATTTTACGAGCATTATACAGGTCAAGGTGCCGATTGGACAAAAACACATAAACCTAAAAAAATAATCCATTGGGAACAGTTTAATACACAAGATGAGGCACGAAGGCGAGAAGAAGAATTAAAAACAGGTTTTAGCAGAACATGGCTCCAACGAGAAAACGAAAAAATTAAAAAATATGGATACAAGGCAATAGACGGTTTACCTGCGCATCAAACGCGTTTGATGCCTGCAGGTAAAATGGTGTATAATGCTGAATTGAAAAGGGGAATCCCTGAGGGATGGGAAGTGAAGACTTTTTTTAAGTGTTGTAGAGTTCAATATGGATTTCCGTTTAGTACAGATTACTTTAATACAGTTGGAAATGGAATACCTGTGATTAGAATAAGGGATATTTTAGAAAATTCAATTTCAAATTATTCATCTGAACAGAATATTGACACAAAATATTTAATTAATAAAGGTGATATCTTAGTTGGAATGGATGGTAATTTTCATATAAACTATTGGGCGAAGGATAATTGTTATTTAAATCAACGGGCTGTTAAGTTATCTGAAACAATATTACCAAACATATACCTTAAATACCAAATAGAACCTTTTATAAAGCTGAGGGAAAAATCAGTATCAAGAACTACTGTTGGTCATTTGAGTGATAAAGATTTAAAGTCATTGAGTATTATAATTCCGTCAAAAGAAGTATTATCTTCAATTACTTCTATTTATAACGGTGTGCTTCAAAGAATGATTCAAACAAAAAATGAAAACCAGCACCTCTCCGAACTCCGAGATTGGTTGTTGCCAATGCTAATGAATGGGCAGGTGGTTTCGACAGGCTCAACCACCAGAGCGGAGGTGCCTGAGCCTGTCGAAGGCATAGCAGCAGAGCCGAATGTTGAATATAAAAAAGGGTAAAAATATGAATAGCCCACGCTTCACAGCCACACACATTGCCAAGCCCCGTGAGCCAACGCTAAAGCCAAATTTTGCGATTAGTGAGGGCAGAGCCAAACTTGTTTGAGCTTTGCCAAACGGAGCAAAAATCAGCGAAGCCAAAGCTTGTCGGCAGCGTGTGTCTGTCCCAACGCACGGCAGTAAGAAACGAAGTAGCAAATTGAAAGAAAAATGACAGGAAAAATAAACAACGAAAGGCTAACACGCGGCATAGTTAATTGCTGGTGCAGTGCGTATTCGAGCGGCACAGCTCGTATCAAAAGTAGTTGTAACTTGATATGAAATCGCTTAGAAATGCCAAACGTTTCATACACGCAACCGTTATCGCTCAGTGTAAAAAACCCGACCCACAAACAGCTCATTTGGTTTTTGCCTTCACGCAAAGCCTAAATAAAAAACCAAAAGAGCTTGAATTTTGCCAACACACCAAGATACCGCAAACCGCCGTCAGCATTAAATAAAACCCCTACGCCTTGTTTTCTTTAAACAATTGCGCGTAATATTTATAAAACAGTGGGATGGTTTCTATCCCTTTAAGGAAGTTAAACACCCCAAAATGTTCGTTGG
>Ga0210005_1002717_pt1 | contig 10186 bp, 13 predicted proteins | sample CryGey02umfilter_3_FD_183961 | JGI IMG/M metagenome (GOLD analysis project Ga0210005, IMG submission 183961) | Groundwater microbial communities from aquifer in Utah, USA - Crystal Geyser 4/9/14 0.2 um filter (SPAdes) (version 3) | ecosystem: Environmental > Aquatic > Deep subsurface >... | reverse complement strand
ATCCGGCACCTACATTCTTTTTAACAATAAATTGAGCTTGAAACCTGTCTAATGCGCCCCAAGGAAGTGGATTTGGATCTTGCATGATTATCCCTTTTGAATAATTTGTATCACGTCAATGTTAGAATTATAGATATCAATACATCCCTTGTTAGTTACCATTCTAGGTGTTTGAGCAAAATATCTGCTATAGTAATCATCTTTTTCAACCTCATCAGTTCCAATTTCTTTGGATTTGGAATCAATGCCGATCTCTTTGAGCATTCCAGAAAATTTTTCAGGCCATGATTGATAGACAAATGTGTCTGACTCTGTATCATGCATTAAAAATCATGAATCATACCCACAAATAAAGATATCAAGAAAACACCCTTAAGATCAATCGAATTAAATATCACAAAAGTTTCGAGACCTTATCTAATGCTGAAATTCCAAAATAAAATTGCCCTAGTTACAGGAAGCGGGACAGGGATAGGCAAAGCCATTGCTACAAAATTCATCGAGGAGGGAGCTAGCGTCATAATTCTTGGAAGAAGAAAAGAACCGCTGGAAGAAGCAGCAAAAGAACTTGAAGGAAAAATCCCACAAGGCACAAATGCTTCAGTTAGAATTTTTGCAGGAGTAGATGTTGCAGATGAGACAGCATTGAACAATATGTTTGATACACTAAAAAATGAAAATACAACAATAGATTACATAATTAACAACGCAGGAGTTTCAGGACCTGTTACATGTTTTGCAAATGCCCCACTTGATGAATTCAAAAGTACAATCGGAATTCATCTAACTGGTACGTTCTGGGGTTCTGTTCAAGCACTAAAAGTGATGAAAGAGGGAGGAAAAATTATCACCATCTCCACATTTTTCACAGAAGAAAAGCCATTAGAACAAAGACCTTACAGATTTAGAAGTCCATATACTGCATCACAAGGTGCAATTTACAGATTAGCAGAATTAATGTCATGGGAACTAACAGATAAAGGAATCATATCCATTGCAACAAATCCAGGACCAGTTCATTCAGACAGAATTTACAAGACTGTATATCCAAAAGCTGCTGCAGAATTTATGCGAGTAAGTGGATTTGAAGACTTGGCTCCAATTGAAGTAGATGAGGCAAATAAGGAGTTACTTTCATTATTAGGTGAAGATGAGAATGTAATTAAAAATGGAATTGCTGCTGCAGCAATAAAACTTGCAAATGGAAAAGATGTTTCAAAACTTACAGAGACATTTACCAATCTATTAAATAAAATTCAAACTATTGCAGAAAAAGTTCAAAACAACACATCACATATGATTGCAAATAAAGAATTTCTATCGCAAGGACAAGTTGCAGAGACGGTTCTTAATTTATGTGATGATGAGATTGCAAAAATAATTAACGGCAAAGTGATTCCAGGAGACAGAGTATTTTATCCAGTCAAACCACATATTGGAACTACAACCCCAGGAGTCCACCAACCAGACTTTACAGGAAAAGCAGTTGTTTTTACAGTTGATGCAACTGATAAAGCAGATGCAGAAAGAGTCGAGTTTTTGGCACAACATGTTGAAAAGAATGGTGGGAAAGTAGCTTGTTTCATATCACAGACAACATCGACAGAACTACAAGAGCACATTAGTAGTAAATTCCATTCACATGTAGTAGACATAAAGAATCCAGATGAAGTAGCAAGATGGTTAAACACAGCAAAAACCAACATAGGAGAGATATTAGGTGTAATCCACATAACGGGAAAACTTCCAGACATACCAAAATTAACACAAGTGTCAAGGGCAGTATGGGAAGCATTAACTGAAAAATTCATCTCCACACCAGCAACAGTTGCACAGAGAGCACTAGAGCATTTTGTTCCAGGTGGAAGTAAAGATCCTCGACTTTACAAAGATGCCAAAGGAGCAATTATGATTATTGGTCCAGATTTACCAATAGGTAAAAAAATCACAGGTGTTCAAAGGGCTCAAGTAGAAGTTTTCAGAGGTGCATTAAGACCATTTACAACTACTGTCAATCAAGAACTAAGTGATGTCCTAAATTCAAAAATTAGAATGTTTACAATCTTTCCAGGAACAATTGCAGGTTCAGAACCAAATAATCAAAAGATTGCAGATGCATTTAATTTCCTAGTATCAGAAAATGCTGAATCATCAGCAGAAATTGTCTTTTGTGTTGATGAATCAAGATAAGAATGAAAAAATTTTCAGAATTCAGAGTAGGAGATTCATTTTATTCCACATGTAGTATATCAGATAAAGAATTAGAAGAATATCTAAAATTCTCAAGAGTCAAAAATGCATTTTTGGAAAATAAACAGAAAGGAGAGCAACAATTAGTTTCAGGCAGAGCCATACTATCAAGAATGGAGGGAGAGTTTACAAGGTTAAGTCAAATCTATGGAAATCATATTGTCTTTCTAGGCACAGATGGGGATTCTGAATGGGAAAATAGAAACACTCGATTTCTCAAACCATTATACACAGACCAAGTGTTGAAATTAAAATTTACAGTGTCACAAAAAGAAGAGATCAATGAGGAATTTGGGAAAATCACAATAGATTACGAAGGAACTAATCAGGACGAAGAAACAATAGTGATTTCAAAGAGAAACATCTACAGAATCAAAAAGGAACCACCAAGATAATCAGTAGAGGGTTTTCAAATCAACACTAGTACATAGTTTTCATTTTTTTCTTTTTTCTCACATCTTTTTCTTTAGATGAGGATTGTATTGAATAGTCGTATTCAGGATACAGGTTCAAGAATCGCTTTTCTATTGGTTCCTCTCCAGCATAATCGGCAACAGAACCATCGCTGTCAGAATCAAAAGCGCTCATCGGATTCAAATCCCAGAAAAATACACCGAATTAAAAACTTATTGAAATATGAATCAATTAAAAAATAAAAATAGATCGCAAAAATTAGATGAAAAAAGTAGTCTCAATAGTACTCATTTGGTATATTTTTTTTAATTTTACCAGTAGAAAAGCAATGAGATCATCCCGGTTAACATGGCAGCAAAGAAAAAAGCAGCAGCAACTAAAAAAACAACAGCTAAAAAAACAACAGCTAAAAAGGCTTCAAAAAAGAAATAAACTTTTGAAGTCGTATTTTTTATTTTTGCGTTTAATTTAATTCACAATATTAAAAATCAAAATTATTTATGGACGACTAAGTTGTTCAGTGTGACCGGGATTATTACGACTTGCTTCACGCGTACGTTTATCTAACGCAACAATATAGGAATCCCTGCAACCCTGAGAACAGAATTTTGCATTGTCTCCTTCAAAGGATTTTCCACAACGAACACAGACTAATTTCATAGTTGTCAGAATTATTATCTACAAGTTAAAAGAATACCGAATTTCTCAAAAATGGGAATTTAGCAAAAAATATTTTCAGGCACAGTATCAAACTAAGTTTAAGATTATGTTAAATTTGGAAATTAAGAGATGTGAAACAACTCTTGTGCATTTTTGTGCATAAATTTATCTCGAAATTCTTTTTTGATATTGAGTTTTGCCACAAAATTAAGATATGAATCCATACTACTAATTGGCCAATCTGTACCATACAAAAGATATCGCGGATCCCCAGCATAATTTATTAATTCTGCAACTTTATCTTTCATCATTTTTTCAAAAAAATGATCAAAAGATCCTACAACAAGCCCAGATACATCAGCATAAACATTTTTGTTTTTGTAAAGTACTTCTTGAGCATCTTGTATCCAAGGATTTCCTAAATGACACATTATAATTTTTAATTCAGGATTATCTACGGCAACATCATCAAGATTAAGTGGTCTTGAAAATCGTAATTTACCTTTCTCTGAATAAGTATCTCCAGTATGAAACATTACAGGAATTCCAAATTCGATACAGGTATCATAGACTTTTTGATATTGTTTATCATATGGGTAATAATGCTCATATCCAGAGTAGATTTTCATAGCTTTAATCTTGCCATCTTTAATCCACTGTCTGTAATTTTTAAGATCTTCATCAGTATGGTTATCTATTGTAAATCCAGCTGCAATTCCCAAATTGTCATATTTTTTGATGCCTTCAATTATTTGCTTAGTGGAAGGTCTTTCAGAATTTACTTTGTAAGAAGACAGAATTATGGCATAGTCAACATTGTTATTAGCCATTTCAGTTTGAAGCATTTTCAATCGATCTTCAAGCAAAGGAATGTTTTGTGTAAGTTCGTATTGGTTTACATGCACATGACAATCAATGATCATTGTTTTTCTACAAAATTTGGATTTTTCCATTCAATAAAAGCTGCGTTGTTTAAAGATCTAGAATCTTTCATGTAATTGGGTAAAATTTTGATAAATTTGAAGCCGTTTCGTAGTTGGAATGATAAAACAGGTTCTTTAATTTCATGACGTTTTACTTTGTTGACATATTCTAATGGGGAGAATTCTGTCACATGTTCGCAGTAATTGATTAAACGTCCGCCTGCAATGATTCTACGTAAATTGAGATTTATTGTCAATGTCTTTCGAGCATGATATAGTTTTGTGGCAACGCCTAATCTTCTATGATCAGGATGAGATGAAACATCAGCCCCATACAATGAATCTCCATTGGGATTATGATTTTTAAAAAAACTATCACCGCAAGCGTCTTTCCAAGTATGTTCTTCATATTCAGACTTTAGTTTTACAATCAAACTGCTGCAAGAACCAACTATCTTTCCATAATATTCTGCAACAAACTGACCTTGAGGAAAAATTTGTAGATGTGTTTTTAGTTGCTCCGGTTTCCAGTATACACCTTCTGCCGCCATTACGGGAAAGGCAATCTTTTGTAGTTCGACTATTTTTGGGATGTCATCTATTGTCATGCTACGTATTATGACATGACTATGACGAGTATGGGTAGGGATTTTATTCATCTTTATTTGTAGTGATTAAGAAGTTCTTGATTAAAAGTTAGATGTACATCTTTTTTCTTAAAAAATACAAATAGTTTTTTTAATAAATAATATATCTCGGTTTAAACTTCCAATAATATGTGTTTGACCAACATTTTAACTTAGCAAATCTTTGATTTTTCATCTAAATAGATGAATTTACATTAGAGATATGAGAATAAATCACGAAACATATTGATTGATAATTTTTACGTCATACTAGTATCACTTGTGATTTCGACAGCATTATTGTTCATTGTAAGATATGGAATTAACAAGAAGATGAAAAATTTTTCAGGAACACAAAAGTTAACAGGTTTAGTAACAATAGTAATAATAATCTCAGAAATCATCTTTTTAGGATCATTTCTAGGATTGTTTGAGATTGCATTAGAGATGATCACATCAATTGGTGTAGGGATGGTGATATTTGGAATTGCATTACAACACCAATTAAAGAATATTGCTGCAGGAATCGGAGTTTTTCTGAATCCAGATATCAACATAGGAGATTCAATCATAATTCAAGAAACACATGGAATTATCATAGAATTACATCTAACAAAAATAGTCGCTTTAACTGAAGATGGAGGCAGACTCATCATTCCATGTCAAAAACTTGCAGAGGATTTTGTGACAGTATACAACAAACAGAGAAAATCTCATTGAGATTCTAAATAATATTTTAGAAATATAATCACAGTAAAATTATTCAGATTCAGAAGTTTCATCTTCTTTCATCAAGCTTTCCATAATATGACCGCGAGATATTTTCTGAAAAACAAAAATTGAGTCAATTATCAGTATAATGGAGATTACAAGACCAACTCCGGAAATAACATATGGTAAAAATGCCAAAAATTCAATGTCTGCAATAAAAGGTTCAATTATTGCAACAATTATCAAAATAAACCCTACAAAGAAAATATTTCGCAGAAATCTATGCAAGGGTTTTTCCTCTAATCGTCTTGTATCTGCAGGGATTAATTTTGTAGATAAAAGATCAGAGATGACAGTCACCAACTTTTCTATTTTTCCTAGCATTGCAATGACAGGATATACAATCAAAAGAATACTAATAATTGTTAAAAATATTTCAGGTTCAACTATTAGTGGAATACCTAAGCCGGTAATCAAATGTATAATGTCATTATCAAAGTAATCAATCAGTGCAAGAATGGCAATTACAATAGTCAGATTTACAAAGAACTTTGGCCCATGAGTTTTTAGTAATTTATTATGTTGAGTGCCATCAGAGGATTGCATTAGATTGTGAAAAAATCTTCCAAATACAAATACAGGATTTAAAAAGGAAATAGGAATACGACTTTGTTTGTCTGCACGAGTTGGCAATAGTTTCAACAACAGGGGCATGCAAAACATAGTAGCTAGTGTTACAAGCATTGTGACAGGATACAGCATGTCTCTAACTACACCACTGTCTACTGCCTGTTTTGCCATGATGAATGAAAATTCTCCTCGGGGCACCATAACTGCACCAACTGTAGAGGCACTAGTTAGACTATTTCCGCCTACTGATGCCCCAAAGAAAACACCTACAAATTTACCAACTACTGCAAGAATAATTATCGGAATAGAGATCAGTGCAACTTCAGGAATTAGAGTGATGTTTACGAGCATTCCAATTGATACGAAAAATATCACACCAAAGAAATCTCTTAATGGTAGAACTTTTTTTGCAATACTTTCAGAATGTTTTGAAGATGCGATGATCATTCCCATGATAAATGCACCAATTGCGGAACTCTGACCAAGAAAATGAGCTAAAACTGCCAAACCAAACCCCAATGCAAGTGCTGTAATGAATGGACCTTCAGGAATATCAAGTCCATGAATTTTTTCTAAAAATTTTGGAATGATCTTGATACCAAGACCTAGTGCTATAACAAAGAAAGTCAAACTCTGTAAAATCAAAATTCCAATACCAGTAAAATCAAGCCCTTCACCCTCAGAAGCATTTCCTAGAATTACTAGCAGTAAAACAGCTGCAAGATCCTCTACAATCAGAATTGTAATTACAGTATCAAATTCTTTGGTTTTAACTAATTTCAGATCTCGCATTATTCTCAATGAAATTGCAGTACTGCTAATTGACAAAATACCTGCCAGATAGAGTGCTTCTAAGTGAGACCAGCCAAACGAATACGCCCCAATGTATGCCAAAAAAAACATTATCGAGAGCTCAGACATGCCAATAACTATAGCATTCATCCCTGCTTTTCGTAATTTTTGTAAACTAAACTCCAAACCTACAACAAATAGCAAAATGATTATTCCAAGCTCCGCCAACAAATTAATTAATTCAACATCATCAACAATCCCTAATCCGTATGGACCGGCAATCATTCCAATCAAAATAAAACCAATGATTGTGGGAAATTTGATCTTTTTCATAATTCCTGCTCCAATCATACCACCGCCTAACAACAATGCAAGCAGTGCCAGAAATTCAGTAACTTCTACTGCCAAGAATCCATCCCATTAGATAGTTGAAAGTACCAAGTTAAATTATTTTTATATTGTTTAGAATCATGCTCAAAATTAAAGCCTCAATGTATTTTACTAAATTAGAGCCCTTGAAATTCGGACCATTGTTGTCCTAAAGTATCAATTATTTTCCAACCTAGTCTATCGATATTAACATGAGGTTCAGCAATAACCAAAACAATGTATCTTCCAATAGGAAAGCTCATCATCACGACATTTTCTCGTCTTGAAGCAGAGTACTTTACCCGGCCTAAATTAGAATCAAATCCTTGTCTATTTGCTACTCTATGTGCTAATTCCTGATACATTTGTCTCCGTTTAGCATCATTTTCAAGAGGAATTATTCCTGCCTTCATATCTCCTACAATTAATTCACCAGCACTATCAATCAAACCACAAAATCTAATTTCAGGTTCTAACAAGATATTTTTTATTTTGTTTTTAATGTCTTCTATTGGAAACTCCTTATCAGACACAACTCAGATATGTCTTCATAGTATTTAACGAGAGTTTATGAAACAAATCAGAATCTAGACATAGTAAAACGATCTTACAAATAATTTAAAAAAAGAAAAAACTAAGAGGTCGACTTGCCCTCTCAGCCATCAGATCAAAGACCTAATGAACAACATACATTGTAAAATTAGTATAAAAACACAAAAAAATAACCGAGGCTAAAATCCTAGAATATTTCCAGATAAAAAGAGTCAAAGAACAGTTTTGCAGCAGCAATTAGAATTACAACAGAGACAAGAATTTGCAGATACCGTTCCTTGATATCTATTGACAACCTAGCACCAATCAACCCTCCAATAAAAGAACCAATTGCCAAAAATCCAGATTGAATAAAATCAGGATGCCCCAACAAACTATGAATCACAACGCCAGACAAAGATGCAAACAAGAGAATCATTTGAGATGTAGGTGCAGCTTTTTTCATCGCCATTCCCATCCCCACAACCATTAAAGGTACAAAGATAATCCCACCTCCAATACCAAAGAAAGAAGAGATCACCCCTGCAAAGAAACTTGCACCAATGGCAAAGACAATCATTTGTTTTGAGATTATTTTTTCTCTAGTCTCAATTTTTTTTCGTAAAAATATGTACACAGATGATGCAATCAATACAAATCCGAACAAGATTTTAAAAATGTCAGGTGCAACATCAGTTGATACAACCGCACCCAGAACAGTACCAGGAACTGAAAGCAATCCAAGTTTAATCCCTAAAGAATATTCAATTCGCTTTTGTTTGGAATATGAAATTGTAGATGCAGTTGCATTGCTTAATGCAGCAAACAAACTGTTACTTGCAGCAACAGTTGGAGGAAATCCTAAAAATGTCAACACTGGAACCACAATTACCCCTCCACCAAGGCCAATCATAGAACCTAAAATTCCTGCTGCAAACCCTAATGGGATCAACCATAGTTGTTCAATCATGATAATGCCAATCAAAGAATTTTCTATTATATAATCAAACTACTTTAGAATAATTAATGTCTGCAAGACAGAATCATCATTGGAGGTAATTTCTAAAGAGATTTTAGCATCGCCTAAATTATCAATTTTTGATTTGACATTGCGATTACCAGAATCAATGTAAAAATCATGAGCAGCATTAATCCAAGCAGAGATTGACTCATACTCACCAGATTCATCCCAGCAATCACAAACCAGAGTCTCAATCACGGCCTCAAACACGGCTATAACGTCATCATGGTTTGATTCCAAAGTTGAGGTTTCAAGATTAGCTATTGCCATGACAGGAGACACAGTGTCACCTCCGATATTGATATTTCCAAGAGGATTTCCATTAGAATCAGATATTGCAGTAGTGGTGCAATAATCTACAGTTTTAGATTTGCCACTATCAAAGAACAAGCAATATTGGGTAATAGTACTATCAGTGATTGCAGTGGGAGCAGATACAGAAATGTTTTGTTGAGATAAAATATTTTGAATTATTTCAATATCATAATAAGTAAAGCCTGTATCGTAAATGGGTTTTGATGTAGACACGCCAGTTTCTACATATGTAAAAACTAAAACAGAGATTACAATTCCAGTTAAAATGAAGACTGGAATTAACTTGTTCATAAATTATTCATTTACTGTTCAAAGATAAGGCTTTGCAATTTTAAATCGAAATTATAGTTAAAAGAGAATCATGTGTGATGTTATTTTGTTTTACAAACCCAGATGTCACTTCAAGAACATATTTAGCTTCGCCGTCAGGCACTATACTTTGACAAGTGGTAATTTCCAAGGCAGTTTTACAAGGTGGTACATCTTGTTCTATGTGAACAACTTTACCATCTTGATCAAACCAAATCATGTCTAAAGAAAATTGCATGTTTAGCATCCAAAGAGAATACAGACCAGGATCATCAAAGACAAAGATCATTCCCTGATCAAATGGAAGTTGATCTTGAAACATCAATCCGCGAACGCGTCTTGGTTCAGAGTCTGCAATTTGTACTTCAAGTGGAATGTCATCTATCAGAATTGTACCTCTAGGAAACTCAACGGATTCAAGTTTACTGTCTTGAGGTAGCGTCATCAATCCTATAACCCCAATGATTACAGCTGCAATTGTAATTGGAATTAATGCTTGAGCCCTAGTAGTCATAAGTCTGGTCTGTCTTTTCCTTTTAAAAACTAAGATAGACTAGAATACGGAACTCTTAAAGTCTGCAATTGTTGAAATGGTGTCTTTTGTCTGATGTCCAATGTCATGTAAAGTTGAACCA
>Ga0210005_1002715_pt1 | contig 10190 bp, 5 predicted proteins | sample CryGey02umfilter_3_FD_183961 | JGI IMG/M metagenome (GOLD analysis project Ga0210005, IMG submission 183961) | Groundwater microbial communities from aquifer in Utah, USA - Crystal Geyser 4/9/14 0.2 um filter (SPAdes) (version 3) | ecosystem: Environmental > Aquatic > Deep subsurface >... | reverse complement strand
TATCGGACGCGTTGTCGACGCGCTGGGACGCCCCATCGACGGAAAAGCTCCCATTAAAAACGATAAGTACTACCCTGTTGAGAAGATCGCTCCGGGTGTTATTACCCGTCAGTCGGTTAACCGTCCTCTTCAGACCGGTATCATGGCTATCGATGCGATGATCCCCGTCGGACGAGGTCAGCGTGAGCTCATCATCGGTGATCGTCAGGTCGGAAAGACCGCGATTGCCATCGACACGATCATCAACCAGAAAGGCGAGGATGTTATCTGTGTCTACGTCGCAATCGGACAGAAGAAGTCGAAGGTTGCCAAGCTGGTTGCCGAGCTGGAGAAGCGTGGCGCCATGGACTACACCATCGTCGTCAGTGCCAGCGCCTCAGATCCGGCCTCACTCAACTACATCGCCCCCTTCTCGGGCTGTGCGATCGGTGAGTACTTCCTCGATCAGGGGAAGGATGTTCTCGTCGTCTATGACGATCTGAGTAAGCACGCCTGGGCCTACCGTGAAATCTCACTCTTGCTCCGCCGCCCACCGGGTCGTGAGGCCTACCCCGGAGATATCTTCTACCTCCACTCACGTCTCCTTGAGCGCGCATGTAACTTGAATAAAGACTTTGGTGGAGGCTCACTTACCGCTCTGCCTATCATCGAGACGCAGGCCGGTGATGTTTCCGCCTACATTCCTACGAACGTTATCTCGATCACTGATGGTCAGATCTACCTCGAGCCGGACCTCTTCTACAAGGGTATTCGCCCCGCTGTTAACGTCGGTCTCTCCGTTTCTCGTGTGGGATCGGCCGCTCAGATCAAAGCTATGAAGAAGGTTGCCGGACGTCTTCGTCTGGACCTCGCTCAGTTCCGTGAGCTTGCCGCTTTTGCTCAGTTCGGTTCCGATCTGGATGCCGCAACCAAGCGTCAGCTCGATCGTGGACGCGCTCTTACCGAGCTTCTCAAGCAGCCACAGTACGCACCCTATGTTGTCGAGCGACAGGTTCTCTTGATCTACGCCGGTGTTAATGGCTACCTCGACAAGATTGCTGTTCCTCGTATCGGTGATTTTGCTCGCGGCTTCATCGACTATATGGAGTCGATCGAGAAGAGTGTCCTCGCCTCAATCCGTGCAGAAAAGACTCTTACAGAAGAGGCCGAGGAGAAGCTCAAGACCTCGATCAAAACCTTTATCAGCGAACACAACTTCGAAGAGACCGAGAAGTAACTTCTCAGTTCGTTACTCTGTAATTAGTCTACTATCCCATGCCTCAAGGAGCTCGCGACATTAAGCGCAAGATCAAGTCGGTCAAGAACACTCGCCAGATTACCAAGGCGATGGAGCTCGTCGCTGCCTCAAAGATGCGTCGTGCCGTTGAGAGCACCCTTGCTCTTCGTCCCTATGCCCACCTTGCGCAGCTGCTTCTTAAGCGTCTTGCTCAGGCCGCCGAGGGAAGTGAGGCCGTAGAGAGCTCACTCCATCCGCTGCTTACCGAGCGGCCGGTGAAGAGTGTTTTGGCGGTCATCATCTCTACAGACAAGGGGCTTTGTGGAGGTCTCAATACTCAGCTCTTTCGTCAGATCCGCGACTACCTAAAGACTGAGGACAAGAAAAAGCTCACTCCCGAGGTCTCTTTTGTCGCCATCGGGCGCAAGGCTCAGGAGTTTTTGCACCGTCAGGGAAAGCATGTCGTCGCCGCCTACCCCGCGCTCAGCAACAACCCTCTCGTCGCCGATACTTACCCGATCAGCCGCATGGTCATTGATGATTACGCCAAGGCGACCTACGACAAGGTCATCCTGATCTACACAGATTTTAAGTCGGCTCTCAGCCAGAGTCCTCTCCTTCGTCGTCTGCTGCCCCTCTCACAGTCCGCACTCGAGGAGATGGTAGACGGGCTGGAATCTCACATTGTCGAGCAGCCAAAGGGCGCAAAACCTCTCGCAGGGCCTGAGAATGGTGCGGAGTATGCCTTCGAGCCCTCACCCCATGAGGTTCTCGCAATGCTCCTGCCTCGCCTTACGGAGATGCAGGTCTATCAGGCCGTTCTTGAGGCCACCGCCTCAGAACATGCCGCACGTATGTTTGCGATGCGTAATGCCTCAGACAACGCAAAAGAGCTGATGGAGGATCTCACACTCACCTACAACGGTATCCGCCAGGCCGCAATCACCGCCGAGCTCGCCGAAATTTCCGCAGGACGCGCCGCCCTAGAGTAGGGCATACTCCTCGCTGAGCAAGCTTCTTTATCGAAAGCCCCCGCCGTTAGTGCGCAGGGGTGCTTTAACGAAGCCTCCTTGTGAGACTTCGTTGGGCAGTCGAGTCAAGGGGCTTACTAGGCTTCGGCCTCCGCCTTGATCTTCTCTACAAACTCCATCACGGACATGACCTCCTGCTTCTTCGTCGCATAGTCACGCACGGCAATCTTCTGCTCGTCCATCTCCTTCTGCCCAATAACGAGCATGTAAGGGACTTTTTGGAGCTCGGCATTGCGAATCTTCTTGCCGAGGGTGTCGTTGGCGTCGTCCACCTCGATCCGAATGTCATTATTCTCAAGGATCTCGCGGATCGTGTGGGCATACTCCAAGAAAGCGTCCGAGACGGGGAGGAGCTTTGCCTGAACCGGAGCAAGCCACGAGGGGAAGGCCCCGCCGAACTGCTCGATTATGATAGCCATAAACCTTTCGAATGAGCCGTAAATCGCAACGTGAAGGACGGCGACGTACTCATCTTTGCCCTCCTCGTTGGTGTAGGTGAGCTCGAAGTTTTTAGGCTGAATGAAGTCCATCTGAACGGTCGTGAGCTGCCACTCCCGTCCGAGAGCATCCTCGACCATAATGTCGATTTTAGGGCCATAAAAAGCCGCCTCTCCCTCACCGATAAAGTACTCCGCGCCCCAGCGCTGAACACCCTCGATCAAGTTCTTTTCAGCCATATTCCAGACCTCGTCGGTGCCAAAGTACTTGTCGGGATTGTTCAGGTCACGAGTCGAAACGCGTGCCCGGTACTTGGTAAAGCCAAAGCGAGCGTAAACCTTCTGCATAAGCCCTAAAATCATGTCGATCTCACTGGCGATCTGGTTGTAGCGGACGAAGTGGTGGGTGTCGTCTTGGGTTAGGGCGCGTACGCGAAGGAGGCCGTTGATCTCGCCGCTCTTCTCATTGCGGTAGACGACGGTATTTTCGGCGTAGCGAAGGGGGAGCGAGCGGTAGCTGTGAGCCTGAGCCTTGTAGAGCTCAAAATGGTGAGGGCAGTTCATCGCCTTCATAACAAGTCGGTCGCCATCCTCGGTCTCCATAATGGGCATCATCGCATCGTACTTTCCCAAGTGACCACTGCGCATGTAGAGCTCGTCTTTTGCAATATGCGGGATTGTGACGAACTTGTAGCCACGGGCCTTCTTCTCTTTTGTGATGAAGTTCATGAGGTTTTCACGGAGCTGAGTTCCCTTGGGAAGGAAGAGGGGCAGGCCACCGCCAACAAGTGCACTATGGGCAAACAACTCGAGCTGCTTCCCCAGAATTTTATGGTCGCGCTTTTTCGCCTCTTCGAGCTGCTGTAGGTAGGTGTTGAGCTCTTCTTTTGTCTCGAAGCAGGTTCCGTAAATGCGCTGGAGCATGGGGTTCTTCTCGTCGCCACGCCAGTAGGCACCGGCAGTGTGAAGGAGCTTCACGGCCTTGATCTCGCCCATATTTTCCACATGATTTCCCTCGCACAGGTCCACAAACTTTACGGTGCCGTGTCGGTCGACATTTTCATAAAAACTGACGGAGGTTGAGCCGTCTTTCTTCCACCCCTCAACCAGGTCGACTTTGTACGGCTGGTTGGCCTTTTTGAGGACTTCCAGCGCCTTGCCGATCGACTCTTCACGGCGTACAAACGTCTGCTTCTCGTGGATTATCTCCTTCATCTTCTTTTCGAGAATCGCCAGGTCTTCGGGGATCAGGGGGCGGGGGAGGTCGAAGTCATAGTAGAAGCCCTTTTCAATGGGCGGTCCGATCGCCAGTTTTGCCTCCGGGAACATCTGGAGGACGGCCTGAGCAAGAGCGTGACTGCATGAGTGGCGAAGCTGGTAGAGGTGTGATGATTTGTCGAGTTTTGACATAGTGGTGGGAAGAAAATACGCCCTTTAGCATAAACAGTTTTTGGCCTTTTGTAAAACCCCATAAAATGTTATAATGAAATGAAATGCAACTTACCGCAACTCTCCAGATTATCGCAGCCTGTACCTTCCTTGCACTTTTCCCCGCACTAACCTGGGGGTATGTCTTTTACCGCAAGCAAAAGGAGTCGCGCTCACACCTGATTATGACCTTTGTCTTCGGGGGTCTCGCCGTCTTCCCCATCCTCCTCTACAAATACCTCTGGAAGTCGTTTCCGCAGATCAACATCCTGAATTATGCGAAAAACTTCGAGGGCGACCTCATTGGGATCTCCGGCTTTGCACTCATTCCCCTCAGCGTCATCATTACCTTTATGTTTGTGGGTGTGATTGAGGAGGTTATGAAGCAGTCTGTCGTTCACTCGGTTGATGATAAGCAGATTCGCCACATTGACGACTCCATCATGTTCTCGATTATTGCCGCTCTGGGCTTCTCATTCACGGAAAACATCCTCTACTTCTACACGATTTGGAGCAATGTCGGGCATGAGGCACTTTTGGTCCCCTTTCTCTTCCGCTCGGTCTTTTCCACCTTCGCACACATCCTCTTTTCCTCGATCTTTGGCTACTACTACGGTATCGCCCACTTTGCCAAGCCTCTACTGCAAGAGGAGCTCAAGGCGAATCGGCATATCTTTTGGAGCTGGTACCACCGGGCCATTAACTTTGGAACCGAGCGCCTCTTTCACGAGCAGAAGGTGCTGGAGGGATTCACTCTCGCCGTCGGTCTGCACGCCGTTTACAACGTCTTCCTGGAGATGAACTGGACCTTTATCATGGTTCCCTACCTGGTCTTCGGCTACCTCTACGTCTCGCATCTCTTTAAAGTTAAGGAAAATCATAAGCGCCTCGACCTTGTTTACGCCGAACAGCACAACCACGAGCCGATTGAAAGAGGAATTGTGAGGCGCCTAAAACGTCTATTCGGCCGGGCCTAGGTCCAATTTTATTGGCTCTCTCGTCCTACTGCAGGGGGAGTTTTTTCGCCGAGTCCACGTGTTTTCAAGTGGCCGAAGTTGACAATTTTGCATTTTAGCTTACAATATTAGTCTATGTCACATGAAAATGGTTCACGCACCACTATTCCGGACTGGTTCCAGGACGTCCTAATGCTTATCTCGCCTGAAGACAGAGCTATACTCAATCAGCTCAAGACGCAGTATGATAATGCGGTAGGAACTCATATCCCTGGCCTTCAACGGACTCCACTCGGCAGCTGTCTACTCTATCACTATGATAATCACTTGGCGCAGTGTGTTTTGGATATTGCCGATCGTTATGCGACTCTTGATGAGTTGAGGCTCCTTCCCGATAACTGGCAGGACGAGCTCAAGGTATATCTCGCTCAGGGGGTCTCACCCGCCCAGCTAATCCGCGAGGTGGTGGTCTTCCTAAGGGGCCTGGTTGTTCCTACTATCGATTATTATTGTGCCGAGGCCATCGTAACCGGACGCAATCATGCGCGGGCTTTTGGCGGAAGATCCGCAGAGTATCTAGTTGCGCCCGTGATAAAAGAAGTGCTGAGCTTCCTGAACCAAGTTGCCCCACCTATCCAGCTGAGGCAGGCAATGGAGTCCGGAGACTGGGGCCAGATGGTGCGTCTTTTTACACAGGGAGATGGGGAACTCGCTTTCCACAGACGTATTCGGCCTGCCGGAGCGCGACCTTTTCCCTCTTCGGAACTCAAGAAAGGCTGGGAACCGCTTGATCGGGCAACCCATGCGCCCACTTTTTCAGTGGAGTCGGCGGACGAGTCGGCCAATCCGGACCCCCTCTCAATCTACGGCTACTGGTTATCAGGTGCGCGCCCCTTCTGCCTCCCCGAGTCGGTCCTTCCTGCGGCACCTAACAAGACATCGGACACTATAGATCCCGAGTTTGATCCGATTCAGGGTGCAATGGAACAGCTTAGTATTCAGATTGCGGCTGCTACAAGGACCGAGTATTTTGCAGGAAGCGAGACGGATGCCTGGGGAAATCCACTTACGGGCGTCTTGAACTTTGATGGCGATGAGAACTAGGGGGAATGATTTTTTGAGCTCGACTCCCCTCTGTTAAGGGGCCCGCGCTTTGACCGTTGAAACGCCGTGAAATAGGTGATACACTTGGTGCCCAAAGTATGAGAGACACGATCGTTGTTAAGGGTGCCCGCATCCACAACCTAAAAAACATTACGGTAGAGATTCCCCGCGACAAGATGACGGTAATGACCGGCCTTTCTGGAAGCGGAAAATCCTCACTCGCATTTGATACGATTTATGCCGAAGGGCAGCGTCGATATGTCGAGAGTCTGTCGACCTATGCACGGCAGTTTTTGCAGCTGATGGAGAAGCCCGATGTCGACTCGATCGAGGGGCTCTCGCCCGCAATCTCCATCGACCAGAAGACGGCGCCCCGAAATCCTCGCTCAACAGTCGGAACCGTCACCGAGATCTACGACTACCTCCGTCTGCTTTTCGCCAAAGTTGGAAAGCCTCACTGCCACCTCTGCGGCAAGCCGATTCAGCGCCAGACGGTGAGCCAGATCGTCGAGTCGATCGCCTCCATGCCCGAGGGGCAGCGCATTATGCTGCTTGCCCCACTCGTACGCGATCGAAAGGGGAGTCATGCGAAGGTTATTGAGAAGATCAAGAAGGCCGGATTTGTACGTCTCAGGCTCGACGGCACGGTTTACTCGATTGTGGAGGTTCCCGAGCTCGACGAGAAGAAAAAACACTCAATCGAGGTCGTCGTCGATCGTATACAGATAAAAGACCTCGAAAAGACTTCCGAGAAGCTTTCGACAGGTGAGGAGGTCGAGACGACCAACCCAAACAGGACGCGTCTGGCCGACTCGATCGAGACGGCTATGCGTTATGGCGAGGGGTTGATGATGGTTATGGATCACGACGATCCCAAGGCCGAGCCGGTTGTCTTTTCGGAGCGATTTGCCTGCCCGGACTGCCATATAAGCCTCCCGGATATAGCCCCGCGCAACTTCTCCTTCAACAGTCCGCATGGCGCCTGTGAGACCTGTCACGGCCTCGGCACCAAGCTCGAGATCGACCCCGAGCTGGTTCTGCCTAATAAGAAGCTGACTCTGGCCGAGGGAGCTATCATGCCCTGGTCAGCTACCACCTCGCATCTCTCTTGGTATAACAAGATTCTGGAGAAGGTCGCTCAGCGCCATCATTTCTCGCTCAACGTACCCGTTCAGGAGCTCTCTGATGAGGCAATCCAGACCGTCCTTTATGGCGACTCGAAAGCCAAATATGAGGTTCCGTTCGGTGATGATGAGGCGGCCTTCCAGGGAACCTACTCCACCAGTTTTGAGGGAGTTATCCCAAACCTTGAGCGACGCTATCTGGAGACGGAGTCTGAGTATGTTCGCAAGAAGATCGACCGTTACATGCGTATATTGAGGTGCCCCGCATGTGCCGGGCAGCGTCTCCGTCCCGAGTCACTTGCCGTGAAGCTCAACAAGCTCTCGATTATCGACGTTACCGAGCTCTCCGTTGCCCACGCCTTTGAGTTTTTTGAGAAGCTGAAATTCTCCAAAATGGAAGAGGAGATTGCGCGGATGATTCTTAATGAGATCCGAGATCGGCTTCAGTTCCTCTCTGACGTTGGTCTGCGCTATCTGACGCTTGATCGCGCCGCCAACACACTCTCGGGTGGAGAGGCTCAGCGCATCCGTCTGGCAACGCAGATCGGCTCACGTCTATCAGGTGTGATTTATGTTTTGGATGAGCCCTCAATCGGTCTTCACCAAAACGACAACGACAAGCTCATTAAGACTCTGCTTAACCTCCGCGACCTCGGCAACACCGTGATCGTCGTTGAGCATGACATCGATACCATGCTCGTCTCGGACTATATAATCGACATCGGGCCCGGTGCCGGCAAACATGGTGGAAAAGTCGTGGCGTACGGTACCCCGAAAGAGGTCATGGCCAATAAGAACTCGGTAACCGGTCAGTACCTCTCCGGCGCTCTCGAAGTCCCCGTTCCTAAGGTGCGTCGCAAGGGGAACGGTAACTCACTCAAGATTATCAATGCGACCGAGCACAACCTCCAGAAGGTTACTGCGGAGATTCCCCTTGGAACCTTCGTCGGCATCACTGGCGTCTCAGGGTCCGGTAAGTCGACGCTCATTAACGATATTCTGGTGAAGGCCATATCCCAGGCGCTCTACAAGTCTCACGCCCATCCCGGCGCTCACGAAGAGATAATCGGGATCGAACACCTCGATAAGATTATTAATATCGACCAGTCACCAATCGGGCGGACGCCCCGTTCCAATACGGCAACGTATACGGGTGTTTTTACTGACATTCGTGAGCTTTTCGCCTCGACTCCCGATGCCAAGATGCGTGGTTACAAGGCCGGGCGCTTTAGTTTTAACGTTAAAGGTGGTCGCTGTGAGGAGTGCTCGGGTGACGGTATGAAGAAGATCGAGATGCACTTCCTCCCCGATGTTTACGTAGCCTGTGAGGCATGTAAGGGCCGACGCTACAACGCCGAGGCGTTGGAGATAACCTACCGCGGTAAGAATATCGCGGACATCCTAGAGATGACCGTCTCTGAAGGCTTGGAGTTTTTTGAGAACATCCCTTCAATTAAACAAAAACTTCAGACACTCGATGAGGTTGGCCTTTCGTATATCCACCTTGGACAGTCGGCAACGACTCTCTCCGGGGGAGAGGCCCAGCGTATCAAGCTGGCAACCGAGCTCTCTCGTCGTGCTACCGGGAAAACACTTTATGTCTTAGATGAGCCCACAACCGGCCTCCACTTCGACGACGTTAAGAAGCTCTTGAGCGTTCTGCAGGAACTCGTTGAGCGTGGGAATACCGTGCTCACAATCGAGCACAACCTTGACGTTATAAAGTCGGTAGACCATATTATCGACCTCGGTCCGGAGGGCGGGGATAAGGGGGGCTTAATTGTGGCCACGGGAACGCCCGAAGAAGTCTCCGCAAATAAAAACTCGCTGACCGGAAAGTGGCTGAAGAAGATCGGAGTTTAGGCGCTATCGAGCAGGAGCTTTTGCTCGGATTCCCTTTGTATGGTGCTATTTTGCGTTCGCCTATTTCATCCTGCTCACTTCTTTAGCCTGCCGGCCCACTTTTTTAAGAGTCGACGACCTCTAGAGGAGCGGATTTGTCGGAGCCGCCGGAGGCATGGGAGGGAAGGGAGGAGCCGGTAGTGTTGGAGGCGCCGGCTGAGCTGGAGCTTTTTCGGCTTCGGCTGCGCTGGTATCGGGCCCGACGAAGGTCTTTGGCTCGGGAGGAGGAGTCAGGGGATGGAGTGGGGGCATCACTGGAGCCTCGTGAAGAGGTATCATCGGTGCTTCGTGAGGAGGAGTTGGTGGCGGCTGAGGAAGAGAGGGGTCTCGCGGAGGGAGCGGAGGAAGAGGCGGCGCGACCGGTGCGGGCATAGGAGCCATGGGAGTCATCGGTGGTTGTGGAGCCCCCATTGGTTTAGGCATCATCGGAGCTGCGGGAGCGGGATGCTCGGGAGCTGGGGTTGCGGGTGAAGGGCTGGGAGCCGGGGCTGTCATTGGGGCTGGTTTTGGCGCTTCGGCCTCAACTGGAGGAGGTGGCGGTGTGGGAAGCCCATGTGCCTCGGGTTCGGGCATGCCTATTGGCATTGGCATGGGCTTGTGCTGCGCCGGCTCGGGCTCCTGGGCAGCTTCGTGTACTGGCTCTTGAGCGGGCTCCTGAGCTCCCGCCTCGGGCATGAGGCGCAGGCGCTTTGCCTGGAACTCGCGGATCTTCTCAATAACCATCGACTCAACTTCTTCGAAGCTTTTGTCTTTTACACGGAAGCCGGCCGCCTGAAGGTGGCCACCGCCCCCAAAGAGTCCGGCGAGCTTGCTTGCGTCGATTGTCGGGGTAAGGGTGCGGATGCTTCCGCCAATCTCACCGTCGGCACGTTCCTTGAGTAAGAAGACGATCTCCGCGCCGGGAGCATTGCTCATCAGCTCGTCGATAACGCCCTCGGTCTCATCTGACGTTCCGCCAATCTCATCAAAGTCAGACTTACTCAGGCTCGACC
>Ga0210005_1002714_pt1 | contig 10192 bp, 9 predicted proteins | sample CryGey02umfilter_3_FD_183961 | JGI IMG/M metagenome (GOLD analysis project Ga0210005, IMG submission 183961) | Groundwater microbial communities from aquifer in Utah, USA - Crystal Geyser 4/9/14 0.2 um filter (SPAdes) (version 3) | ecosystem: Environmental > Aquatic > Deep subsurface >... | reverse complement strand
ATAAAAACATCTTTGACTTTATTCTTTCATTAAGTATCGCTTCAATAAAGTCCGCTGGATTTTTTTGCTGGCCGTAGCCTAAATGCTCCAATATTTTATTTTCAAAATTACCGATTGTTTTTTGAGCATCTTCGCCTTTATTAAGTTGATTAAATCCTCCCAATAAAAGATTCCAGATATCTCCGTCTTTTTCCGGCCCGGCAACCAGTTTGTCAGTTATCTCGGATAAATAATAAGCGGCGGCCAAAGAAGAAATATTTTGGCGAAGCTTGGAAAAATTTTCGATCGTTTCGGCGCCAGCGACAATATCAAAGCTCCTTGTCTGTTTGCCAGTTCGGCGAGCCGGCGCAACCATCAAACGGGAATACAAAAAAAGTTCTAAGTGTCCTTTCAGCTTGGACTCGTTTTTCCTGACCGACTTGGCCTTAAGTAGAACCTTGCCGAATTCTTTGGTGTAGACCGTCAGTAGTCGGTCAAAGTCGTTGGCGTTGCTCCGCCTGATAATAATCCCCCGGGTTTTATAAAGCATTATTTCTTAATCCCCAGCCAGACTTTTTCACTGCCAAAATTAACTTCTCTTTCAACTAAAAATACTTCCCTTTTTCTCGGTCCGATTTCTATTTTTTTGGCAGAGATATCCTTTCTAATCTCCGCTTCATGACTCTGAATCAAATTTTTCAGAGATGATTCTGTCTGATAGCGAAGATAAATCAATCGCCCCGGCTTTAATCCGCCATCTTTCCTCATGTCTTGAATATAGCGAACTAAATCCCTTAGCATTCCTTCGGATTTCAGTTCCGCCGTTATTTTAGTGTCTAATTTGACGCTTTTGCCATAAACAACTTCTTTGATATTGACTTCATCTCTAATCAAACCGGCTAGTTCTTTATCGCCCGCGAGCGCCTTGTCGGTTATAGCCAATTTGGCCAGCGGTTGGCGGACTTTAATTCCGTTTTTCGCTCTTTGCGCCAGCGCCTCGGCGACAATCCCCCGGACTTTTTTCATCTTGTCCTCCAGCGCGGAATCAACCAGACAAATTTCGGATTCAGGATACTCGCACAGATGGACCGATTCTGGGTCTTTTCCGGTCTTCAAACTTTGATAGATGTCTTCTGAAATAAAAGGAGTAAAAGGAGCCATAATTTTTGACAACTCAAATAAAACCCGATAAAAAATCTGCGAGGCGGCGTCTTTCTGTTTTTTGCTCTCTGGTTTTTGAAATTTGTCCCTTGAGCGGCGAATATACCAATTTGAAAAATCATCAATAAATTCTTCTATCAGTCGCGCCGCCAAAACGACATCGTATTTTTCCAGATTTTCAACCACCAGACCGTTAATTAGATTAAGCCGAGAAATTATCCATTTATCCAAAACATTTTTGGGCTTGGTTTTCTTTGCCCTAAAATCTTTATCTTTATATGTCTGCCAAAAGACAAAAGAGTTAAACAGTGTCCCGAAAACACGCCTGTTTTTATCGGCGACATCTTTAACATCAAATTTTTTCGGCTCGCCGGCTTGGTTAATGGTGTAGAAATACCAACGCAGGGTATCGGCGCCAAATTTATCGCACATCTCCCACGGGTCAACAACATTGTTTTTGGACTTGGACATTTTCTTGCCCTTCTTGTCCAAAACATGCCCTAAGCAAATAACATTCTTGTAGCAAGCCCCGTCCTTTATCTCTCCGATATACTCCATTAAAGTCGCAATAGACAAAAGAGTGTAAAACCAGCCTCTGGTCTGGTCAACCGCTTCGGAAATATAGTCGGCCGGATAATGGTCTTTAAAATTGTTCCGGCTATTTTTCAGGTAAGGATAGCCCCATTGGGCAAAAGGCATCGCTCCGGAATCAAACCAGACATCAATAACGGACTTTTCCCGAATCATTTTTCCGCCGCAAGAACATCCCAGTTTAATCCTATCAACATAAGGACGATGTAAATCTTTAATCTTTGCTCCCAGTTCTTTGGCGCTGCCAATACATTTATATTCGCCGCACTTTTGGCATTGCCAGACCGGCAAGGGCGTCCCCCAATATCTTTCTCGCGACAGAGCCCAATCCTTGGCTTCTTTGACAAATTCCCCAAATCTTCCCTTTTTTGTATGCTTTGGTTCCCAATTAATTTTGTTGTTATTCGCTACCAATTTTTTCCTCAGCTTTGACATGGCAATAAACCAAGAGTCCTTGGCGTAATAGAGTAAAGGCGTGCCGCACCGCCAGCAAAATGGATAATCGTGTTCATATTCTTCCTCCTTGAATAAAAACCCGCTATTTTGCAAATAATCAATAATTTCTTTTTCGGTTTTGGCGTCTTTGACATATTTGCCAAACAAATTATACGGCGCTAAATCCTTGGCGAAATACCCCTTCTCGTCAACGGTATGAACTTTGGGCAAATCCATTCTTTCCCCCAAGGCATAATCGTCTTCGCCGTACATTACCGCCGTATGAACTACGCCGGTTCCTTCCTTGGCACTGGCAAAATCGGCTGGAACGACAAAGTGAACTTTTTTGCCGCTCTTCCTGACTGCTTCAATCTCAAACAACGGCTGATATTCCAAGCCGACTAAATCTTTGCCCTTGAATTCTTCTTCTATTTTATAACCGGCGCCGATTATTCCCAGCCGGTCTTTGGCCAAGATATAGTTTTTGCCCTGATATTTTATTCTAACATAAACAATATTCTTGCCGACGGCCAAAGCGACATTTCCCGGCAATGTCCAAGGTGTCGTTGTCCAGGCCAGAATAAAATCGCCTTCTTTGGCTTTATTATTGCCCTTGGTAATCCGAAAATTCAAATAAACCGAATTTTCTTTGACTTTTTTATACCCCTGGGAAACTTCATGGCTGGATAGCCCGGTGACGCACCTCGGACAATGAGGAACAACTTTAAATCCTTTATAGAGCAAACCCTTTCCCCAAATCTTTTTTAGAAGATACCAGACGCTTTCAATATAATAATTCTCGTAAGTGATGTACGGATTTGCCATATCCACCCAAAAAGCGATTCTTTCGGTCAATCTCTCCCATTCGTCCTTATATCGCCAGACGGTTTGCCGGCATTTTTTATTAAACTTGCCTACTCCGTATTTCTCAATATCATCCTTGGTCTTAAAGCCTAGTTCTTTTTCCACCTGAATTTCCACCGGCAATCCGTGCGTATCCCAGCCGGCTTTGCGGTCAACAAAAAAACCCCGCATGGTTTTGTATCGCGGGATAACATCCTTAAAAACTCTGGCTTCAATATGATGCATGCCCGGCCGAGCGTTAGCGGTCGGCGGACCCTCAAAAAAGACAAATTTCTTTTTGCCTTTGTCTGCCTGCCTGTTCGTCCGGCGAGGCAGGTTCCTTTTTAAACTCTTTTCAAAAATTTTGGATTTTTCCCAAAATTTTAAAATTTTAAGTTCGTTTTTGGATAAATCCATTTTAATCTTATTAGTTTAAAATGCCTTTAGCGGACAGGGGAAGCGTTTTTTTGAACGCTTCCCCGTTTTTTTGAACGCTTCCCCGTTTTTTACTTTTTGTTGTTTTTTTTACCGCCATTTTTGACGGCTTTTTGCGGCTTGGGCTCAAGCCGCTCCATCATTTTGGCCCAGTTCCTCATGGGCTGGGTCATGCCATTCAAGTCCAATCCGTTGCGATTCCGTTTCTTCTTTGACATTTTCTCTCCTCTTTGTTGATGTTTTTTGTTGTTGCCCGCTAAAAGCATTTTACTCACATTTTATTTGGGGCGCCAATCCCCATCAATTTTAAAGTACTGGCCAAAACTATCTGAACCGCTTTGGCCAAGGACAACCGGCTGGCGGTTTTTTTCTTGTCGCTGTCGTCAATTACCCGACAGTTCTCATAAAACTTATGAAAAGTATTGGCCAATTTCAGAGAATACTGCGGCAGTCGCTGGACTTGATAGTCGCCGGCAGTATCTTCAATGATTTCGGGGAACTTGGTCAGTTGCCGAATTAAACTTAATTCCGCCGGATGATTTAGGTTTGTCATTCTAAGGGTAAAGCCCGAAGAATCTTTTGACAGATCCTTCGCGGAGTTTATCCTGAGCGAAGCGAATGGACTCAGGATGACATTGCCTGCTTTCCTTAAAACGCTGCAGATTCTCGCATGCGCGTACTGAACATAATAGACCGGATTCTTACTGGACTGCTCTTTGGCCAAATCAATGTCAAAATTCAAGTGCGTCTCGGGCGACTTTTGCAAAAAAAACCATCTCGCCGCATCAGAGCCAACTTTGTCAACCAATTCGTCCATCAGGACATAAACGCCGGCTCTCTTGGACATTTTCTTTTTCTCGCCTTTCTCCAAAAGGGTGACAAACTGCAAAAGAATAATCTCTAATTTTCCTTTATGACCCAGCGCCTCCGCTCCGGCGAGCAGTCCGGCAACATCGCCGTGGTGGTCGGCGCCCCAGACATTAACTACCTGGTCAAATTTCTTATCTTTGAATTTGTATTGATGAAGAGCAATATCGCCGGCCAAATAGGTTTTTTCGCCGTCGCTTTTGACCACTACCCGGTCTCTCTCGTCGCCAAATTGAAACGACTTAAACCATTTTGCCCCTTCTCTCTCATAGATTAAACCATTTTCTTCCAAAAATTTCAAGGTTTTATCAACTTTTCCCGACTGATACAGGTCCGACTCAAAAATCCATTCGTCATATTTGATGCCTAATTTACCGGTTGTTTTTTTAATGTAGCCATTAATAATGCGCTTGGCCGCCAATTGACCGACTTTAAGAGGGTCTCTCTCTTTTATTTTTCCAGCCAACTCATCAATATATTCTCCCTGATACTTTGCCTCTTTGTCTTTTAAAACCGAGTGTCCCAGGGCTAAAATCTGCTGGCCGGCGTCATTGACATAATACGCTTTTTCAACTTCAAAACCGGCTTTTTTAAAAACATTGCCTAAAACATCGCCATAAGGCCCGCCCCGGGCATTGCCGACAGTCAACGGCCCGGTCGGATTAGCGGAAATAAATTCAACCTGGATTTTTTTACCCTGACCAATGGTTGAATTGCCGTAATTTTCTTTTTTCTCAATAATCTCGGATAGTTCATCTAAAAGCGCCTGCTTTGATATAGTCAAATTAATAAAGCCGGGGCCGGCAGTTTCAACCTTTTCAAACATCGGCTCGTTTTTTAGTTTTTCAACAATTTCTTTGGCGTCTATCTTTTCTTTTAAAGCGATGTTTGTGGAATAGTCGCCAAACTTGGCGTCGCCCGGATGCTTCAACTCCGCTTCTTTCCCGATAGCGTCTTTTAGTATTTTTCTGACCTTTTTTCTGAGCATGTTTTTATCATAACTTATAATTTTATTTTACTCAATCATTTTTAAATGATAAATTATATCTATGCCAGCTTTAGCGACCAATCCAAGAGCGAAATTTGACTACCATATCATAGAGACCTACGAGGCCGGTTTAGTTTTGTCCGGTTTTGAAGCCAAAGCCGTAAAAAACAACCGCCTGACCTTGAAGGGCTCGTATGTGACGATTAAAAACAGGGAGGCCTTCTTGATTAACGCCCAGATTATGCCCTACCAGCCCAAAAACACTCCGGCCGACTACGACCCGAGTCGGACTAGAAAACTTCTTTTGCATAAAAAAGAAATTAAGTCGCTGATTGGCCGAATAAAAGAAAAGGGCTTGACTTTGACGCCGATTAGCGTCTATACTAAGCGCAACAGAGTCAAACTTGAATTCGGCTTGGGGCGCGGAAAAAAGAAAGTTGATAAAAGGGAAAAAATTAAAAAAAGGGAATCAGACAGAAAAATGGAAAGAGCGCTCAAAAGGAGATGAACGGGGGCGACAGGTTTCGACAAGATCCTAAACAAAACAAGGCAAACCGAGCGCAATCTCGCAAATCTTGCAAAACGAAATAAGTGCTAACTTATTCTCAAAAGCAAAAAGCGCGGTAGCTTCGCTATTTAGCGCTCCAGCTTACGCTCTCGCTTAAAGCTGAGAGCCATCCGGACCCTTGATGCCTAATAGAGGAATTCGGGTGTCATCTTATTGGGCTAAGCAGTTAAAACGCCTTGATTGACTGTCGAAAAATATAAAGGCAAAGATTGAAAATATTTTGTTCGGTTTCGAGTTTTCAATCTTCAAATTTAAATCGGACTAAGTTTGTAGAATTGTTTTGCGCCGGATTTTTGGACGGGGGTTCAATCTCCCCGCCTCCACCCTTGCCCGCCGAAGAGGCGGGAAATTAAATCAAAAAAAGCCATATATAGAAAACCATATTACCAACCGCAAAAAAGAATTAGGACCAACGAATGGATTAGAGTCAGTCCGATTCTCCTAATAGATGAAAAAGGCCGGAATCTTGGCGTTGTTGAAACGTCAAAGGCGCTCCAGATGTCCCGAGACAAAGGACTTGATTTGATTGAAATCGCTCCGCAGGCGCAGCCGCCCGTCTGCCGGATAATGGATTACGGCAAATACAAATACGAGCAGTCCCGGAAAGAAAGAGGCCAAAAAGCAAAGCAAAAACAGGTTGAGATAAAGGGAGTTAGGATTGGATTAGGCACTGGTAAGCACGATTTGGAAATTAGAGCCAGACAAGCCGAAAAATTCCTTAGTAAGGGCGATAAAGTCAGAGTGGAAATGATTTTAAGAGGACGAGAGAAGGCGCTTCTCAATGTCGCTTTTGACAAACTCAACGAATTTATCAAAATGATTCCAGTAGAAGTGAAGATTGAACAAGAGATTAAAAAACAGCCGAGAGGGTTAGCAACGGTCATCAGCAGGTAGACAAATAAAATTATGCCAAAATTAAAGACAAGAAAAGCATTACTAAAGAGAATTAAAATAACCAGTGGTAAGAAAATAATGAATAGACTGACCCATCAGAACCACCTCAACGCCAAAGAATCCGGCAACAAAACCAGAAGAAAAAGAAAGAATCAAAAGATGTCTTCGGTCAACAATAAATTTGTCAAAAAAGTGCTGCCGGGAATAACCAAATAGATATTTATGACTAGAGTCAAAAGAGGCACCACCGCCAACAAAAGAAGAAAAAAAATAATCAAGATGGCCAAGGGCTTTAAATGGGGCAGAAAGGCTAAATACAAAGCCGCAAAAGACGCCCTGAGGCATGCTTGGACATACGCTTTTCGCGACCGCAAAAGAAAAAAGCGGGATTTTCGCCAGCTTTGGAACATTAAAATCAACGCCGCTTCCAGAGAGCGCGACTTGACCTACAGTCAATTTATCAACCGATTAAAGAAGGCTAAGATAGAGATAGACCGGAAAATTTTGGCTCAATTGGCTGAAAAACAACCGGAGATTTTCTCAAAAATCATTGAAAGAGTAAAATAATATTGTCACAACTCCGCTACTAATAGGTCTATTGCAGTCGGTCCGTCCGTGAGTCCGACTTTTATTTTAAAATCAATCTCTGCCAGCCGTCGGTAAATCTTTTTCAAATCGTCTAAAGTAAAGTTCCTCAACTGTTCGGAACTTTTTTTGACGACATAGGGATGGAGTCCGCTTTTTTGGGCTAGAGAATAATACGGCTCGCCTCGCTCAATCAAATCTTTTAATCTGATTAAATTTCTTATCTGATAAGCCAGCATTGAAAGCAAATACATTTCATTGTCGCCCCGTTCTAAGTGTTCATGAATGAGCCAGAGGGCGGTTTTTTTATCCCTCTGCGCCAAAGCGTCCAGGGTTTTGAAAATATTGGCATCCAGATTGGCCTTAACCAGTAAATCAATGTCTTCTTCCTTTATTTCCTCCCCACCCCTGTAGTTAACTAATTTATTTATCTCTCCGCTAAGCCGCCATAAGTCATTGCCGACATAGGCAATCAACTTCTTGAACGCCTCGGAATTGATTTCGGCCTCGTTTTTTTTGAATTCTTTTTTCGCCCAACTGGTCAGAGCCGGACCGCTAAGAAGAGAAAACTCTTCTATCATTGAGAATTTGTTCTTAATTCTTGAAACGGCTAATTTGTCTTCGTGGCAGACGACAATGACGACATCTTCGTCATCTTTCAGTTTTCTTTCTTTGGCGTAATCAAAAAAATTTTCCTGGAAATCTTTGTTTTGAAAAAGATCTTCTAAGACAATCAGTTTTTTTTCGTCAAACATTGAGACCGCTTCAACTTTTTCCCTGATTTTATCCAAATCCGACTCGCCCTCTCGGAAAAAAGCCAAACTCAAGCCGCTTTTGTGCTTGGCTTGATAGCTCTCTTTGATTTCTTTCAATTTTTGGCGCAGACGATAATTGTCCTCGCCATAAAGAAGGATAAGCATACTATTCCCAAGTTACACTTTGCCCCGGCTCAACGATTTCTATCCAGGTCTGCCCGGGAACAAAAGGAACTTCCTGATTGTTTCTATCTAAAAACTCTAATTTGCTGACGGGATTTTTTTCGCTCTTTTGCCAAACGCAGTCAATCGCGACGCCGTTCTGATAAACTTGGCCGGCGCCGCTTCCCTCTAAATCCAAATTATTGTAATCCGGTTCTTCAATTTGTTTTGAGACCACTCTCATCACAACAACATTTTTGGCCTTAATCTGCTTGTTGTCGGATTGGTCAATTTCTTCCAAGTTGGTCCGGTACCTTAAATACGAATTGCTTTCCGGCTCGTACCGATAAGAAACATTGTAAGGATAAGTGTAGCCGATTCTTAAAATTTTTTCCCTGTTCATTTGACTTTTATCATCGGTAAAGGAATACCCTTTAAAATCGCTGCCCATCTGATAGCCAAGTTTTTCGGCGGCATTTGTCAGCCGACTCATAGAAGTAAAGCCATCGTGTGGCTGAGGAACGCCGCTTTTTCTGTAAAAGGCGTTAGATGGATTTTTCAAAGCGTCAATATTGTCCATCACGCCGGCGTTAAGTTTGTCTAAAGCGAAATGCGACCCGCCCCAATGGACCAAGATGGCGTCAAATCCTGCCGCTAAAGGGATAAAATCGTGGCGAGCGCTTCTCAGAGAGCCAATTTCTTCCGGCGAATTACACTGAAAAATCGCCATCATCCGGGTAATACTGCCTGTGATCACCGGCATTTCAAAAACCCAATCCGCCTGTGAAAGTCCGGTCAAGGGGCGCGCGACCGGGTCGCTGGCTATTACTACCGCCAGTGGTCGGCGGCTGTAGTTGTCGCAAACAATTCCGCTAATCGGACTGATATTGCCTTTTTCTTCTTCGTCGTTTTTAATACTTGCCGACTGATCGGTTGTTTCAACCGTCCAACCAGACCCCTGCCAAAGGAAAACAATCCCCGCTCCCAAAGCCAGCAGGGGAAAAATCCAAATCCTCTTGTTTTTAAATCTTATCATAGTCCAAAAATCTTTTAGTTAAACTCTTAAATTCCATTTTTTCCAAAAACTTAATAACTTTATCTCTGTCATATTCCCCCCACTTGGCGTCACTAAGGTTAAACTTCATCGGGACATCTTTTCTGATAGACGCCAGGCGATAACTGAAAAAGGCGTCTTTTTTATACTCTAAAAGCCGGGCTTTCAGTTTTGGATTGAGATTACTCTTCGAAAGGTCGGCGTAGAGTTTTTTTAAACTGCCGAATCTTTTGACCAATTCAACTGCCGTCTTTTCGCCGACGCCCAAAACACCGGGAATATTGTCGGAAGGGTCGCCTTTAAGCGCCTTGAAATCAACGATTTGTTTCGGCTTTAAGCCGTATCTTTTCTCAACTGCTTTAATATTATAGACAGCGACACTGTTAACGCCTTTTTTCAAGTTATACACTTCGGTGTTTTTGTCAATTAACTGTAGAGTATCCAGATCGCCGGTGACAATAATGCTTCTGACTGGCGGCCGATGGCTCGCCGCCTGAGAGACGATCGTTCCAATAGCGTCGTCGGCTTCAAAGCCGCTTTTTTCGTAAATCGGGATATTGAGCGTTTTGACAAATTCTTTAACCAACGGAATCTGGTCGTAGAGATCTTGCGGCGCCTTGACTCTTTTGGCTTTGTATTGGTCGTATTCCAGATCACGAAAGGTCGGTCCGGCCAAATCAAAAGTCGCCGCTAAATAGTCCGGCTTAAGCTCTTTGATCACTCGAAACAAAACGCTAATAAATCCGTAGATGGCGTTGACCAATTGCCCCTTTTTTGTCTTAAACGGAGGTAGAGCGTGATATGCCCGATGAATCAAAGCGTTGCCGTCCAAAATTACCAAGTTTTTCATATAGAATAAGTAAATAGAGTGATTT
>Ga0210005_1002701_pt1 | contig 10233 bp, 10 predicted proteins | sample CryGey02umfilter_3_FD_183961 | JGI IMG/M metagenome (GOLD analysis project Ga0210005, IMG submission 183961) | Groundwater microbial communities from aquifer in Utah, USA - Crystal Geyser 4/9/14 0.2 um filter (SPAdes) (version 3) | ecosystem: Environmental > Aquatic > Deep subsurface >... | reverse complement strand
ATCAAGAAATCTCTCTATTTTTTCATTTTCTTTTTTGTTTATTTCATTGTTAATTAAAATTTCATCCTTTTTATATCTTGAAGAAAATTCAACCGTTGTTGTTGTCAATAAATTACTCAAATTCATCGAAATACTTCCATTAGTTGGCAATCTTAACTCTTCGTCTTTCCTTCCCCAGTATTTTATAAATGCAATATTAGCTGGTGCAATCGCTGTCACTTTCATATTTATTATTTGTCATTCTGGCCTGCCTTGCCGCGAGGCAGGCACCACTTCCAATTGTCCAGAATCTAATGTGTTAATTATGTTAATAATTTTATGAAAAAATGTCATTGCGAGTCCCGCCGATTAAGGCGGGACGTGGCAATCCCGTTAACATAAAGATTACTTCTATTTTATTATCCCCAATTTTTTAAAAGTAAATAACGCTCCAGGTGTAATTTTATTCCGTATTTTTTCAACTTCGGCAAGAGTATAAAATTTTATCGACTCAACTTCTTGTTTATCGATTTTAAAAGGACCATCATGGTTTCCAATATATACTGTAGTCATTTCTGTTTCTCTCTCATCCTGATAAATGTGTTTTCCTTTTTTAATCAATTTTGTTTGAACTCCGATCTCTTCTACCATTTCTCGAATAGCGGTTTGCTTATAAGTTTCACCCACAGCCACATGCCCAGCAGTAGATAATCCAAAAAAACCTGGATTAGTATCTTTGTATTGACTACGTTTTTGTAAAAGCACTTGTCCTTTTTTATTAAAAATTACTATATCGACTGCCCGGTGAATTATTTTTGGATTATGATGGCATTCATGACGCGTACGATACCCAATAATTCTATCGTTCTTATCAACCACAATAAATAGTTCTTTCTTATCATCTCTTGGCATATTTTGCTTTTAATTAACCATTGATTATTGGTAATTGATTGAACATTGATTATTGAAAATTGATCATTTATCTTTCCACCTTCACTCCTTCCGCATTATTGGCAACGGTTATAATTTCTCCTCCTACTGACTTTATTGCATTTTCAACTGCAATTTTTTTATCATCAGATACCAATGCAATAATACAATCACCACCTCCGGCTCCGGATAATTTCGCGCCCCATGCTCCGGCCTTAATTGATTTTTCCACCATTAAATCCAATTTTGGAATACTTACTCCCAATTGTTGAAGTAATTGGTGATTTTTTGTCATTAATGCTCCCATTTTTTCATAATCGCTATTTAGCAAAAATACTTTTCCTTGCTCAACTAAACTTTCAATCTCTTCAAATATACTATCCATTTGTGTTTGCCGACTACGAAATGCTTCCCGAACTTTGCGGATATAAAATGGAGTATCAGCTTTAATACCTGAATAACCCACAATCAATGGTACTGGTTTAATATTTAAAGGTTCAATTATTTTTCCTCCGGTAACAAAATAAGTAGTCTTCCCAAATGTGGCAATGGCAATATCAAATCCCGAGCCCACTCCTTGAATTGCAATATTTACATGATAACTTAAATCAAATATTTGGCGATCTGTCAAACTAATGTTAAATACTAAACTCAAAGCTTTAAAAGTTGCAACCGTCACAGCTGAAGAGGAACCCAGTCCCACCCGATGCGAAAAATCTCCATTTGTGCTGATTTTTACAAACTGATTGATTTTAAACTGTTTTTTAAAATATGCTATTGCTTCCAACACAAACCGACTTTCTTTCACCTGCGGCGCGATAATTTCATCCTCATTTTTATCAATAATTTCCGCCTCAACATAAAGTCGTTTATCAACCGCAGTAACTAAACAGGGATGATTATAAACCACTGCATGTTCACCCATCAACATCAACTTTCCCGGCGCTGAAACTTTAATTTTCATAATTTAAAGACAGTCTCGTCAAGACTGTCTCGTTAAGACAGTCTTCAATAAGAGATATATTATTCTTCCCTTTTCAATCCTTCTTCCGACTGTTTGAATTTATAATACTGTAATTTGTTGCACTGGCAATATTTTTCTAATTTACTTTTATCTTGTGCAAAAGATAATATAAACCCTGACCCTGCCTTAAAACCTCCAGCTCCAGTAATCTTACCAACGCCAAATTGACGCATTTTTTCAAGTAATTTTATCGTATTTTTTGATACTACTCCAAGTTTTGCTAACAGCATTTGATTTTCATTAATACATTCTTGAAATACTAGCGTATCTTTTTTTATTATGCTTACTGTCATTTTTCTCGTGACTTTTTCAATTTGATTTAGTAAATCTTCAACTCTTTCCGGCTCTTTATTATACAATGCTCCAACTCTTACTACTATTTCTCCGGTATTTTCTTGTGGTTTTCCCGTATCGATTAAATATAAATTATCTTCAATCGCTTTTGGTATTGTTATATTTAACCGTGAGATATTTTTTAAAAACTCAAATTCTTTCCGATAATAAATTAGTCCTCCATAACAAACGGTACTTGGATCAACGCCGGATGGATTTTTATGAAAATGTTTTTCGCATTGGTATGCAAGTTGATTTATTATGTCTAATGAGAATTGTTTTTTTGTATAAAAATATGATGTTGCAGCTACTCCAGCAACACAAAAAGCTGCTGATGATCCCAAACCCCGACCAATTGGAATTTCTGAAGCAATATTATAGTCAAAATACTTATTCTCAAACTTTATTTTTTCTTTAATTAGGTATCTTTTTACTACATTAATTAGTAACTGAATATTATTTTCTTTTTTTTGCATCGCCACTTCCCAGATAGAAAATCTTAAGCGCATATTAATTGCAGAAACCAATGCTGGTTTACCAAAAACTACTGCATGTTCTCCAGATATTATTACTTTTGCCGGAGCTGAATATGTTATTTTTTTCATATCTAGAATATTGTCATTCTGGCAAGCGAACGTTAGTGAGCGCGTCCAGAATCGATCTGATTGATAGGTTTAAATTTTAATCCGTAAGCTATCACATCTTCTACCGCTGTTTCCTGTGTTTTTCGCAGAACTGTTCTAACTAATTGACCAACTTTTAGTTCATTTTTTTCATAATCAACCAACTGCCCCATCATCTTTTGATTATTCTCTAACTCAACCAAAACAACGGGATATGGAGCATATTTTTTAAAATCACTTGGCGGGACATAGACAATTGTCCAACTGGTAATTTTACCAATCTTATTCATAACTTTTTTAATCTTTTTTTGTCTCCGCCAAATCTTAACTGGTGATATCATATCTTTTTTATTTATTAATTTATATTTTTTTATCTCACCCTCTTAATATCGTAATAACCGCTGTTCCCCCTGACCCCCCAACATTATGTGTTAATCCGATTTCCGCGCTTTTTACTTGCCGCGTACTCGCTTGGTTCGTTAACTGCAAAAAAATCTCACCTATTTGTTTTACTCCAGTTGCTCCAACTGGATGGCCGGCTGCTTTTAAGCCTCCGGATGTGTTTACAACCAATTTTTTTGACTTGCCATGCATTGTGACCAATTCTTTGGCCATTTTCCCACCGCTACCTTTTTTCCAAAATCCTAAATCTTCCATCGCTAATATTTCTGCAATTGTAAAACAATCGTGAAGTTCAGCGACATCAACTTGATCCGGTTTAATTCTAGCCTGCAGATAGGCTTTTTGCGTTGCAATCCGCACGGACTTTAAACCAAGTAAATCCTTTCGGTTTTTTAAAGATATTACATCAGTTGCCACTTCAGAAGATAATATTTCTACTTTGTGTTTTGTTTTTTTTGAGTCATTAGTCACCAACAAAGCAGCGGCTCCATCGGAAATTGGCGAACAATCAAGTACTTTTAAGGGATGTGCTACGTATGCGCTTTTTAATATTTGTTCAATAGTAATTTTATTTTTAAAATGCGCTTTTTCGTTTAAACTTCCATGGTAATGATTTTTAAATGCAATATGAGCTAGATGTTCTTCGGTATAATGATATCTCTCACAATACGCCTGAGCCATTAAAGCATACAAGCCAGGAAAAGTTAGCCCGGCGTTTTGTTCTTCTTCTGATGCTGCTGCAGCCAAAGCATCGGTTGTTTCCTCTGGAGAATAGTCAGTCATTTTTTCTGCTCCGATTACCAAAACGGTTTTATTAGAATATGCATCTAAATATTGTTTTGCTAAATGAAATGCCATTCCCCCAGACGCACACGCTGCTTCAACACGAAATATTGAAACGTTTGTATGAAATATTTCTGATAATTTTGCACTGCTATGTAGATTGTTTTCCAAAACTCCAGACAACATATTCCCAAAAAATATCGCATCTATCTGTTTCATTTCAATATAGTTTTCTTTTAATACTCCCTCTACTGATTCTTTAACCAAATCGAAAAGTGATTTTTTCCAAAGTTCACCAAATTGCGTTGAGTAATAACCAATTATTGACGACATTTTTTTGACTAATAAATTATATTTTTGATTTTTTAACTTTGATTTTTGATATTTTTATATAATCCCCATAAATTTTAAATAAGTTGGATAGTCAATTTGGGTTTTATTATTTATAATTGATTGAAATTTTTGTCGATGGTTTATCAGGTTTTTTGTGACTTTAAAAACAAACCCGTCTGACCCTGCGCCGGATCCATAAGAAACAAAAAATATTAAATCGTTTGGTTTTGCATATTCCAAAACTGCAACCAACCCCATTAAAGCTGATGAGGTATATGAGTTCCCAAGCTTTCCAACGACCAATGATTTTTCAATTTGTTTTTGTGAAAAACCAAGACTGGTTGCCACTGCGCGTGGAAATTTTCCATTTGGCATATGAAACACCGCATGTGCAAAATTTTCCGGTTTTAATTTAGTTTTTAATAAAAGATTTTTTGCCGCATTTTGGACATGATAAAAATATGAAGGTTTTCCAGTAAAACGGCCACTATGAGAAGGATAGCGGATTCCTTCTCTTCGCCAAAAATCAGGAGTGTCTGATGAAAAAGAAACTTGATCAATAATTTCAAGAATTACATTTGATTTTCCAATTAAAAAAGCAGTTGCACCTGATCCGGCTGTATACTCCAACGCATCATGTGGTCTTCCGGTTGATTTATCAGCGCTACATACTAATCCATAATTAATCATGTTTGATTTAACAAGTCCAATTGTGGAAATTATTGCGCCTGTTGCTGCTTTGCAGGCAAACTGAGTATCATAAGCTAAGTAATCTTTTTTTACGCCTAAGAATTCTCCTAAAATTGTTGAAGATGGATTAACTGCATAAGGTGGTGTTTCGCTCCCAAAAAAAATTGAACCGATCTTTGTTTTGTCAATTCTATCATCTAATGCCATTGCTGCTGCTTCATATGCCATTGTTAAAGAATCTTCATCTATTCCCGCAACCGCTTTCTCCTCAATCATTAACGATGATTTAATATCCTTAGGATTTTTTCCCCAAACATTCGCAATATTGTCAATTAATATTCGGTATTTTGGAACATAAAATCCGTATGAAATAATTCCAACCATATTAAATTGACCTAATTAACGTAATTTCTAATTGACCTAATCAAACTCCAATAACCAATAATCCAAGTATCCTAAACAGAATTTTTTTTCTTGATATTTGGTCATTGATAATTATTTAGGTTAATTAGAATAATTAGAAATTATAAATTTTCTCAACGCCCTAACTTTTCATGCACTTTTGCCAACGATCCTTCTGCCAAAGATGCTAAAAGTGATAATTCTCCAGCCAAAATTGCTCCCACCAACACCTCAACCAGTTGTTCAATTTTATTAACACCAATAATTTCCCGAGCTTCTGTTTGTGTTCTTAATTTCGTTCCCCCACCAACCATTCCCAACATTAATGCTGGTAAATAAACTGAAAAATAAAGATCGTTATTTCCCAAAACTTTTGTCGAAGTAATACCCATACTTCCCTCAACTACATGTGCTAAATCTTGGCCTGTGGCTACATAAAAAGCTGCGATAATATTTGCAAAGTGGGCATTAAAACCCATTGAACCACTCATCGCCGATCCAATCATACATTTTGCAAGCCATACGTCAAAGATTTTTCGCGAGGTTGTTTTTAATATTTCATTTATTATTTTTTCTTTAATTATTATCTCTCCCCATCCTTGAAAACCCCGACCACTGATAAAATTCAACCAGCTTGGTTTTTTATCAATATCATAATTTCCGGCAATTGTTAAACATTTTGTTTTAGTTTCTAAAGCTACATAATCTGCAAATTTCTGCGTAGCAATAGTTGCCATATTCATCCCCATTGCCTGATCAGTATTAAAATATAATCTAACGTAAATGTAGTTTCCAACATTTTTTGTTTCAAGTTTTATAAATTTTAAGTGTGAAGATGTTTGTTCAATAACTTTTGCAATTTTTTTCTCATTAGTTTGTAGCCAAGTTTCAAACTTATCCGCTTCTTTAAGAGAGTTAACATAGAAAACCGGTCCACGCGTAGTACCTATTCGGTTTAAACTTACATTCACACCACCAGATAAACTAATTACTTTGCATCCGCGATTAACCGACGCCACCAAAGCGCCTTCCGTTGTTGCCAGTGGAACATAATAATCACCGTTGATATGATCACCATTTATTCTTAATGGACCAGCTATTCCCAGAGGAATTACCACAGCTCCAATTAAATTTTCACAATAGATATTGCCTTCATCATCTCGTTGCGCAATAATAATGTTACCAATATTTTTACCTAGTTTTTTTGCCACAAAATCTGCATCAATACGCATACCTTATTAGTCGCACATCAAAGTAAAATCATTTATAATATTTTATCTATGGATAATAATCGTCGGTGTGTTTTATTAATGCGTATTCCTTTTAATAACGAAAAGAATGAGAGCGCCACTGACAATTTCTTTTCTCAAGTGGTTGAGATATTAAAAGGAAAAAAATATCTTATTTCCGCGGAAATTGCCATTTACAACAAATATATTTGGTTTTTTCTCTCCTGTCCCGCGATTATTAAAGACACGATTAAAGGCCAATGGTATGCGCAATATCCTGAAGCAGAAATTGAAGAAGTTGGCGATTATCTTACAAAATTACTAACTAGATATAACGCCCGTCACGTAATGGGATATGAAATGTATTTGGATAAGAACGAATTTATTCCTTTTAAAACCTATAAAACTCTTGAAAAAAATCCGCTTGTTTCTTTTTCCGGTATTGCGAACTCATTCACTACTGATGATATTGGGATTATCCAACTTATACTACAGCCACAAGAAAAAGATAATTTATGGAATAAAATGATCAAAAGTCGCAGAGAGCGTTCTCGCAACCAATCAATTAGTTCCTATCCATCTGATAAGGTTCCCGAATATTTATTATTAGAACAAGAAAAAGATAATCGAGCATACTTCAAGACTTCAATTCGTTTTATTGCCTTTGGCAAGGATATAAGTCGCGTAAATCTTAATCTATCTATAATGACAGCGCTATATAAAAAAATTTTGGAACAACCAGGTCTTCAATCATTAAAAGAAAGTCGTCTTCACTCAGATAATAATTTTACCAAAGCCATTGTTAAACGAGAGTTGGGACACAAAATCATTCGTTTGGGAACTGATGAAATTGCTACAATTTTTCATCTTCCATATCAAAAAGAGGAAATTTCACAAATCGTGCAAATTCGAAGCAAGCGCGCTCCCCCGCCACAAAATCTACCAACCAGTGGGAACTTATCTTTATTCGGAAATACTAACTATCAAAATCAGAAAAATGCTTTTGGGATAAAAACTGCAGATCGTCGTCGACATCTTTATGTGATTGGAAAAACCGGCATGGGTAAGTCAAAAATGCTTGAACTATTGATGAAGGCGGACATTGAACAAGAACGAGGAATAATACTGCTTGATCCTCATGGCGATCTTGCCCGGGAAGTTATTAATTATATTCCGGAAAATCGAATTAAAGACACGATTTATTTTGATCCTGCTGACATTGACTACCCAATTGGTTTTAATCCAATGGAAGGAGTTGGGGCATATGAATTTAAACAAAACATTGTGGCGGGTTTTATCTCGATTTTTAAGAAAATGTTTGGTTTAAACTGGAACCAGCGTTTTGAACATGTTCTTCGTTATACAACTTTAGCTTTGTTGGAATATCCAAATGCTAGTATTCTTGGAATTCCACGTATGCTGACTGATAATATTTTTCGTCAGGAAGTAATTTCTTTTATCACTGATCCTTTAGTAAAAAAATTCTGGGCAACGGAATTTGCTTCATGGAACGATCAATTTGCCAATGAAGCCATTGTTCCAATCATCAATAAAATCGGTCAATTTGTTGCCAATCCTTTAATCCGTCATATTGTGGGACAGGCAAAATCAGGCTTTTCTTTGGAAGATGTCATGAATAAAGAAAAAATATTAATCATTAATCTTTCCATGGGAAAGCTTGGTGAAGAAAACGCTGCTCTTTTAGGTTCAATGTTTGTGACAAAAATCTGGCAAGCAGCTCTTTCTCGAACAAAGATGCTGGAAGAGGAAAGAAAAGATACTTTTATGTATGTGGATGAATTTCAGAATTTTGCAACTTTGACTTTCGGAAATATACTATCTGAAGCACGAAAATATCGTCTTAATCTTACGGTCGCACATCAGTTTATGCAGCAACTACCTTCTGAAGTTAGGGCCACGGTTTTTGGAAATGTGGGAAATTTAATCAGTTTCCGTGTCGGAGGTGATGATGCTCAAATTCTTGTTAAGGAGTTTGAACCGGTTTTTAATGTTAATGATTTTTTAAATCTTGACAGTCGTAATTTTTTAATCAAGATGTCAATTGATGGTCAAACAGTAAAGCCGTTTTCTGCACAGACTTTAAATCTGGAAAAAGCGTCGCAAAATCAAATAGATCTGGTGATTAATTCTTCGCGAAAACTATACGCTAAAACCCGCAAAGAAGTTGAAGCAGAAATGTTGATGTGGGAAAAGGGTGAAGTTTATAGCAACAAACCCGTTGCCTTGATTAAGGAAGAAATGTTCCCCGAACCGATTATTTAATAAGATGGATATTCTTATACGACTCAATTAATTCTTTTACTTCTTTTTCGTAGTCTTCTTTGGAATACTGCTTGTTCAAAATAAAATACGATTTTTTTGCTAAACCAAAACATCCAAATAAATGATCACTGTTTGCGCAATAATCGCAAAACAAACTCTCAAACATATATCCACAACCTGTCATAAACGAACAATTGTTAAGTTTATTACAATCGACACATTCATAACAATTTTCTGATGAAAAAGTTTGTGTTAAGTCAAAACAATTTTTATTACGATGGCTATCATAAATATAGGCACAATCTTCCGATCTTGCAACATCAAAACATAAATACATATTTTTACTATAATGCACATGATTTCCGTAATCACTATTTTCCGCGTTAGAAACGATCGTGCTTGTTGCTGGAAAACGCAGTTTTAATTTTTGTATTTCCATCAAATTAATTGCGGGTAGGTTTTTGAAAAGTTTATGTATTTTTGCTTCGTATTCTTCTTTTGAATATTGTTTATTATAAATACAATATTCTTTATGATTTAAATAAACACATCCAAATAGATTGTGAGAGTCGTTGCAATCATAACAAAAATGTGAGTCATAAGTTCGCGCACAATAATTTAAATAACTACTATTATTACATTTAAAAATGTCTATACCTTCATAACAAAGTTCCGACTCAACTACATAATCTCCATCACAACAATCTACAGCCGCATAAGAATCAAATAGATAAATAATATCATTTGAATATGACGTATCAAAACAATAATAAGCGTTTTGACAATGAGCTAAAAAATCACCCAACTCCGAATTGATACATTCACGAACATAAGGAGGAGAATGAGGTGTCAGGTTTTTTAATTTCTTATAATCTTCGATAAATTTTGTAAATTGCATATACAGTTATGTAAGAATTACCGGGTTTTTCTCAAACCAAGCCAAGTAACAGGTTTTACAAAGGATCTTGCGGGTTTCTTTTTGAGGGTCATACGTTACCACCATGTTTTTTTTACATTCTTGACAAGTGGTTCGATAAAGTGCACGTTCACCCCTGTCATTTAATCGTCTTGCCTGACGACAACCTGGACAGTTAGAAGGCAAGGGTAAGTTTATTTTGGATAGAAATTCCTGTTCTTGTTTAATTACCCAGAATTCTTTCTGACATTTAGCGCAGATTTTTTTGATGTTTTCCATATAAGATTAGTTTAGCATATTCTTATC
>Ga0210005_1002697_pt1 | contig 10240 bp, 9 predicted proteins | sample CryGey02umfilter_3_FD_183961 | JGI IMG/M metagenome (GOLD analysis project Ga0210005, IMG submission 183961) | Groundwater microbial communities from aquifer in Utah, USA - Crystal Geyser 4/9/14 0.2 um filter (SPAdes) (version 3) | ecosystem: Environmental > Aquatic > Deep subsurface >... | reverse complement strand
CAGTCGTCAGTCAAACACTTGAAATAGCTGAGGAACATGGGTTTGATGGAATTGTTCTTGATCTTGAGATTGGGGTTCTCCCACTTGGGAGTGTTGAAAAACAGATCACATCGTTTGTCAAAGATTTTTCAGGAGAGGCACATGAGAATAGATTTACATTCTCAATCACAATGTATGGAGATACATTTTATCGAGTTCGGTCTTTTGATGTTGAATCGCTTGGTCAGTATGTTGATCAAATCTACATCATGGCATACGACTTCCACAAAAGTAGGGGAGAGCCGGGGCCGAATTTCCCATTCGATCGAGAAAATAAACCTCCCCATAGTCCCCTCCTTGGTAAGGAGGGGAATGGAAGGGGTGGTTATGGATATGATTTCAAAACAATGATTGCTAATTTCACCGAAGTCGTGCCACGAGAAAAGCTCACGATCCTTTTTGGTATGTATGGATATGATTGGACTTTGGGGCCGAAGGGTTTGCCTCTGAAAGCAGCGAAAGCAATTCCTTTGAATGAGATTGAACAGGAGTATAAAAACTGTCAACATACTGTCATTTCGACCGAAGTGAACGAAGAGAACGGAGTGGAGAAATCTCTTCAAAAAAGGGATTCCTCGGCGTTGTTCGGAATGACAAAGTGTAAGGTGATTCGAGACTCTGTTTCAAAAGAAAAGCACATATCGTATACAGATGATGAAAGATATGACCATGTGCTTTGGTATGAGGACAAGGAATCATCAGATGTAAAAATTGAATATCTCAAAAGTCAAGGAATTGGGCGAGTAGGGTATTGGGTGTGGGGGTATTTCTAAACAATAAAATTTTTAATTCTTAATTTTCAATTTACAATTCATAAATCATAAATCAAACTTCATAAATCATTCTTCAGTTATTTTCTTTTTCCGACCACCTGACTTAAATCCATACTTCTCAAACACTCCCATCTCTTTGAGTTTTAACTGAAATTTGACAATAAGCAATGATTGTACTATGATAGACAATCATTGACATATTCGTTTTCATATATGAAACAGCAAATACGTATATCCATGACAGATGAGGTGCAAACAGCGCTCAATTATCTTCAGCAAAAAAAATACCCTATTCTCAGCTATCCTGAAATCATCCGTGTGGTACTCTCTCAAGAGGTATCAAAAGAAAAAGTATCAAAACAATTATATCCTGATATCTCAACTAACTTATTAATGCAAGCCTCTGCAGAAGCATTTATGGTTGATGATGATGAAGAGGTAGAATATTCAATGAAAGATATTCGTAAACCAATCAAAAAATAACGTATGTATTCTATTGTACTTATTGAATTTTACTTTTCAGACAAAAAGAAGTCAAAATTAAGACCAGCGATTATTCTCACAAAACCAGATACATATGGAGATATTATCGTAGCTACCATAACCTCAAACATTCACCGTGCTTCTCACAAAGGAGATATACTTATACCAAGCACAAATAAGTCATTTCCCGAAACGGGCTTAAAAGTGTCATCTGTTATTCGACTTTCTAAACTTGCCACGATACACAATAAGAGGATAAAAGGGGAACTTGGCCTGTTGCCGCAGTCATATCAAAAAACAATTAACAAAGGAATCACAGAAGTATTTTCACTTGACTGATTTCTTCTCTCCTACCGTCTTCTTCCCCCTCATGGTAAATCCATACTTCTCAAACACTCCCATCTCTTTGAGCTTCCACATGAAAAGGGCTCCTTTGCTTCGGGCATGTGAATCTACTACAAAACGAAGTGCCTGCGTCAGAATCACTCGTGGAAGATCACGCGACATCTTGATGTAGAGCCCTTTGCGCTTCGTATCTTCAAGTTTTTCAGCTAAATACACTCCATATGACTGGTATTCTCTCGAGATATATTTATCTTCAAGTGGGTCAAAATGATCAAGAACATCGGAGATGGATTTCATGTCAGGCATATATTATTGTTTTGATACAAATGGCGAGATATCATCATGAGTCAACAATCGAGAGCTGGTACAGTTTGCTACCATAGCAACGCTTGGTTGATGCGAAAATCCAATATATTCGATTGTTTTTCCTTTCTGTCGGACTTTGCGTATAGCAGGAAGAAGATCCGTATCGGAAGAGATCAGAATAAAATGATCACAATCGTCTTCATATGTAGCGATAAGTATATCAACCGCCATATTGACGTCAACACCTTTTTCATGATATTTACCCCCCGATTTCAAAAGATAACCAAGTGAATAACGGACATTGTGCTTTTGAAGATGTGCGAATAATTTTCGCTGACTATTAAACAGTATTTGTGTTTTTTTTGTTCCGTCAGTTCTTATTTTTCCTATGTAATAAACACTTTTGACCAGTCGATATTTTTCTGAAATTTGATTTAAAAAACCGGAGAGATTCAAATCTGTTATTTTTTGTAAATTAATATCTTTTAATTTGAAGTAAAAATTGCTTCCGTCGATAATGATTATTGTCTTCTTTTTTTTGAGTGTCATACAATATTATACAGAAGTATACATATTTTCCAAAAAAAATCCTGCAAAGGACTTTGCAGTCGTTGCAGGAGAGTTTAGTAGCCTAATAATACCAAATGACAATCACTATTTCAACCCATTATTGAATCATGAAGTAATGCTGAAAGACATATTTTTTCAAGTGGGTCAAAATGATCAAGAACATCGGAGATGGATTTCATACGATCATTATATCGGACTTTTTTCTTGTAACAGTTCACGCTCTTTGACATGCGTGTCATTGCGAGCGGAATGAAATGGAGCGCGGCAATCTAACTATTTAAAGATTGCTTCGTCGTTTACACTTCTCGCAATGACATATTATGATATATTCTTGTCAAGAAGAGTGAACTCTTACTTTTTCTTGCATTTTTGCAATTATCATTTTCTGCTGGTACCATGAACAAATGGCACATCACAAGAGCTTGGAATATTTCGCTCATCTTGAAAATTCTCCTGCATATCATGACCTCAAAACACACCCCATTGTATATATGTGTGCCGAGTACGCGCTATCTGCAGATTTGGAAATTTATGCAGGGGGCTTGGGCGTACTGGCTGCAGATACTATGATGGAAGCTCGTGACAGGAATTTTCCAATGATCGGCTTAGGACTCATGTACCAGACTGGATATAGAAACAACCTCCCAACGCAGATCCCAGGTCATATGAAGCCGGTCTTCGACAAGAGTGGGGAGCCATTGGTCATTTCTATTCCCGTGAGCGATGATGTAGTTTCATGCAAAGTCTGGAAATGGGAGTTGAATACCGCCCCAATATATTTTTTAGATACAAGAGTACCTTTAAATAGTCCAGAGCATGTTGAAATTTTGGACAGACTGTATGCTGACGACAAAGAGAAGCGGATGAAGCAGCAGATGATACTCGGCATCGGTGGTCGAAGGCTCATTGAAGCGCTTGGCATTGAACCTACGATGTATCATCTCAATGAAGGACACTCTGCATTTCTCTCTATCGATCTCATTGCCAAAGAGATGAAAGATAAACAAATTTCCTTTGGAGATGCCTGCGTTGAGGCAAAACAGAAAATTGTTTTCACAAATCATACGCTGGTCATGGCTGGAAACGAAATTTATCCGATAGATTTAGTGAGTTTGATTTTTAAAAAATATTCCCTTGACTCTGGAATACCAAATCATGAAATTGTTTCTCTTGGCCAGATCCCAGAATCAAAGCAGTTTTCTATGACTGAGCTTTCTTTTCGCATGGCTTGTCGTGTAAATACAGTCAGTCAGCTTCATCAGAAGAAAGCTGAAGAGATATGGACACATATGAAAACGATACGCATAACAAATGGGATCCATATTCCCCGTTGGGACTATATACATGTCAGAGACAACTCAATGGCGGAAATTCTTGCTGCCCATAGAGTGAGAAAACGTATCTTGCTTGAGCTAGTAAAATCGGTTTCAGGATTTGAGTGGTCAGATGAAGATCTGATTCTTGGCTGGGCGAGAAGAATTGTCCCCTACAAACGACCTTTGTCGATTTTCGAAGATAACAAGACGTTCAAAGAAATATGTGACAAAAGTAGCTGCAATGTCAGGTTTGTGTTTTCCGGTTTGCCCCATCTTTCCGATACTGAGGGAGTGAAGCTGACAGAAACTTTAAAACACTTTATTGAAACAGACCTTCACGGTAGGGCAGTGTACATACCATCGTATTCGATACAGTCTGCGAGTCAAATCATCAGTGGATCTGATGTGTGGTTGAATACGCCTATCGTAGGCTATGAAGCATGTGGCACAAGCGGGATGAAAGCAGCCTTGAATGGAGTTTTGCAATGCTCAACACGAGATGGTTGGATCTATGAAGTCAACCTGAATGACATTGGTTGGGAGCTTGAGGATACACATGTTGCGGAAAGTTTTTACGCTGTTTTGGAGAATAGCATTATTCCCTCATTTCAGGATAGAAAGAAAGTAAATGGAGAATGGGTACAAAAAATGAAGGCTTCACGAACGCTTATAGAGAATGAACACTCGGCGACTCGGATGCTTGAGGAGTATGGTAAGGAGTTATATTTAATCCCCATCAGGGTCTAATTCCCCGACGCTCACTCGTCGAACATGTCATCCTGAGGCGATTAGCCGAAGGATCCATGGATTCTTCTCCGCCAACTGGCGGATCAGAATGACAACGAGATACCCCGATGCTCTCTCGTCGGAGAGTATCATTCGGGAGCAATTAGACCCGAAAAATTACGAACGTTCATCCGAGCAATTCTTTATATAGTTTTATATATTTCTCGGCACTTTGATTCCAAGAAAAATCTTCCTTCATGGCACGTATTCTCATAGATGCAAATGCATCTTTATCAGTACGAAACAGAGTCGCCGCTTTTATTAATGTATTTTCCAAAGCGGTAGACGTGTATTCTTCAAACAGGAAGCCGGTATCTCCATCGCGTATCGTATCTTTCAGGCCTCCAGTAGCCCTGGCAATAGGGATGCATCCGTACCGCATCGCAATCATCTGTATCAGTCCACACGGTTCAAACTTTGATGGAATGATGAGGAAATCACAACCTGCATACATTTGCGAAGCAAGCTCCTCATCAAAAACATTTTTATAATATACATTTTTATAAAATTGGGATAGCCACAGGTATCTCTCTTCCCAGTTTGGTTCGCCGGTCCCAAGTACCACAAACTGGTACTTTTTTTTATCAATACGATTTATTACTCGATGAAGAAGTTGAACCCCTTTTTGCTTTGAGTCAAATCTCCCAATAAATCCGATGAGTGGAATATTTGAGTCTATATCATACTTCAATTTTTTCTGAAGGTACGCTTTATTGTTTGCTTTCCCTTTTGTGATGTCAAATAAGTTTCCTGAAGCCTTGATGTCATAGGTATATTTTAGGTATGTATCGTTTGTGGGATTTCTCACTTCATAGTCTATACCATTTAAAATACCAGTTATTTTGTTTGAAAGTCCTGTGAGAACTTCATCTATTCCCGAACCATATTCTTCAGTCAAAATTTCTTTGGCATACGTTTCTGAGACGGCATTTACTTTGTCTGCATGGACGATTCCTTCAAGTAAGAAATTGATCTGTCGTTTTTGTATTTCCCATTTCAACACAGTGCACATATTGGGGTCTATACCCATTTTTATCACCTGATTTATTCCTGCTCTCCCGAAATTATTCAAGTTGTGGATAGTGAGGAGAGTTTTGATCGGAAGGTTGTGATGCTTGACAAGTAGGGGAATAAAACCTGCATGATTGTCGTTGCAGTGAATAATATCAGGTTTTTGTAGTGTGTTCATTCGTATGCTTTCGATAATAGCCATGTTGAATACGGCGAACGTATCTGCCATAGGAATGGATAGATATTTTTTATTTTTGAAGAAATATATGGGAATATTAACGTCAGGAAATGTTGTCTTTATTATATGGAATGTTATTTTTTTGCCATCATATACGATTGATACTTGTCCAACTTCTGTTGTTTCTTGACCGTGAAATTTGACCGCATCGTAGAGAGGCACTGCAAGAGAGATATCGATATTTTTATTATGTAGGGCTTTGGGAAGGGATCTGGCGATATCACCCAATCCACCAACTTTGAAAAAAGGGTCAACCTCCCAAGATACGAAGAGAATATTCATTAATTCATAGTATACAACCTATTAATGCCACTTCGGGTTTAATTCCCCGATGCTCTGCATCGTGGTTGTCATTCCTGCGTCCTCCAGAGGCGGATCGGCCTTTGGCCGAAAGGCAGGAATCCAGACTGGATCCCGAATCCCTCCAGAGGCGGGCAGGCAAGTTCGGGATGACATGAGATACCCCGTCAGCTCTGCTGCGGGGTAGTTCATTGCCAACAGAAAGTTGCAATTAATCCTTACTTACCATATCTGCTTATAGTTTTGTGATAAGCATCAATATATTTATTGGTCATTCTCTCTTTGGAGAAATTTTTCTCAATATGTTCGCGACACTCCTTCCTGTTAATCTGATTTATATTTCCTATTGCTTTTTTGAGACCATTAATAGCCTCAGAATTATCGACTAAGAAACCAGTTTTTCCATCCACAATAAGTTCGGGCATACTGCCGTTTGAGAATGCGACTACAGGCGTCCCGCAGGCCATAGATTCAATAACAGTCAGTCCAAATGGTTCTTTCCATCGAAGTGGGAATAGAAATGCTTTTGCGTTTTTTATAATGTTTACTAATTCATTTTTTTCCATGTAGTCAAAAATTTTGATATTTTCACCGTCTATATAGGGTTTTATTTTTGTATTATAAAAATCTTGTGAAGTATTTGCGGGTGTTATACTCGTAGCGATATATAGTTTGATTTTTAGATCTAGAGCTACTTGAATTGCTATATCTAATCCTTTTTCTTCGATCATACGACCAAAATATACTATGTAATTTTCAGGATTATTATTAAATGTGTAGGGCTCTAAATTTAGGCCATGATAAATAGTATCAACAAAATTCAAAGTTAATATACTTTCTCGTTGAGAGTTACTAATAGAAACGTACGAATGATTTTTGAATTTTGAAAGGCGTAAATACTCAACTGTAGATTTATCTTGAGGAAGAGGGTTGTGTAAAGTAAATACAGTCGGAAATTTAGTTAATTCATGAAAATAATGAGCACCAAAATCATGATAAGAATGGATTATATCCAATTTCCCATCGCTTGCATCGGTGTATGCTTTTAATGTTAAATCATATTCAAAATCACGCTTAATTATCTCAATTGTCGTGAATTTTTTTTCACTTGCTTCTCTGTCTCTAAATTGAAAATATTTTAAATCCGAATCAGTGAGTCGTTTGTCACCAAAAATTATATGAGCTTTCGTTTGAACGTCGCCAGAAGTATAGAAATATACTTCGTGTCCTTTTTCAACCAACGTATCTGCCAGAAGAATAGCGGGGGATAATGGAGCAAAAATGCGTCCTTCACGTTGTTTTTTTGATGCCAATAAGGATGGTAACAATAAACCAATACGCATAAAAAAGAACAATTACTAATTTTTAAGAATATTTCTTATATATACTTATAAATTTTTCTGCAATAAGCGGCCAGGCAAATCGTTCAACAGCAATAGTTCTTGCAGTAGCTCCCATTTTTTTTCTCAAATTATCATCATCAAGAAGCTTGTTTACTTTTAAGGCAATGTCGGTAGCGTTTCTTGAGCGAATAAAGAATCCATTTTTTCCATCTTTAACAGCAAGTGGAATACCACCTTTTCGTGTAACGACCACTGGAGTTTCTGTTGCCATGGCTTCAAGCACAACTAATCCCAAAGGCTCATCCCAAACGGAAGGTGCTACAAACACATCTGCCATGCTATAAAGCTCGACCAATCGTTCGGTTGAATCTACATGTCCTACAAAGTGTACATTTGTAATATGTTCATCAGTAATGATTTTAAGTAAATTTTTCTTTTCAGGACCATCACCCGATATAACTACATCGCCATGGATCTTTTTCGCAGCTTTTATGAGGTATTCTACTCCTTTATATTTAGTAAGCTTCCCTGCAAAGAGTACTGTTTTTTTACCAGACAAGTTTAATTCTGAAGTAATCTTATCAGTATTCACTTTTTTAAACTGTTTAATATCTACTCCACCAGGTATGACACGCATATTTTTTTGAAATTCATTTCCAAATACATCTATGGCCCAATCTTTTGTATAAGCTGAATTGGGGATAATTTTTTTAGCTTTTCGTAGGGCATCCATGGTAAGTGCAATGTATCTTTTATCTTTTTGAGCAGTTGGCAGTTCTGATCCATGCACGGTAATCACATAGGGAATTTGATACGTAGATTTGACAAAACGCGCTGACCAAGAAAGAGGATAGGCGTGATGAACATGAATAATATCAGGCTTGAAATCCTCGACTGCATCCACCACAGAATCGAGGGCGCTCTTATGAAATCGAAGGATATCTCGATGAGAAATGTCAGTAAAAAGTTTGCAGTTTGGCCACTCTGGATGTCCTGTGAATGCGACTCTAAATGGAGTTTTAAGCGGGTAGAGTTTAACTCCATTGATTGGACGAATATCTGGACTCACTATAGCAACATCTTGCGATTTGTTTACTTCTATAGCAAGGTACCGTGCGTATGTTCCTGAACCTGAGCCATAGAACGGAAACCATGAAAGAAACAAAACTCTCAATTTCTTTTTTGGCATAACTAGTATTATATCATAGATCGCCAGATCAAGATATTTGCCCTATAGAAAAATATAAGAAACAGGGAAATATTTATACAGAAGTCATGAAAAAAAGCGCGTTGGAGAAGATATTACATAAGATACGTATTTTCAAAATTCCCATAAGAATCATGATATAATAATCAAGTTACTTTGTTAGGGCGTGCTGTTTTCCATATGTTAATCAATTGATTATCACTATATGCGTATCGGCATTAACGGACTATATCTTTCAACTCCATATTCGGGAATAGGGCAGTATACGATAAATCTTCTTCGTGCCTTATCTGAAATCGATCACAAAAACAAATACTTTATTTTTACAAATGCCAAAATTGAATTCGAATTTCCTGCAAACTTTCGTATTATTCGAATTGATCCCATTCCATTATTCCCAAAATCATTCTTGAGCCGATTTATTTGGGAAGAGTATCAGCTTGGAAATGCGATCAAAAAATACAAACTTGATATATTTCACGGACTATATCAATCTCTTCCAAGAGGAGTTGAAAAGATTGGATCTATCGTCACCATACATGATGCTATTCCATGGCGATTTCCTGCAGAACGAAAACAACTCGCGTATCGCTGGTACTCCGACATACGAAAAAGTCTCCTTACAAAACGAGCAAAAAAAGTAGTATCAATTTCCGAAACGACCAAGATGGACCTGGCACCTATTTACGGCATGAAGCCAGAAACAATTGAAGTCACCTACGAGCCGGTTGATGATATATTTTTCACCCAACCCACACAAAAAGAAATAATAGAGTGTAGGAAAAAATTTGAATTACCACAGAAATACATACTGTATTCCGGTGGACTGAAACGGCACAAAAATCTCAGGATACTTATAAAATCGTTTTCAATCCTTTCAAAAACATACAAATATCCAGGTCACTTGCTCATCCTTGGTGCGGTTCGAAATACAATGGCAGTTTCAAAAGCGATTTATTATAAACCGGAAGACCTCATGACGTACGCAAAACTCATGAAAGTGGGGGATAAGGTTCATATCGTCGGGTTTGTCAGCCGATCCGAAATGTCGACGCTTTTGCACCAATCAGAAGCATTTATCTCTCTTTCGCTTTATGAAGGATTTGGTCTTCCAGCACTTGAAGCTGTGACAGCAGGCGTGCCTTCGGTGCTTTCAAAAATTGGAGCATTTGAAGAAGTGATTAAAGGTGCAGGGATATATGTATATCCGTATGGTGCTCATCGAATAGCAGAAAAGCTCAATTCAGTACTGAACGATAAAAACGTCCAAACAGAACTCAAACATCAAGCAAAAATGAGAGCAGCTTTCTTTGATCAGTATGCAATTGCACAAAGAGTCCTTGAAATATACCAAGAAGTGTATGACGATTGCGTAACAAGCTTCGAACCGTAAATTTCACGCTCTTTGACACAGTTTGTCATTCCCGCCCCCGATCGGAGTCGAGGGCAGGCTCCGGCGGGAATCCAGTTTTTAGACTATTACAATGATCTGGATCCGTCCCCGTGAAAACGGGGATCAGGTC
>Ga0210005_1002693_pt1 | contig 10245 bp, 9 predicted proteins | sample CryGey02umfilter_3_FD_183961 | JGI IMG/M metagenome (GOLD analysis project Ga0210005, IMG submission 183961) | Groundwater microbial communities from aquifer in Utah, USA - Crystal Geyser 4/9/14 0.2 um filter (SPAdes) (version 3) | ecosystem: Environmental > Aquatic > Deep subsurface >... | reverse complement strand
TTGTCTGAAATTTCGGACAAATCCTACATTAACGAACTCCGAAGCGATAGGGTTTGGGTTCCGGTGGGGTGTGATAAATGCGGTAAGAGCGGTTACAAAGGGAGGGTTGGTATTTTTGAAGGTATATTAACCGATGAAAATATTGAAAAAGTGGTTACACAAAATCCAAGCGAAAGAGAAATTAGAAACGCCGCAAAAGACCAGAAACTGTTAACTATGGTGCAGGATGGTGTTATAAAAATCCTTCAAGGCATTACTTCAATAGAAGAGCTTGGAAGGGTTGTTGATTTTGAAGAAGGAAATTAGTGTTTACGAGTTTTTGTAGTGATAAAAAACAAAAGTAGACAAGAAGCAAAAGAGATGTCGTGTAAAATTTATCTCTTGCAAGCATTTTTCTTTTGTGAACAATGGTATATAGAGTTGTGGTCAATAAATATGAGCGTCTGAATAAACACAGTTGACACGCCCCGTTCGCAAGAGTTCTTAACATTAAAGCCGTAAATCTCTAAGCAACACTTTTTATAAAAGTACAAAAAGTCCGACAATTCTCACAGGATAGACCCAGCAGAGGACAAGCCAAACCAGGTCGTCCTTGAAGAAAGTCTGATTAGGCCAGAGACCTTGTTGCTTAGAGATTTATGGTTTCAATGAAAAAAATTAAAAACTCTTTTTTACTTATCTTAAGTCACTAGCAGTCTAGCATATAAAACTTTTTATGTCAAGTAAAAAAATAGAGCCATTGGAAGCGGTCTCTGACATCAAATTTTTAGACCAAACTCTGAGACCGTCACGCTGGAACGAATACATAGGTCAAAAAAACATAAAAGAGAACTTGCGAATACTTCTCTCCGCCGCAAAGGAAAGGAGTCATCCGCCAGAGCACATACTTTTTTACGGGCCTCCGGGTCTTGGCAAAACAACCCTTGCGCATTTAATTGCCAAAGAAACGGGGTCTCAAATGAAAATCACTTCCGGCCCGGCCATTGAGAGAGTTGGTGATTTGGCGTCAATTATTACAAATCTTTCTCCCGGTGACATTTTGTTTATTGATGAGATACATCGTCTTAACAAAACCATTGAGGAAGTTCTATACCCGGCAATGGAATCCGGAACTTTGGATATTATCATTGGAAAGGGCCCTTCGGCAAGAACTCTTCAGCTGGATTTGCCCCCTTTTACTTTAATAGCGGCAACAACAAAAATCGCCCTCATATCTTCGCCGTTGCGTTCCAGGTTTTCTGGCGGAATTTTTAGACTAGATTTCTATACTGAAGGTGAGATTGGGGAAATTCTTTCTCGTTCATCTAAAATTCTTGAAGTTCCGATAAACAAAGACGCTATAGAAGAAATATCAAAAAGAAGCCGTTTTACTCCCAGAACCGCCAATTATCTTCTCAAAAGGTCTCGAGATTTTGCTCAAGTACACAAAAGAAAATTGGACAAAAAAACCGTGGAGGAAGCATTAACCCTTCTCGGAATTGATAAGGAGGGTCTTTCCCATTCTGATAGGCAAATTCTTGAAACCCTGATACACAAATTCGCGGGCGGACCTGTTGGACTAAACACCTTGGCGGCCGCACTCTCGGAAGAAGAGGCGACGATAGAAGAGTTCAATGAGCCGTATTTGATTCAAATCGGTTTTTTGGAAAGAACACCACGAGGTCGCACGGTTACGCGGTTGGGATATAAACATTCCGGCGTTAATGCCAAGAAAACAAACCCTCAGGAAAAGTTGCTGTAAAAAGCGGGATTAGGTTAATAAAAAATATTATGTCCGGTCATAACAAGTGGTCAAAAATAAAAAGACAGAAAGAGAAAACTGACGCTCAAAAGAGCAAAATTTTTGGCAAGCTGGTCAGAATGATATCCGTGGAAGCGAAAAAAAGCTCCGGCAACATTGACTCTCCCGCATTAAGGTCCGCCATTGAAAAAGCTCGCAGTATGAATGTGCCAAACGACAGCATAGACAGAGCCATAAAGAAAGCGGGCGACGGAACGGACAATATGGAAAAAATAGTTTATGAAGCTTACGGGCCCGGCGGTGTTGCAATTATAATTGAAGCCCTGACCTCAAACCGCAACAAAGCTGCACAGGAAATTAAACACATTCTATCAAAACACGACCTGTCTTTAGCAACTATGGGTTCTGCTACATGGGCATTTGAAAATACCTCAGATGGTTGGCAAGCTAAAACATCAATTGATATTTCCGAAAATGATACGAATATTTTAGAAAACCTGATTGATGAGCTAGAAGAAAATGACGAGGTTCAAGAAGTGTTTACAAACGCGCTGTGACAGAAAAATCAAAACACAAAAAAACCTATCATCGTATTCTGGGAATTGACCCGGGATATGAACGAGTTGGTTTAGCGGTTTTGGAAAAGGATGACTCGGGGAAAGAGGTGGTTTTATTTTCTGAATGTTTTAAAACAAAAAAAGATTTTTCTCATGGGGATAGGTTGGCCAAAATCGGAGCGGAAATGCGTAGGGTTATTGATGAATTCAAACCAAGTGCTGTTTCTATAGAAAAGTTATTCTTTAACACAAATCAGAAAACGGCTTTTTTGGTATCAGAGGCCCGTGGAGTCATTTTGTATGAAGCGTCTCTCTGTAACATCAAAATATTTGAATTTACCCCCTTAGAAATAAAGGTCGCGGTAACCGGATATGGCAGAGCCGACAAAAGACAGGTTATAAAAATGGTGAACGCGCTGGTGCCAATGAATAAAAGGGGGATGGAAGATGATGAATATGACGCCATTGCGACCGCTATTACTTGTATGGCGGTCTCAAAATGATTGGGTTAATTATCCACAGAGGGGACTATGCGTCCTTGCAAAAAGAAATGTATCTGATACAAATATAAAATCCCAAAATCGCACAAGAGCGCAAGGGGTGTTATAAATAAGACATTATAATAAAAATGGAAAGAGACGAGATAACTAACGATGATTTGGATCCGAGAGAAGATGACGATGAAATTTTAGCTGGTGAGGAAGAGGATGTAGATGATGATGAGGAAGAGGATGTAGATGATGATAGTTTATAAATAACAAAACACCCCGCACGGGGTGTTTTGTTATTCTATTATAATCTTCACAAAGCGTTTTTTTCCTATTCTCAATGTGCCGCCTGAATCAACCACCCTGTTATAGTCTCCGATTATTTCGCCAGACTCAAGAAATTCTATCGCTTTGCCGTCTAGCAGTCTTTTAAATTCGTTCTTTGAGGCGATAACCCCACCGTTTACCAAAGCATCAACAAGAGTGGTTCCTGTTTTTGTTTTTATTTCTTTTGTGTTGTCCGGAATTTCTTTTTTACTGAATGTTTTTATGAAATTTTTTTCTGCGTCGGTGGCGAGTTTTTTGCCGTGATAAATTTCGACAATTTCTCTGGCTAATCGTTTTTTTATATTCATGGGATTTTCTTTTCCTTTTTTTAGAACATCTTCCAGTTTTTTTATTTCAACCAGCGGGGAGTAAGTACACAGGGTAAAGTAATTTACAATTGATGTGTCTGGTATGGACATTACCTTTCCGTACATATCATCAGGACTGTCTGTTATGGCAATGTAATTATTTAAGCTTTTACTCATTTTCTCCTTTCCATCCAATCCCTCTAAAATATCAAAAGACAATACCGCTTGTGGTTTTTGTTTGGACAAACGCATTATGTCGCGACCGATGAGCATATTGAAGGTTTGGTCTGTGCCGCCCACCTCAAGGTCGCACGCTCCGTAAACTCTTTCCAGAATCGAAGAGTCCAACCCCTGCAAAATGGGGTATATCATTTCGTGCATATATAATTCTTCTCCCGCCCTTATTCTCTCTTGGAACATATCTCTATTAATAAGACGGGAATGTGTTATAAACCGTAGAGTACTGATGAATGTTCTTGGTGTTACATCGTGGATTTGGTTTTTGTTGAGGTGTGTTTTTTGCATTCTTGTGCTGTCATAAACGGCCGTTTTGGCGAAAAAAGAGTTGGGTGCGAATGTTACACTCGCTTTGGTCATGTTGTCTGTGTAAGTAACGGGCGTTGAAACCAAAAGGTCGGATATGCTCAAAAACCAGTCGGAGTTCCTTATCCAAGAAAAAACATCCGGCGTTGTTTTGAGAATTTTACCGACCTGGTCAAGATACGTTTTCATATTAAACTCTATTTCCTTTTGACTAATTTCCGGCCTTACTTTACTGTTACCGGTCGGGTCGCCTATAAGCGACGTAAAGTCACCTATCAGAAAAACCACCTTGCATCCCATGTCCTGAAACTGTCTTAGTTTGCGCAAAATTACCGCGTGACCAATGTGAATGTCTGGCCGCGTGGGATCCACCCCAAACTTGATTACTACCGCCTTGGGGTTCGTTTCCAGTTTTTTTTGAAATTCCCCTTCCGGGTCTATAAACTCCCTTATTCCTCTTTTTAAGAGGTCGGGTGAGTTTGTATCAATTTTGTTATTAATCTCGCTTTTCATAAGACCAATCTATCACATTTTATATACTTGAGAAAATTAAAAACCCCTTGTGCTATTATATGAACCTGTATGGAACACAAACCCTTTAAAATCGCAAGACAAAGAAAAAGAAAGAGAGAGAATCTTATAATGCTCGGTTTAGCGATATCGCTTTTTGTTGGAGGCGGTTTTTTTGTGTGGGCTTCCACATTACAAATTCCGGATTTAAACTCTTTTGGACAAAGGAGGGTGTTTGAATCTACAAAAATCTATGACAGGACCGGCGAAATTCTTCTTTACGATGTAAACCAGGACATAAAACGCACGTCCATTCCTTTTGAAAACATATCAAGAAATGTAAAAAACGCCGCAATAGCCATAGAAGACAAAGGATTCTACTCACACGGCGGTGTTGAATTAAAGTCTCTAATCCGCGCCGTTTTGGTCAACACAAGTTCGTTAGAGTTTAGCCAGGGCGGTTCAACCATAACCCAACAGGTTGTTAAAAACTCCCTGCTTACAAATGAAAAAAAAATATCAAGAAAAATAAAGGAGTGGGTTTTGGCTATAAAACTTGAGGGGGTTTTGACAAAAGATCAAATCCTTGCCACCTACCTAAATGAAATCCCTTATGGTGGCGCGGTTTACGGAATAGAGGAGGCGAGTAAAACGTTTTTTGGAAAGACGGCAACAGAGCTCACTTTAGCCGAGTCTGCATACCTCGCCTCTCTGCCAAAAGCTCCAACATTTTATTCGCCATACGGAGTCAACAGAGACGCTCTTGAAAACAGAAAGAATCTCGTTCTCAAAGAAATGTTAAATAATGGTTTTATTACGGATAAAGAATATCAGACCGCGTTAAAGGAGGTTGTTTCGTTCAAACCAAGAGAGGTTTCTGGTATCAAGGCCCCGCATTTTGTTTTTTTTGTTTTAGATTATTTAGAAAAAAAATATGGAGTGGATATGATTCAGACCGGAGGGTTGCAGGTCAAGACCACTTTGGATTATGGTTTGGAGCAAAAAGGTGAGGAGATCGCCCGAAAAAACGCTTTGACAAATAAAGATAAATTTAATGCGGAGAACGCGGCCTTTACGGCAATTGATCCCAAAACGGGACAAATTTTGGTTATGGTTGGCTCTAGAGATTATTTTGATAAAGAAATTGACGGAAACTTCAACATAGCAACTTCTCCCAATCGCCAGCCCGGTTCTACATTTAAACCTTTCGTTTATTCTCAAGCTTTTATAAAAGGATATACTCCAGAAACCGTCCTTTTTGATGTTAGAACTCAATTTTCAACCAACTGCGCGGCAGACAACTTAACAAGTGAAAACGGGTGCTATTCTCCAAACAATTATGATTTAAATTTTCACGGACCGATTACTTTTCGTGACGCTCTGGCGCAATCTGTAAACATTCCGTCGGTTAAGGTTATGTATCTTGCCGGAATTGGAGATTCTTTGAGCTTGGCAAGAAATATGGGGATAACCACGCTAAAAAATTCAAATCAGTATGGCCTAACCTTGGTTTTGGGTGGTGGAGAAGTTTCTCTTTTGGAAATGACGAGTGCTTATGGGATATTTGCCAATCAGGGTGTAAAAAACTCGTACACGGCGGTGCTTGAGGTTGTTGATAAAAATGGAAAAATTTTGGAAAGTTACAAAAACAATCCGACACAAGTACTGGACAGAGAGGTTGCTGGAAAAATTTCCGATATTCTTTCGGACAATGTCGCTAGAGCTCCCGCCTTTGGTCAAAGTTCTCAACTTTATTTTCCAAACAGAGATGTCGCGGTTAAAACAGGGACCACTAATGATTTTAGAGACGCCTGGATAATCGGATACACGCCCAGTTTGGTCCTTGGGGCTTGGGCGGGGAACAACGACAACTCCCCGATGGAAAAAAAAGTGGCGGGTTTTATTGTGGCACCAATGTGGAGAGAGTTTATGGACGAAATTTTAACAACACTGCCGGACGAAAAACTCCCCCACCCTCAAAAAGAAGACTCTTTTGATTTGAAGCCACGATTACGTGGCAAGTGGCAAGGGGGAGCTTCGGTTTTTATTGATAATGTTTCTGGCAAGATAGCTACCGAGCACACACCGAAAGAAACTGTTTCCGAATTTTTGAGTGGTGGGGTACATTCAATTCTGTTTTGGGTAGACAAAAACAACCCTAGGGGGCCGGTTCCATCAAACCCTGAAAATGACCCGCAGTTTTTTCTTTGGGAAGAAGGGGTGGCGCGTTGGCGAAGTCAGACTTCCTATACTCCGACCCCACCCCCAACATTACCGACAGAGTTTGATGATGTTCATGTACCAGGAAACTTTCCGCAAGTAAGAATAATTTCTTCCAATGCCGGTTTGGGTGCTTCCAGAAACGCACCCGTCTCCATATCCATCTCCATTCAATCAAAATACCCCATAAACAAGGTGGAGTACTTCGTAAACGGGGGTTTGGTTGGAGAATCTCAAAACCCGCTCGTTCCTTTTGTTCTTTCCACAGAAGATATTTCTACTTTGCCAGACAACAACTCTCTAAGGGTTGTTGTTACTGATTCTATTTTTAATAGAGGTGAATCAACCACAAACCTTTCTCTGTCCAACTAGCGGATATCTGTTATTTTCCCCTCACCAAACCTTTCAGAAAAAGAGGAGAGGATTTCTGCTTTGTTTACAAATATTTCTGATTTGGGAATTGGGTCGCTCTTTATGAAAGCTGTTTTGTTTTTTATATCTATATCTTTGTTCTCAACAAAAACTCCTGTCTTTTCTTTTATGATATTTTTCAAAACTTCTTTTGGAAGTTCTGTTAAAAATATTTTATCTCTTATTTTTTTAAAAAGGGAAGAAATTTGCTCCATTATTTGTTCATTGGCATAACCAAATAAAGAAACGAGCTATCCGAAACTCCTTTTATTATGAGGGGTTGGCTTGCTCCACCAAAAGAAAAGATTACGGAATCAGAATCAATGGATTGAAAACTATCAACGATGTATTTGTAGTTAAAGTTTATGTTTGTCTCTTCTCCTTTTAAAACAGCTTCTAGTTTGTTGGAGTTTTCTCCTATGTTTGCATTTTTTGTTTTTATTTCAAAAAAATTTTTTTTAGGACTGATATTCAGTGAGATTTGATTAAATTGGTCAGAAAAAATATTGGCTATTTTAAGAGCTTGTATGAGGTCTTGTTTTAGTGTTATGACTTCGGTTTTTGTTTCTTTTGGTATAACTTGTTTGTAGTCTGGAAAATTTCCTTCTATGGTTCTTGAAACGAGGTAGACTCCGTTATATAAAAAAGCTATTTGTGAGTGATCAATTCTTATTGAAATCTCTTTTTCTGAAGATTCTAAAACACGAATTATTTCGGAAACATTTTTAAAGGGTATTAGTGTTGGTGGAATTTCCAATTTTCTTTTTGTATAGACCTTTTTTTCGGCGAGGCGAAATGAGTCAGTAGCAGCAAAAACCAAATCTTCCCCGTCAGAAAAAACCAAAACACTTGATAATTCCGGTTTTATACCCACTGTGGCGGCAGCATACCAAACAGATTTAAATCCATTGAGAATGTCTTGTGATTTAACACTGATTTCTTTTTCTCCCGAAAGTTTTGGTAGGGAAGGAAAGTCATCACTAACCACCGCTTTAACGAGAGATGTTGTGTTTTTTGATGATATGCGAAGATTTCCTTTATCTTCCTCCAAAATTATATTTGTGTCTCCTTGTATATTGGATAGAAGTCCTAAAAAGACGCCCCCCGGGACAGCGACCGTCCCTGGTTCTTTTACCTTAACCGGTATGTTTATTTCAATACCAATATCAAGGTTTGTTGATTTTATTATTAAATTATTATTTTCAGCTACAAAAAGAATACAACCAAGAACAGGCAGTGACATATTTTTACTGGTTATTTTTTCCGCTTTTGAAATAGCACTTATTAGTTTTTCTTTTGTACACTCTAGTTTCATTTCTTTATATAAATATTTATTACTCTTATTAAGGTTGTGGATATGTGAACAACAACGATTAGAACAACAACCGTCTTAATAAAACAACCTTTTGTTTTTCTAAAAACATGTTGATAATTTGTGATGGTTGGGAATAATTTTTATTAAAAACACCAAACAACCTCCCACATCCCCTTTTTATTAACACTGTTTTCATTTTTATTTTATACATTTCCACAACTTCTACACAATGAGAGACCTTAGTTGTCCTATCTCTTGATTGAGGACGGCGTCGTTAAGCAGACAACCTTTTATTTTTTCACAAGAGTGTATGACTGTTGTGTGGTCTCTTCCTCCCAACTTTTGTCCAATGGACGGATAAGAAATGCTAAAGTCTTCCCTTAAAATATACATAGCCACTTGCCTAGGTTTGATAATTTCTTTTCTTCTGGTTTTTTCATATATATTTTCTTCGGGAATTTGATAAAAATCAGCCACAATTTTTACCACCTCTTTTACGGAAATAGCTCGCTTTGGTTTTGCGTTTGTCTTAACAAAACTTTTTATTTCATGAAGAGCGAGCTCCCTCCCTTTTAGTTGCGACTGACAAACAATGGAGTTAACAACCCCCTCCAAATCCCTTATGTTACCGTTTATGACATGAGCCAAATAGTCCAAGGTCTCTTGGGATAGAAAAATTTCACACAAACGCGCCTTATTTTGGAGAATTGCCGCCCTTGATTCGTGGTCTGGAGCTTGAATATCAACGGTCATACCAGCCGCAAAACGCGACTTTAAACGGTCTTCCAAACCAAGGATGAAGTTCGGGTGCTTGTCGGAAGTAAATACCACCTGTTTGTTGTTGTCATAAAGGGTGTTGAATAAATGAAAGAGCTCTTCCTGAGTTTTCTCTTTGTTTGAGAAAAACTGCATATCGTCCATAATTAAAACATCATATTTTCTATACCGCTCCTTAACTTGATTTATTTTTCCGGTTTGAATGGCGCTTGTTATATCAGACGCAAAACGCTCCGATGTAACATAAAGGACTTTTTTGTTTTTGTCCGCCGATTTCATGGCGTTGCCAACAGACTGAACAAGGTGGGTTTTTCCATAACCTGTATTCCCGTAAATAAAAAGTGGATTGTACATAATGCCTGGTTTTTTTATCACAGCTTGTGATGCCGCGTGAGCAAGCTCGTTAAATGGCCCAACAACAAAATTTTCAAATGTATAACGAGGGTTCAGGTTATCTTCTCTGTTGACATAGTGGTCTTGCAGAGGAAGCTCTCTGGTTGGAATCAAAACAGACCCTTTTTGTTTTGATGATTCTTTCAAACGGCCGTCGTCCTTGGAAATCACATACTCAACAGAATGGATTGAGCTCACGATGCCACGCAAGTATTTCAAAATGGGATTGTGATACTTATTCAAAAGCCACTCCTTAACAAAAGCATTTGGTACGCTTAGGTAAACCACACCGTCCTCAAATTTGTTTATATAGGTATCCTTAAACCAAGTGTTGAAACTAGCCTTAGACACGGTCAGCTCTATTTCCACCAATACCCCCTCCCAAAGCTGTTTGTTGTCCATAATTAGTTCCATATTTCTGTAGTAGTGTAGTATATACCTTGTGAGGCAATACGGAAACCAAACGAAAAACTGAATATATGTTAACAACCTGTTGATATGTTGTGCAAATAAAAAATTAGAAATTTTATGCATAAGGCCACATACATATTGCACTCTTTAGGAAACTAAAGAACATGCATATTTTCAGCAAGTTTCGTGGCACAAAAGGCTTCATTTCGACATGGGAGAGAGTGATACGCTTTCGGTATATGAT
>Ga0210005_1002685_pt1 | contig 10254 bp, 13 predicted proteins | sample CryGey02umfilter_3_FD_183961 | JGI IMG/M metagenome (GOLD analysis project Ga0210005, IMG submission 183961) | Groundwater microbial communities from aquifer in Utah, USA - Crystal Geyser 4/9/14 0.2 um filter (SPAdes) (version 3) | ecosystem: Environmental > Aquatic > Deep subsurface >... | reverse complement strand
GGTAGTTTTAATATCCTGCCCTATCAATTCTTTTTTAGTTTTAATTTTTTCCTGGTGCTCGGCTATAATTAAATTATTGATTTCTCCTAAAATGTTTTGGGCTTTTGGTGGTTCGGCCGATTCTATCGCCAAACTAATCAGTCTTGTATCTTTGGGATTTTCAACTTTTATTTTTGGATATTTCTCTTCCGGAATTCCCAACTTTTCTCTGACAAAAACCCCATAAACATCACCCTTAATTTTCTCTACTAATTGCGTAGGAGACTCTACTAATTGTTCTGGCGTTGTCCCAGTTGCCCTTTCTATTATTCCAACTTCCAAAGAAGTATCAATTTTATAAACTCTTGGCATAATGAAACTAAAAACCCCAGCCACAATCGCCGCTCCAAAAAACACAGCTAAAATCAACCACTTTCTCTTCAAAATCACCTTCACATAATCCATCAAATCAATTTCCTCATATTCTTGTTGAATTTTCTCTGGGGCCCGCTCCGGCGGGAGGGTGGCGGGCGGGTTGTAGCCTTGGTCCATTTTTTTATTTTATATAATCTAAAATATATTGACAATATTCGGCATATTGTTCTAAAGCTTCCCTTACTGAATGAAAAACAATTTTTTGGTCTAAGCCGTTATATTCGTGAACTAATCTATTTCTCAAACCGGCTGAAGGAGCAATTTTTTTAGCAAATTCTTCTGGATAAACATTTAGTTCTGATAAAACTAAAAATGTGTCTTCGTATCCCCTAATTTTTTCTGCGCCCTTACCAAGTTCTGCAATAATATGTTGATTAATATCAATTGCCCTAGTAATAATTTTTTCTAAAAACCTTTCCATTCCTGCCAGTTTTCCATAATCTTTAACAATTTCTTCAAAAGAATATTGAGAAAACTTCTCTAAATGGGAAAGTTCCTCCTGAATAAGTTTAATTTTTCTTGTGATGAAATTTTTATCTAACATAAGTTTTGTTTAAATAATCCTGGTATTTTAAAACGAGTTTTTTTTCTAATTGGAAAATGTCGTTGCTGTCAAAATAGTTCTTAAAAGCAAAGGCTCGAAATTCATTGTAATCAGTCAAATCTCCGTAAAGAAGCCGAGAATTTTTAGCAATCTGATATAAAAATAAAGGGTCTTTTTTCTCAAGGTTAACCAAATCTAATTCTTTATTTTCGTTGTCGCCAAAAATATCAGCTAAATCAGAATAAATTTTCATTTCAGTTTCAAAATCAATTGATCCCTTGCCTAAAATCGCAATATCTAAATCGCTTTCCTTTCTGGGAGTTCCTTTAGCATAAGATCCGTATAGAACCATCAATTTCAAGTCAAACTTTTTCCCGATTTTCTCTATTTTTATTTTTTGCTCTTTAGTTAATTCCATAGTTCTAAAATTTTAACATAATCCATCAAATCAATTTCCTCATATTCTTGTTGAATTTTCTCTGGGGCCCGCTCCGGCGGGAGGGTGGCGGGCGGGTTGTAGTCTTGGTCCATATTTTAAATCTTTTTTAACCAACGAAGTGTCTCCTTTTTAAATATATCAAAATCTTCTAATCTCTCCATTAAACATTGGTATACCTTTTTTCTATCAATTTTTCCATACTCATGAACTAAAATATTCCTAAACCCCACTATTCCATCTAATCTGGAAGCTAAATTTTCTGAAATGATTTTTTTATTAAAAAGAAGAGAAATAGTTTCCTTGCTATCTTCAGGTTTTTCTATCCCATCTTCAATAATTATTAAATTAAAAGTATCAATTACTACCTGGCAAGTCAATTGTAAATAGCGCTCAACTAAGCCATACAAATGAAAATCTTCTAAAAATTCTTTTTCGTCTTTTATCTCTTTTTTTAATTGCTTTAAATGAGAAAGGTATTTGTCCAGTTGTTGAATTTTCTCAAAAATTTTTTGACGTGTTATTCTGGTCATTAAAATTACTTAAGTGCTCTTTTTAAATAAGCTTTATTATAAGCTTCAATGAAGGGCTGAAAATCATAATATTCTTGCATTGTTCTCAATTCAAAATCCACTCTTTCCCCGTGTTCTCTTTCAAAAATTACTCTTCCTTCTTTAATAATAACAAATTTAAAAAATATAGAACTTATTTCATTAAGGATAACTACTTCGGTGGACTTTTTCAAAATTGACTGAGCTTTTTCAATTAAAGACACCTTTTTTTTGAAAAAATCACCGTCCTTTTTTTCACTTAAATAAATAGCTAAATCTATATCACTTTCATAATTAGTTTTTCCTTGAGCAACTGAACCAAAAAGATAGGCAAAAAGAATATCTTTTTCCTTTTTAAAAAGGGGCTTCAATTTATTTTGAATTTTCTCTTCTTGGTCCATATATTTTTATTGTATTATTATAGATGTTTTTAAAACATAATCAATACTTCAACCTATACCACAAAATTCCAAAATATTCGTGAAGAGCTATATCAGAATTTCTTAAGTTTTCGGCATTAGGAAAGAAATCTAAAATGTCGTAGCTTTCCTTGATTTTAAAATCGGCCGGAGCGGCGATAGGATTAGCTCCCATTTTTTGGAAACTCTCCATTGACCGGGGCATATGATAGGCAGAGGTCACCAAGAAAAAAGGTTCTTCGACAACTAAATTCTTTAAATTTTCTGCACTCTCTTTTGTAGTTCGTGATTTATCTTCCAAAATTATATTTTCTGACGGTATTCCCCGCTCCACTAAAAAATCTTTAACTTCTTTTGCTTCTTCAATTTTTGGACTGAGAGGATCTCTGCCAGAAATAATAATTGCCGATTGTAAGTTGTAAAGTCGTAGAACCTCGCTTGCTCTTAAAACGTCACTTTCTTTCCCGCCCAAAAGCAAAACAATTTTATCTGCCTTATTTAATTCCTCTTTCTGAACCGGCTGATATTGCTTTTCCAAAGGAGATATTATTGAATCGGCTACCGGAGTAATCGAAAAAAGATAATAAAGTAAAATTCCCAAAATTATCAATATCTTTCCTAATTTCCCTCTCTTTTTCCTAAAAATTAGGATTATTCCTATTAATATCAAAACCAAAACAAAAACGCTCGGCAACAAGAACATCTCTAAAATTTTAAGAAACAACATCATCTAATCACACTTTTCTTTATTAATTTCTCAAAAATATCAAGATAATAAACATTCCTTTCATTAACCAAAAATGGAGCTAAACGTTTTTTAAAATACTTAATATTTGGTTTTACTTTCTCTGAATAAATTCTTTCTAATTTCAAAGAAAGCTCTTTTTCATTCTTTACATTCATTTCTGAAAAAAGCTTTTTATCTGGCTTTACTCTATGGCTTAAAAACCAAACCACATCGTAAAAATCTCTGGGCTGAAGATCTTTTCTGCTTAAAATAGCCCTCATCTTTTGGCTTAAAAGAAATTCCGGAGTATTAGTGATTACGCTCTGAACCAAACCGAATCTATTTAAAATAGAAGCTTCTGTGTTTAATTTATGTTTTGGGGTAGTGTAATTTATTTTGATTACTAAATTTTCTTTTGGGTCATTGCTAATTTTTAGTTGATAGAGTAAATTTCTAAATTTCATTTCCCCTATCCCAGAGTTATCTGTTTTTCTCATTTTATAATCTATTTCAAGTCCTTCTTTTTTTAACTTATTTTTTATTTTTAAAAAGAGTTTTTCAATTGTTGAAAAATTCAAACCTAAATTATCAAAATCTAAATCCTCTGAAAATCTATCTAGATCTCTTAAAAGTCTTAGGCTTGTTCCTCCTATAAAAGAAAGATTCTTAGCTGGCTTTTCTTCATATAAATAGTAAATAATTTTTGATTGAAGATATTCTCTAATTAGAGCCCTATTTTTATTAGGAGGAATACCCAACCTCTTTCCTTCACTTTTTAGAGTTTCCAATAAAAATTCACTTACCATATTTTTTAACTAAAAATTTAAAGCAGTTATGGAAGTTTTTGTTTCTTTTGGGAACCAATTCTATCCACTTTTTAAAATTTTGCCAATTAAAATTTTTAGGCAAAGATAATCTTAATTCTTCAATAAAACCCTCAACAGAATCAATTTTCTTTGGCCTTAAATAAAGGTAATCAAATAATGCTTTTTCTGGTGAGGCAATGTTATAAGCATAATTCTTCTCTACTAAAATTGATTTGAAGCTGAAAAATAAATCTGGCTTTATGCTACTATAAGAAAAAACTCCATAATTTTTTGTTTTAAAGGTTTTTGTTTTATTAACACTAACTGAAGTTATAGCAAAGGGCACGTCGGGAATAATGCTGTAATAATTTAATGCTGTTTCTAAACTAATATAGGAAGGGCTGTAAATAAAATTTGCCAAAATAAAAGAATCTTTGAATCCAAAATCACTTAACTTATAAATTCCTCGCCGAATATTTTCAAGCTCTCCTTTCTGGCACCAGAAATTTAATTGATTTAGAGTAACCTGTCGGTTAGCTTCAGGAAACCACTTAAAAACGTCCTCTAATTTAAATAAAGGATAAATTTTCGCTTTATTTTTTAATTTAGTGAAGGTCATTTCCAAAAATAATACTTTTTTATTATTATCGGAAATATAATCATTCTTGTCAAACAATTTTTTCAAAAATTCACCTCTTTAAGGGGGTGAACTTCTTTCACAATCTTTATTCTCGCAGTATAAAAACGCTCGGCAGCAAAAACTCTTGAAAAATTTTAAAAAGAATCATTTATAAATATTACCCCGCCAATCGATTTCCTCTATGTATACACGATTTTGTTCGAATTGAAATTCGGCGATAATTCTTATTTTACCAGAACGGATTCTGTAAAACCCTTTCCACTCTCCTTTGAGCTTCTTGACATTAATATTTATATTCTCTCCTTTAAATTTTCTCAGAACAAGTTTGATTTCCTCAATAATAAAATTTTCCTTAAGATTATTTTTCTTAAGGAATTTTAAAGAATTTATTGAAAAGTCTATTTGCCAATTCATATCTTAAACTGTAGCGACTTGGAGACTTTTCGAGAGGGTTTGCCATATTTTTTTTCAATATCCCTCTGCTCTCTATCCGATGCCCAAGGCATAAGAAAAGCTCTAATCTTCATTGACTCTTGTTCAAGAATTTCTCGCACGCTTTCTTTAATAATAGTTTTTAATTCTTTTTTGGGAATAGTTATAGTAGCCATACAATTTTATTATATTCTTTTTAAATTTATATTGTCAAGTTCACCCAAATAGGAAAAGCTAAATGGACGAAACACACTCGGCAGCAAAAACTCTTGTAAAATCTTAAATAGTATCATCTGGTTGGTAGGAAGGGATAAGTTGCTTTAAGATATTTACTATTTCTTCTCGATTAGATTTTTTAACTGCTTCTCTTAAATTCTCTAATACTTGATTTAATTTCTCTTCGTCTGCCTTCGAAAGTTTTGCCATAAAGATTTTTTGGTTTTGAGTGGCTATCGTGCCCTCTTCAGCAGTCAGAATCTCTTCAAAAAGTTTTTCTCCCGGCCGAACTCCGGTGAAAACAATAGGGATGTCTTTATCCGGTTCAAAGCCCGAAAGCCGAATCATTTCTTTTGCCAAATCCAGGATTTTAACAGGTTCCCCCATATCCAAAACAAACACTTCTCCGCCCCGACCCATTGCCCCTGCCTCCATTACCAACAGGCAGGCCTCGCTTGTCATCATAAAGTATCTCTTCATTTCGGGATGGGTAACCTCCACCGGTCCTCCTTTTTTTATCTGTTCCCGGAAAATGGGAATAACACTACCCCGGCTATCTAAAACATTGCCGAATCTGACCGAAATAAATTTTGTTGAATTTTTCTGATTTAAATTTTGGCAAATCATCTCCCCCACCCTTTTTGTTGCCCCCATTACTGATGTCGGATTCACTGCCTTGTCCGTTGACACGAAAATGAATTTTTCTACTCCATATTTTATTGCCGATTCAGCCACTATCTTTGTCCCCAAGATATTATTTTTCATTGCTTCATCGGGATGTAATTCCATTAAAGGAACATGTTTGTAGGCAGCGGCGTGGAAAATTACATTGGGATGGTAATTATTAAAAATTTGATTAATTTTTTCTTCATCTTGAATATCAGCTACCAATGGAGAAATTTTTAATCTCGGGAATCTATTTTTCAGTTCCTCCGAAATATTAAAAATTCCGGTTTCGTCCTGGTCTAAAAGCAAAAGTTGAGACGGTCGAAATTTCGCTACCTGACGGCAGAGTTCGGAACCAATCGAACCGGCGGCTCCGGTAATTAAAACAACTTTATTTTGAATAAAATTCTCAATTGCTCTTGTATCCAGAGAAACCGGCTCCCTTCCCAACAAATCTTCAATCTCAACTTCTTTAATTTTTCCGATTGAAACTTCTCCGTTAATCAACTCAGTTATTGAAGGAATAATTTTAACCTTCTTTAAACCGGCTTTTCTTCCCATCTCTACTGCTCCTCTAATAGCTTTTGAGCCGGCCGAAGGCAAGGCAATAATCATCTCCTCAATTTGATGTTCTTTTGCTATTTTAGGAATTTCGCTGATTTTTCCTAAAACTTTAAGATTATGAATAATTACCCCTCGTTTTGCCGGACTATCATCGACAAAACCAACGGGCAAATAAGAACTGTTTCCAGAAGCCTGAATACTTCTTAAAATCTGCTCGCCGGCATCGCCTGCTCCAACAATTAAGGTTCTGGCTTTTTCCTCCTTTAGCCCCTTTTGAAATGACTGTAAATAAATCCTTTTGGAAAAACGAACTCCCCCACAGAATAAAAAAATTAAAAAATAACTGATAAAAAGAGTGGAGCGAGGAAAACCGGAAAACCAAATAAAATCTCGAAAAATCAAAAGAGTGGCTCCGGAAAGTAAAAAGGATAAAGCGGTAGCCTTAAACAGAGAAACTAATTCCTGGGTGCTTACATAAGCCCAAGAAAAAGAATAAAGTTTGAAAAAATAAAAAATCGGTAGACAAAAAATCAAAGCTAAAATAATCATCCCTGGAATGATGCCAGCAAAATATTGTTCCGGAATATTTCCTTCAAATCTCAGTAAAAAAGCCAGCCAAACCGAAAAACTAATGAAAATAATATCGCTAACTATAAAAAATACTATTCTGGTCTTTGAGGTCCTTTGAAGAATTTTCTCAAAAATTTTTAATCTTCTAAAAGCCATTTGTATAAAGGAATGAACTTAATTATTTTCCCTTTAATTTTTTCTTCCCCTTCGTAATCTGAGGTGATTATTAATAAATTTTGACAACTCAATTCTTCGCTCGCTTTAATTAAAGACTTTATTTCTCTTTCTCTAGTTTTAATATCTGATAAGTCCCAACAAATCTGAAGGAGCTGGGTGACAAGATTTTTATTTTTAATTACGAAGTCAACTTCTTGATGTTTTTCATCTTTCCAATAATATATCGCCAAATCGGAATCTTTGAGTTTTTTCCTCTGAAGTTCCAAAAAGGCAATATTTTCTGCCAATTTGCCTAAATTTTCGCTGAATCTAAAGCCAACTGCATTAACTAAACCAGTATCTATAGCATAAACTTTTCTGGGGCTCTTTTCTTGTTCTTTTACCTTAAAAGAAAATCTCTTTAGAAAAAACAAAAGATAAGCATTTTCGAAATAACTTGAAAATTTTTCAATTGTGTCGGCAGAAATTTTAAGTGATTTTTCTAAAGAGGAAAAGGTAATCAATGAAGAAACATTACTAAAATAAAAATTAAGAAGTTCCTTCAATCCTTCCGATTTTCTAATTTTATATCTTTTAATTAAATCTTTTTCTAAAATATCCTTAAAATATGTTAAAAGAATTTCCCTTTTATTATCTCTCAGTACAACTTCCGGAAAACCCCCTTTTTCTAAATAATCTCTAAAGAAAGATTTTATTTCAATCTCTTGAGAAATAAAATCTAATTTACTTTTAATAAAAACATTATTAAACTTCAAAAATTCTTTAAAAGAAATGGGTAGAACTGTTATGTCTAAATGTCTACCAGTAAGTAAGGTGGATAGCTCTCGGCTTAAAAGCTTAGCATTGGAACCCGAAATGATAAGATGGGCCTTTTTTAATTCTTGCATTGATAAAACCCATTTTTCCCATTTTTCTACTTCCTGAATTTCATCCAAAAATATATAAGATTTATCTTTTGGCCGACGAAATTCTAAATAGGCATCGTAAATTTCTGATAATAAAGAGGTACTTAAATTCGAAAAACGAGGGTCTTCAAGGTTAACGAGTAAAATATTTTCCTTATTTACCTTACTTTCTATCAATTCTTTCGCCAACTGTCGCATTATAAAGGATTTTCCACTTCTTCGGGCACCGGTAATCGTTATAATCTGATTATCAGTAATCAACTGTTTCAACCTCTCAAGGTAATCATCTCTCCTAACTCCTGTTTCAATTTCTTTATCCCAAAAGTTCCAATCATTTAAAATTTTTATTATTTTCTCTTTTTCCATATTTACCCATTATTTCAATCTTATTAGGTAAATTTCGATAATTTTCCCTATTATAATAAATAATAGTAGGTAAATTTATTTTAGTCAACCCTCACCTTATATTGTTCCGGAATATTTCCTTCAAATCTCAGTAAAAAAGCCAGCCAAACCGAAAAACTAATGAAAATAATATCGCTAACTATAAAAAATACTATTCTGGTCTTTGAGGTCCTTTGAAGAATTTTCTCAAAAATTTTTAATCTTCTAAAAGCCATTTGTATAAAGGAACAAGTTTAATTTTCTTTCCTTTAAATTTTTTACTTCCCTCACGGTCCCAAGTGATAATTAATAAATCATTGCAATTTAACTCCTCGCTTGCTTCAACTAAAGACTTTAACTCTCTTCTTTCAATTTCTAATTTATTTATTTCATAACAAACCTGAATTAACTTTTTAATTTTTAATCCCTCCTTTAAAACAAAATCAACTTCCTTTTTGTTTCTGGTTTTATAATAAAAAATGCCTTTGTTTAGCTCATATCCTCTTCTTAAAATTTCAACAAAAACTAAATTTTCCATTAGTTTTCCTATATTTTGAGAGAATTGGGATGATTTTGCTAAAATAAAACCATTATCAACAAGATAAATTTTTCTGGGAGACTTAATTTGTTCTTTTGCCTTAAAAGAAAATCTATTTAAAGAAAAAAATAAATAAGCTTCTTCAAGATATTTTAAATAATTTTGAACCGTATTTACACTTCGGAAATTCAGGATATTTTTTAATTTTGTAAAACTAAATTCGGAAGAAAAATTACTGATTAAATAGATGGCCAAATCATAAATTTTTTGAGAAAACCTTACATTATATCTTTTCACGACATCTTTAAGCAAGACAGCGTCAAAAAGTGTCTCTAAATAGGGCTTTGCTTCTAAGTTTTTAACAACAACTTCCGGAAAACCACCACTTTTTAGATAGCTATCTAAATAATTAAAAATTTTTCCCTTTGTTTCGGGAATTTCAAAATATTCTTTTTTTATCTCAAAATTCTTGGCTACTAAAAACTCTTTAAAACTAAAAGGAAAAATCTCTATCGGAATATATCTTCCGGTTAAAACTGTTCCTAATTCTTTACTTAAAAGTTTTGCATTTGAGCCAGTTAAAATCAAGTTATATCCTCTTCTTTGAAGCTTATTTACAAAAAACTCCCAATTTTCTAAATTTTGAATTTCATCAAATAAAACATATTTACTTTTAGGATAAACCTCAAAAATTGTCTTTACAATTTCATCGTAATTTTTGAACTTTAAGAGATTTTCATCGTCAAAGTTTAAGTAGGCAAACTTCCTATTTTTTAAAAGTAAAGTAGAAAATACAGATTTCCCACTCCTTCTCGGTCCAGTAATTACCTTTATTAAATCCGTATCTAAAAATTTCTTAGCAAAATTAAGTTTTTCTCGGACAATATATTCTTTGGAAAGAAGTCTTTCCTGTTCTAATTTGTGCTGCAAAATAGTGTCTTTTATCATATCTTTAAGTTAAAATGAACAAAAATTCTTCTTTTTATTCACTACACTGATTTTAGTGCACAAAATTTAACTTGTCAAATCTAAGATCAAAAATCTCTAAACTTTTTAATTTAAAACAGAGGGTCAAACCCTCTGTTGTTTCCCCTCAAACCTCAAAAGAAAAGCTAACCAAATCGCTAAGCTAATCAATAAAATATCCCCAATTATAAAAAATATCATTCTAATCCTAACGGTTCTCTTAAAAATTTTATCAGTTATCGAAAAGTTGTGTTTCATAAAAAACCAAAGTCCAATTTTCTGTAATTATTTAAAGCGCC
>Ga0210005_1002683_pt1 | contig 10263 bp, 10 predicted proteins | sample CryGey02umfilter_3_FD_183961 | JGI IMG/M metagenome (GOLD analysis project Ga0210005, IMG submission 183961) | Groundwater microbial communities from aquifer in Utah, USA - Crystal Geyser 4/9/14 0.2 um filter (SPAdes) (version 3) | ecosystem: Environmental > Aquatic > Deep subsurface >... | reverse complement strand
TAGTGGAATTGAAAAATTTATAGATACCCCAGTAAAAAGATATAGTTCTGGCATGTACGTTCGATTGGCTTTTGCAGTAGCCGCTCATTTAGAGCCAGAAATTTTAATTGTAGATGAGGTGCTGGCAGTTGGTGATGCCGAATTTCAAAAGAAATGTTTGGGTAAGATGAAAGATGTAAGTTCTAATGAGGGCAGGACAGTATTGTTCGTCAGTCATAATTTAGGTGCTGTTGCTCAATTATGCACTCATGGACTTTTAATTGAAAGTGGGAAGGTAAAAAATAATGGCGAAATAAATTCTGTAATAAATAGCTACATTAATGCTTCAAGTACTGAATTGATTATAGATAGACAGAACATTTCCGAGTGGAAAAATAAAAATCATTTTACCTCATTCTCCATGCTAAATGAGGCAAAAGAAATTTCAAAAGAATTTAAACATGATGAAAAGATTAGTTTAAATATAACTGCTTTCATTCCAAATTTTAATCCTTCAATAGAGATTGCTATTAGTTTATATGATAGAATGAAAAGTCGTGTTTTTACAATTCACGAGCCACTGTCCCTTTTTGAAAAGAAGGATAATATTTACACATTAAAAATCTCATTACAAACTGGATTATTAACTCCTGGTTCCTATTCGTGGTTAATGTGCTTAAATCACAGAGGTGTCGAAATGCAGGATTTACAAGATGGTTTTTATGACTTCACCATTATTGATAATGGCTCTCCATTTAACGCTTATCCAGAAGGTAGTTATGGTAGTGTATTTGCAAATTATAAAATTGAAAACAAAATCATTAATTAATTATGATAAAACAGATATTACTGAAAACAATAAATAAATTGGGTTACTCTATTGTCAAGAATTCATCCATAAAAAAAACAATTCTCAGCAAGGAATTATCTTACTATACCACAAAAACTGGTAATTATTATTTACCAACGCATGCCTATAACGATGTCATTAAAAAAGCTATTATTAATGACGAGGTTTTTGATAAACCAATAGTTGAAATAGCTACTAAGTATATAAGAAAAGGAAGTACTGTTCTTGATGTTGGGTCTAATTTTGGGCAAATGGCAATTTTATTTTCAAACATAACAGGTGAGCAAGGAATAGTACACGCTTTTGATGCAGATGATTTTATATTTAGTATTCTCGAAAAAAATATAAGTGCAAATAAAAAAGAGAATATTATACCTCACTTTGGTGCAGTGCATGATAAACTCAATGAAACACTTTATTTTCCTACACAAGATTTTGAAAGATTCGAAACTTACGGCTCTTATGGGTTGGATTACTCAAACCAAAAAAATGGGCGACCTGTGAACACATTAACAATTGACAGCTTAGATATTAAAGGAGACATTTCTTTTATAAAAATTGATGTGCAAGGAGGTGATTTATTTGCATTAAAAGGAGCAATAGAAACCATAAAAAAACACCAAATGCCGATAATTTTCGAGTATGAGTATCTTTTTGAAGAAGAATTGAATTTAAACTTTCAAGAATATGTTGACTTTGTCAATGAAATAAACTATAAATTTGAAAGAGTTATAAATGGTCAAAATTATTTAATACTACCAAAATGACACATGAGAAATCATATAAAGAAATAAATAAATGCAGAATATCAGGAAGTAAAAACTTAATTGAAGTTTTATCTCTTGGTGAGCAGTATTTAACAGGAGTTTTTCCAGCATCAATCAAAGAAGAAATCACAAAAGGACCATTAGAGTTGCTGTGGTGTCCTGATAGTGGCTTACTCCAACTAAAACAATCCTATAGTTTGGATGAAATGTATGGCGACAACTACGGTTATCGTTCTGGTTTAAATGCTAGTATGGTAAAACATCTCACGAATAAAATTCATTCTTTAGAAAAAGCAATTGCATTATCAGAAAACGATTTGGTAATTGATATTGGAAGTAATGATGCAACTTCACTGAAAGCATATAAAAGCAAATGTAAAAAAGCAGGAATTGACCCAACGGGTTTAAAGTTTAAAGAATACTACAATGAAGATATAAAACTGATTCCTAATTTCTTTAACAAAGAAGTCTTCAGAAAAGAATTTCCAAATGAAAAGGCTAAAATTATTACCTCTATAGCAATGTTTTACGATTTGGAAAATCCTAAACAATTTGTTCAAGATATTTATGAATGCATCGATAATGAAGGTGTTTGGCATTTCGAACAAAGTTATATGCCTTCCATGCTTAGAACAAATTCTTATGATACTATTTGTCATGAACATTTAGAGTTTTATTCTTTTAAGGTGGTTAAAAATCTATTAGAAAGTTGCAATATGCGTGTAGTTGATGTGCAGATGAATGCCATAAATGGTGGTAGTTTTGCGGTTACAGCTTGCAAAAAAGAGGCTAACATTAAATCCAATACACCAATAATTAATTGGATGTTAGCACAAGAAGATGACATGGGATTAGACACACCAAAACCTTATAGAGATTTTGAAGAACGTGTTTATAAACACAGAAAGAACTTAACTGAATTAATTAATGCTTTGGTAAATGATGGAAAAAAGGTTTTTGGATATGGTGCATCAACAAAAGGAAATGTATTACTTCAATTCTGTGGTTTTACTACCAAACAGATACCTTACATTGCAGAAGTAAACGAGCAAAAATTTGGCTGTTTTACGCCAGGAACTAACATTCCCATAATTTCTGAGAAAGAAGCAATAGCTATGAAGCCTGACTATTATTTAGTATTGCCATGGCATTTTAAAAACTCAATTTTAGAAAGAGAACAACTTTTTTTAGAAAATGGCGGTAAATTTATTTTTCCATTACCAGAAATTGAAATTGTATAGAGATGTTAATTAAACTGAAAGATTTTATAAAGAACTGGGTGTATAAAATTGTACCTCCACCTTTTGAAAATGTTACTTATAGCCAAGCTGGTGAAGATGGGTGTGTTAGTTTTCTTTTTAACCAACTTGCCATTTATCAACCAAGTTTTTTAGAATTAGGTGTTTGTCATCCTAAAAATGGTTCTAATACGTATCGATTTTATAAAAATGGAGGAAGGGGCGTTTTAGTGGAAGCCGATAAAACACAAATAGAATTTATAAAAACACATCGACCCGAAGATAAAGTAATTAATGTTGGTATTTCTTCTGGAGAAGAAATAGAAGCCGATTTTTATGTTTTTGAATTACAAGGATACAATACGTTTGTAAAAGAGGAAGCACTTTATCGTGAAAAAAACAGCCCATATAAAATCAGTAGAGTAGAAAAAGTTTCTTTAAAAACCATCAACGAAATAATCGAAACTAATTTTAAAACATTTCCCGATTTTTTATCTATAGATATTGAAGGATTGGATTATGAAGTTTTAAAGAGTTTAGATTATAACAAATATCCCATTCCTGTAATTTGTGCTGAAACATGTGCTTTTTCAGAAACACACATTAAACCTAAAGAACGTATGATTGAAGATTTAATGTTGTCTAAAGGCTATTTAGTTTATGCAGATACCTATATCAATACCATTTTTGTAAATGAAAAATGGTTTAATACAATTAGCAAAAAATGAAAGCAATTATCTTTGGAATAAATGGTCAAGATGGATTTTATCTCAATGAAATTCTAAAAAAAGAAGGTGTTGAGGTGATTGGAGTTTCTAGAAGTGATGGAAAATGGATAAAAGGAAGTGTTGCTGACTATAATTTAGTTCAAAAATTAATAAAGACTCAACAACCTGATTATGTTTTTCATTTAGCAGCAAACTCAACAACAAACCACAATGCTTTGTTTGAAAACCACGAAACCATAGCCACTGGAACATTAAATATATTAGAAAATGTGTATAAATTTTCTCCTAAAACAAAGGTATTTATTTCTGGCAGTGGGTTGCAATTTAAAAATATAGGAAAACCAATAGCTGAGAATGATGAATTTGAAGCAAGAGACGCTTATTCTGTTGCAAGAATCCAAAGCGTTTATGCGGCAAGGTATTTCAGAACATTGGGATTAAATGTATATGTAGGCTATTTTTTTAATCACGATAGCCCATTAAGAACAGAAAGACATTTGAACCAAAAAATTGTGATGGCAGTAAAAAGAATTGCCAATGGAAGTGCCGAAAAGATAGAAATTGGAAATATTAATGTAAAAAAGGAGTTCAATTTTGCGGGAGACATGATGCGTGCTATTTGGTTACTCGTAAATCAAGAAAATTTATTCGAATCAGTTATTGGAAATGGACAAGCATATTCTATTGAAGAATGGATAAAAAATTGTTTCTTTATTATTAATAAAAATTGGAAGGATTTTGTAATTGAAAAATACGACTATATTGCTGAATATAACATACTAGTATCAAACCCTATAAAATTATTTAATATCGGCTATTCTACAGAGATTGATATTATTAATTTAGCAAAAATGATGGTCAATAAAAAATAAAAAACTTATGGCAGAAACATTAGGAATGCTTTGCGACAAATTAACAATTGTCAAACTTAAACAATACCACACAGAAAATAATCCTGAAAGGATGTTAAGTTTGAATAATCAATCAATACAGTTGCAAGAAGAGATAGATGAGTATATTAGTGATGCATTAAAAGGGAAAATTCCTTTAGAAAGAATCACTTTTGCTTCTAACAAAGTGTTTAAAAAAGAGGGGAATGAAATTAATGAAATTAAAGGTAGTATTGGTGAATTATTTTCTCAGTTGGCAGAAGTAAATTGTAAGCTTTGGCATGAGGTAGAAAAAGGTTATGATATAGAAAATGTTCCAATAGATGAAAAAGACAATATTGTAAAAATGCTTGCGATATTAAATCTAGAGCGTAATAAGTGTATCGATGAAATTAACAATAGCTTTAAAAATAGTTTGATCAAAAAAAATGGTTGAAAACATTCTTATAGCACATTTAGTTTCAAATGGTGACTGTCTAATGGTTACAACATTAGCTAGGCAAATTAAAAATGATTATCCAAATTGTCATCTTACATGGGCTATAAGCTCAAAGTGTAAACAGGTGATTATAAACAACCCTTATGTAGATAATATTTGGGAAATTGAACATAATGAAAAGGACTCTTTGGCTGGAAACATTTGGTATGATTTAAAAAAAAAAATACAGTGTAAAAAATTTGACAAGGTATTTTACACACAAATAAATCCAGATTATTATTTGTTTTATGATGGGACAACTCGTTCTTCCACATTTAATCTATATCCAAACAAAATAACCGTGCCAGTCGAACCTATTATTCGGTTATTTGATGCTGAAATCGAGAATGTAAAAAAATTTGTTAATAATAATAATATAGAAAACTATGTACATAAATTAATTTTCGAATGTAGCCCAAGTAGCGGTCAATCGGCAATGAATTTGGAGATGGCTATAGCGATTAGCGAAATATTAACTCAAAAAATAGACTCTTTAGTGGTAATAATTTCAACTCATATAAATTTTAGTAATTCAAATAGTCGAATAATCAATGGCTCGTCTCTTACTTTTAGAGAAAATGTGGAATTATCGAAATATTGTACATTTTTAGTAGGTTGTAGTAGTGGAATTTCTTGGCTTTTAACATCAGATTGGGCTAAACAACTTAAAACAGTACAAATACTAAAAAGAGGATATGGTTTCGGATTTGCATCAATGGTTTATGATTTTGAATATTGGAAATTAAATACCAGCCACATAATTGAAACTGATATTTGTGATAAAGAAAATACATCAGCGATTATTATTGAGGCATTGTCTAATTTTGAATTAGCAAAACATAAGTACCATCAGATTTTTAGACCAAATTTTCAATATTTCTTAGATCTTTTGACCATTAGCTTGATAAAAAAAAAATATATTCAATCTTATTATTTATTTTTAAGGTTTAGTAAAAGAAACAATGTAAGGTGGTTGCTAGTGCCAAAATTTATAATACATATTTTTAAAATAATACGTTCAAAGATTCAACGGAAAATTATAAATAGATCAACGATTTACCTCAATTATTAAGCTGATTATGTATGATTTAAATTCAGAAAAACTATAAAAAAATGACGTAAAACTATACATGAAAATAAAAAATAAAAATTTAAAAATAACAATAGGTATGCCTGTTTTTAACGATATTGCTTTCATCGAACAATCATTAAAAAGCATCTTAGAACAATCGTTTAAAGAGTTTAATTTAATTATTTCAGATGATGGATCTTCTGATGGAAGTCAAGTAATTTGCGAACGATATGCAGCTGTGGATAATAGAATTACATATATTAGGCAACCTAAAAACTTAGGGATTTCTAGAAATATGGAGTTTTTACTTTCTCAGGCAACAACACCTTATTTTATGTGGGCTGCTGATGATGATTTGTGGGATAAAATGTTTATTGAAAAATTAATAACATTATTAAATCAAAACAAAGAGGCAGTTGGAGCATTTTGTAAGTATAGTCTTATAAATGATGAGGGAAATCAATTGGATAAAGGAATACTTTTTAAATATAATGCCGATAAGCCAAATCAAAGATTGAAAAAATTTATTACAAATCCAAATGATGCATTCGGATATGGTATTTTTAGAACCGAGCAAATAAAAGAAGTAAGGTTTCCTGTTTGGTGGTGGCTCAATCAAAAATGTGCTTATAATAATATTTACCCTACGCTTTGTTTCTATTTAGCTAAGGGAGATATGGTTTATCACCAGTCGGATGTTTTGTTTTTTAAGAGAGTTAAAAAAGAGGCATTGGTTAACCATAAACTGCCTTATAAAGAAAATAGTTTGCCTGAAGTAATTGCTTATAGTATAAGAAAATATAATTTAGTATGGTATTCTTTTTCAATGATAAGAAAGGGGGGGAATATAAAAATAGGGCTATCAGTTTTCCCATTAATGTTATATCGATGGTTTATTAAGCCCTCTTATTATAAGTGGAAACATTTTGTAAAAATTACACTAAGAATCAATACAATATCTAAAAGAAAAACTGATTATCTTTATTAATAAAATGAAACTTGAAAACCAAAATATTATTATTGTTTCTCATGAACCCTGGGGAGATATATGGTATTCAAAACATAATTGGGCTTTTGAATTGTCTAAGAAAAACAATGTGTTTTTTATAAACCCACCTTCTAATTGGAAGATTAGCAATTTATGGAACTTTGGAGTAACAACAGAATCCTATACTAAAACATTGCAAATTGTTAATTATAGAAGTATTCTACCTTTCACACGTTGGGAAATAATTTATAAAATTGATGACTTCACTATTTCTAAAATGATAAATAAATGGTTAGTAAAGCGTAAAATTACCAATGTTATTTTTTGGACTTTCGATCCATACAGGTTTTCTAATCCTAAAATATTTCACCCAAGTAAAATAATTTTTTTTAGAGTAGATAAATGTAATGTTAAACGAATTAATAGAGAATCCATGCTCCTAAAAAATTGCAGTCATATAATTGTAACTTCTGCTGAACTGATTAAAGAGATAAAAATTAAATGTGATTATTTAGTTCTATCTCATGGTATCGCAGATGAAGAGTTCGAATCTAATAATAGCGTGCCTTATGAAAAAGATTATTTCTTATACGTTGGCAATATTGACCATCGATTGGATATAAATTTAATTGATAAAATGCTAAGGGAGTTCCCTAATGAGAGATTTTTGTTTATTGGAAAACTATTTAAGCAAGACAATAAATTGTTTCAAGCAATTTTTTATGAGAAAAAATACAAAAATCTAATCCTACATGGTGTAGAACACTTCAAAAGATTAAAAAATTATATTTACTATTCAAAAGCTTGTTTAGTACCAATGGATTTAGAAATACATGGCAATGCTGTTCATCACCACAAATCATTGCAATATTTAGCTATGGGAAAACCAGTAATCTCTCCAATATTTTTGGATGCGATTAATAAAGAAGAATTATTAATAAGCTATAAAACCATTGATGAGGCTATTGATAAAATTAATAAGATAACTGGATTTGAAAACAAAGATATGATTTCTAAACGTATCAACTTTGCTAAACAATTTACATATACAAAATTAATTATTGATGTAGAAAACTTTATTTTTAACAAAGTTACCTAAAAATGCATATAATATTTGTCATATCCAACGAGTCTAGTGTTCCTTATTTTAATTGGTTTGCAGAAAAAGCAACACAACAAAAAGAACATCAATTTTCTTTTGTAACGCTTTATACAGAACGTCCAAAAATGATAGAAGATGTAGGGAAATATGGATGGAAATGTTATTGGTTTAAGTATAATCATCATAAAAGAAAAAGAGGAATGATGAGTACTTTTTTTCAATTGTACCGCTTATTTAAAAAATTAAAACCAGATGTGGTACATACGCATTTATTTGATGATTCATTACCAGCCTTATTTGCAGCAAAGCTAGCAAGAGTTAAAACAAGAGTAATTACTAAGGCTGACACCACTTTTCATTATTTTTATGCCCCAAAATGGATGATTGCTGATAGATTTAACAATAAAAATGCTACACATATTGTTCCTCCATCTAAAGAAGCAGAAAAATTTATCATAGAAAAAGAAAATGCACCAGTAGAAAAAATCACTATGATTCATCATGGTATTCCTCCCGAGTTATTTACGAAACAATCTGAAGAACATAAAAAAGAATTAATTCAAAAATATCAATTAGGAGGCAAAAAAATTATTGGAACGGTAGCTCGTTTAATCGAATGGAAAGGCTATCGCTATATTGTAGAGGCAATTCCTAAAGTTATAAAAAAATACCCCAATGCCATTTTTCTATTTGTGGGTGAGGGAGGTCAAAAAGAGGAACTACAGCAATTAGCTAAAAAACTAAATATACTTGAATACATTGTATTTACAGGTTGGGTAGATAGAGAGTATATTCCTTCTTTGTACGTACTATTAGATGTTTATGTACATGCTGCTAACTACGAACCTTTTGGCTTTGTAATACCAGAAGCCATGATGAATGCTGCACCTGTAGTTTCTACTCCTACTGGTTCAGCTTTGGATGCCATTCAACATAAACAAAACGGATATTTAGTAAATTATAAAGATGCTGCATCTATGGCAGAAGGAATTAATTATACCTTAGAACATGGTGCTGATTTTAAGGAAAAAGGACGAAAAACAGCCCTTGAAATGTATAACTTTGACTTAATGTATAATAATTATATAAAACTTTACGAAAAGTATTAATCATGGGATTACAAACAGAAGAATATATCATTGTAGAACAATATTTCCCTCTTCCATCTTCATTCGGAAAGTCTATTGGAGCTAGTTTGAATTTTTTAATTGCTTCTTGTTCCATTTTAGTATCGATGATGATTCCATCATTTGGTAATATTTTCCATTATCGAGGTAAACTAAAAAAAGTTAATTCTATTTAACAAAAAATAATATGGATGGACTTGTTACAATAGTTATCCCTTGCTACAATGCAGAAAAATACATTGCAGAAACAATAGTGTCTATTATTAACCAAACTTACACTAATTGGGAATTAATTATTGTGAATGATGGTTCAACGGATAATTCTTTAAATATAATAAAAGAATTTGCAGCTAACGATGATCGAATTTCTTTTATAGATAAAAAAAATACTGGAGTTTCTGATACTAGAAATAAAGGAATAGCACTATCAAAAGGAGAGTTTATTGCTTTTTTAGATGCCGATGATGTTTGGAATGAAAACAACCTTGAGTTAAAAATCAACAGTTTATTAAATAATAACGATAGTGATTATATATTTAGCAACATGTACAATACTGATGAGAAATTAAATATGATAACAATTGCTCCTAAAGGAACAGATGTTGATATTTTAGAAAATTTTTTATATTGGCAAGGAGACAGTGAAATTATACCAGGACCATGTAGTAATTTGGTTCTTCGAAGAAAATGTATTGAAGATAAAACTATAAGGTTCGAAAAAAAACTTTCCAATTTAGCTGATCAGTTTTTTTGTATTTTACTTTCAAGTAAATTTAAGGGAAAATACATTGATACGCCATTATTAAAGTATAGAATTTTACCTGACAGCATGAGTAGAAGTTTAAATTTACTAGAAAAAGATTATAAAACAGTTATTTCGTTACTCGAAGATATGAATGTTTTCAAATCATATGGATTTAAACAAAAATGCATCTCCAATATTTATCTTATTCTTGCCGGAAGCTTTTGGAATGATGGTGATAATAAACGCAAAGGAATACATTACATTATAAAATCAATCATAACTTATCCTCCAGTTATCTT
>Ga0210005_1002672_pt1 | contig 10279 bp, 5 predicted proteins | sample CryGey02umfilter_3_FD_183961 | JGI IMG/M metagenome (GOLD analysis project Ga0210005, IMG submission 183961) | Groundwater microbial communities from aquifer in Utah, USA - Crystal Geyser 4/9/14 0.2 um filter (SPAdes) (version 3) | ecosystem: Environmental > Aquatic > Deep subsurface >... | reverse complement strand
ATGGGGGATCAAGTCTGCCCCGTATTTCGATACGGTCGCCGTAGGCCAGATCTTTGAGCCCGTCGGTTCTAAGGGTGAGCTCGCTTGTGTTCGGCCACCAGCGGGTGCTCAGCGCTATGCGCTCGATTAAGAAGCGGGCTCGAACTCCCGAACCTGTTGGGATCGGCTCTTCGACAATCATGCCTTGAATCTGGATCACCGAGCCCTGGTAACGTTGGACCGCGCGCTCTTCAGCGTTAGGAAGGGCGGCGTAGTACCGCAAGAGGTAGAGACCAATAATGAGGCAAAAAAAGATGAGATGGCCTCGACTTAAACTTAGTCTGTGCACATCTCATCCTTTTAGAGTGTCTTCGTGAACGTTCTATGAACGGCCCTTACTGAGCGGGTACTCCCTCAGCTTCTGTGCTCTCGGGTGTCTGCTCGGCCCCCAGATCACCCTCTGCGGGTAAGATCGCCTCTGCCGGAGCGCTGAGGCTGCCCAGTGTGCTCATGAGTGGTAGGAGGAGGAGTGGGCTGAACTCTCGAGCATCCGCCGGTTCGGCGAGCTCAAACTTTTCACCATAGTCCCAACCCTGGTAGTCGATGTCGAAGCTGCTGCTTGCACCTTGGGTCGGTTGGACGCTGACCGTTGAGCGTACTCGGTGGAGTGCATCGTCCTCACCGATCGTGAGGACTCCACTGAATGAGAGCTCACTAAGTGCATCTGCCAGAGCAGTCTGCTCTTCGGGTGAGGGGATCTGGCCACCCAGACGAGAGATCTCCACAAGGAGCTCCTTGACGGCTTCCTTATTAAGATCGACTCGGTAGCGAGTTCCGTCCATTCCCTGCACAACCTCAGGTCCGTCCTCGGCTGCATTTTCAAAGAAGGTTAGGTTCTTGAGCTTTTCCTGGAGTCCCTTCTGCTCTTCATTCAACTTGCCGAAGGGAGTGTCTTCCATGGGGATGTTCCACCAGGTTTGAGAGATCGTCTTCAGCTGCTCTTCGAGCTCGGCCGGCTGGCCGGGAAGTGAGAGAGAGTTGAGTTTTAGGAAGAGCTTTTTGTTGAGCGAACGGACTTGGATCTCGGCACTACCTTTCTTGTCATCGACGCCTACGTTTACCTTCATGGTCACGTCAAAGCGCGGCTCCTCCTGATTGGTGGAGTCGGCCTGGCCCTGAACCTCAAAATCAAACGTTATCTGGGCGGGAGTCTCGCCTGCCGGAGAGTGGATAATACCACTGACTTTTGTGAGTGATGAGGCCCGTTTAACCTGGGCGAACTCCTTTACTCCCTCATTCACAGCTTCTTGAGGATCTTTTTGGAAGAGGCTGCAGCCGGAAAAAAGAACTGAGACGACAAGAAGGGTGGCGGTGAGACGTTTCATGGAATTATATGTTTAGAAAATACCCCTCAAACGTATATAAAATCGGTTCGAAAGTCAAAAGACTGTTCTTTATTTGGGAAAGGAAGTTGGGGCCTCGTAGACGAGAATTCTGCTTAGATTTTTTGCTGGATCTTTCGGCTCGGTATAGACCGGCTCCCATCCCTCCACCGCAAAGGCGTAGGAGATAACTTTCGTCCCCGGCTTCAGCTCTTGTGCGAGTTTTGGTCCGATTATTTTGAGGACGTTGGGAAGGAGGTAGAAGCAGATGACATCTGCATCCTTATAACTCAGTTTACGAAAGTCGCGCAGGAGAAGTTTCGATTTTGATTTTAGGAAGAAGTTGCGGACGCGTGCCCAGCCGTAGACGAGTGGTGAGAGCTCGATTCCCACTGCATCGGCATTATAGAGTTTTGCCGCAAGATGAACCATCCGCCCGTCACCACAGCCAAGGTCGTAGACTTTGTGCCCCGGCTTTATCTCTCCCAATTCGAGCATTTTTTTAACTCTGGCGGTGGGAGTAGGAACCCAGGGTGCCCCCGTGATAAAGGCCACCATTGTGGGAATAAATATCGTGATGAAAATTATGAGCTCCAGAAGGAGCAAGAATTCTGTGAGGCGCATTGGCGAGGATTAGACTCTGTAACTATACACTTTTGGCATGCGATTGTGAGGGTCTGCAGGAAGAATACTCACGGGGTCCCGGCCGGGAAATGAGAAGGTGTTGCTTATGATGACCGTGCCCTTTTTGCACTCCTTTTTAATCTTTTCATCCAGCCGCGCCATTGCTCCCGGGAAGAGGTAGCATATGATGATGTCGGCCGAATGAAGGTCCGCATTAAAGATATTTTCAAAGCGTATGTCTGCTCTGCGTCCGGTGAAGAGGTTGTTGATGAGGGCCATCAAGTACATCAGGGGAGCGATCTCGAAACCTATCGCTTTTACTCCCTCGTGCTTTGCCGCCTCAACGACTACGCGTCCGTCTCCACACCCCAGGTCCATAAGAGTCATTCCCGGCCTGAGCTCCGCCAGCTCCAAGAGGCGCTTTACCGTCTTCTTCGCCGAGGGGACGTAGGGGACGAGGAAGAAGAGGTGGACGGCTGCACTCAGGCCCAGAAGGCCAACAAAGATGGCCGTGATAATGAGGAGGAGTGTCTGGATCATTCAGACCATTATAACACAGAAGCTTCCTTCAGCACAGGTGCCGAGTTGAGTCTTTTGATGAAGGCCGGGTCAGCAGTCTCTAGATTAGGACGAGCTCTTAGGATTAGGCGGCGGTGCGGCGGAGATCTGCGCGGAGGTCACGCTCAGCTATGTGTTTCTCCAGCGTTGTTGGGTCGATGCCGGGAAGCTTGTTGGCCGTGAGCATGGTGAGGCGTGCGGTAAGCTCATCTCGTTGATGTGCCATGATCGTCTTTTTGAACTGGTCGGCGCTGATCTCTCTGCTGTCGGCACTGAGAAAGCGGGTGTTAGTATCTCTAGCCTCTTTGTTCTGGCTCAACTTGTTGTGCTCGATCATCTCACGGCGGATACCCTGACGAATCTCTCTGCGGTGAACGGTGGGAGCATAGCTGAGTGTCTCGCTGTGCTCTTTTGCTGCCTCCACCACCGCCTCGATATGTTCTTCGTGGTCGACCTTTTGACCTTCGGGCTGGCTCTTTTCTGCACGAAATTCTCTTTCTGTTCCTCCTTCATTCTCTCTCTCTTCCTCCTCTGTCTCCTGTGAGACCGGCCGATTGCTCGCTATGGCCCGCGCCTTACGTGCCTGCCGGTAGAAGTCCAGGACGTTGTCTGCCTCAGCTTCCTGGGACTGCTCACCATTTTCTCCCTCACTGTTTTGTGCATCTGCCTCACTTTCTTGACTCTCTTTTCTCTGGGCCTCGAGCTGTTTTTCTCGGCGTATCTCGAGCTCGTAACTCTTGGTGGGGTTGCGTGCATGTTGGACCCGCTGTGCCGCCTCACTGGTGTGGAAGTCGACCTCGCGACCTTGTGATGCCGCCGCACGGGTAAGGCCCTCTACACTCTGTGCGTGGAGCATCAGTTCCGCTCGTTTCCTGAGTGTTACTTTCTCTACAAAAATGGTATGAACGAGCTGCATTTCTTTGGCTGCAGTGTCGGTTTTGAGTGCGCTGTCGATCACGGCATCGATGGCTGATGGGGGATAGGGTGTCGCCTCCTGTCCCTTCTCACGATTGAGCTTTCCCTGCAACTTTGCGATGAAGAGGAGGCGTCCATCAAGGTCGAGCTCACCAAACTCTTTTCCGAGCGGACCTCTCAGCGCGGGATCTTGTTGAGTTATGAGCTGACGCCCCTCATCTCGCGTCTGTATCCGATCTTTCATGCGGCTGTCCAGCTCGGAGCTGTCTGCCATCTTCGTTTTTTCTTCCTTTGAGAGGCCCTTGTACCAGCTGTCATAAGAGGCCTTCCCTGTTTTTGTGAGCAGGTCCTCCTTTACCATCTTACTGGTCTTGGCGTTGAATGCTTTGTCCATCTGAAGATTCTCTGCAGCTCCGCTCTTTTCTTGTGCGGCAATCTCGGTGCTGCTCATCCCCGCCTCACGTTTTATCTTTGCGATAAGTCCTTCTCGTCCTTTGAACCCCGCCTTTTTGAAGGCCTCGGCATACTTTTTCTGCACCTCCGCCGGGAAGCCGAGGAAGCTTTTTTTAAGGGTGGCATGGTGCTTGAGCCACTTAGTGAGGAGCTTCTCGCGTTCGGCAAGATCGGCCTTCATGAAGGCCTCATTGCACTCTTTGCGAAGGGCTGTGGGAAGTCTCTCGCCATCCATCTCGGCCTTGCCGTTGAAGACGTCGAGAAGTCGCTGACGTTTTGGGTCATGAAGATCGGTGGTCTTCTCTTTCATATGCTTAGACTTGTCTCCATACGAAAGGGCATTGAACCAGGTCTCGTAGGCTTTGACACTGCCTTTCGAGAAAAGCCCTTTTTTGACGGCATCATTGAGTTCTTTTGAATACGCCTGATTGAGCTCTTCAACACTGCGTTCTGCATTTTTGAAGGTGTCTGTGGCGAGCTTGAGCATGCCCTTATTACTCTCGCTAATAGTGTCCATCCAGGATAGTGAGAGCTGCTTATCTTTGGTAGAGAGTGAGCGACTCTCCCAGACGAGCTTGAGGTAGTTCTGCTTCATCCCCTCAAAATCTTGATTGTTCGATGAGTCGTCTGCTTGGTCGAGTTGGTCTGTTGCTTCGAGGGCCATAGGGGGATCAATACTAACAAAAAATGGGCGGAGAGACAATGCTCCCAGCCCATTTCATTCTTTCTCATTCTAGCTGCAGCCACTTGTTTCGCCGCAGCCTGTACACTTGTAGCAGGCACCGTTTCGGACCATGACCATGCCGCATGTTGAGCACATGGGGGCGTCATCATTATTCAGGGCCAGAGCCATATTGGTCTGCATCACTTGAAGCTGTTCTTTTGAGGTGACTGCTCCTCGTGTCGCGCTTGCCGTCATCGTCCCTGCCGGAGCGTGGCTTGTTGAGGCGACATGTTTGAGGCTCACCTCGGGTGCCGACTCGGCGGCACGTTCGATGGGGAGCTTTGGTAGGTGCGAGATGTTCGCCTCGGCATAGGCTCGCTCGATAAGCTCTTCGTTGTGGTACTTCTTTGCCGTTTCTTTGGGAAGGAACTTGAGCGCGAGGTAGCGTCCGATGTAGTCGACAATCGACTTTACGATGGGCACGTGCTTGTTGCCGGTCATACCGGAGGGCTCGAAGCGAGCGTGAGTGAACTTTGCAACAAGAACCTCGAGTGGGACGCCATACTGAAGACAGAGTGAGATGGTCAGGGCGAGGGCGTCCATGATACCCGAGAGGGTCGATCCCTCCTTACTCATCTTTATAAAGATCTCACCGGGGGAGCCATCGTCGTACAGGCCGATGGTCAAGTAGCCCTCGTGATTTGCGATCGAGAACTTGTGGGTGAGTGAGTGTCGTTCTTCGGGCAGCTTACGGCGGAGCGGCTTGCGCATCTCTTGGGCGAGTAGGTCATTGACCTCTTCCGTTGAGATGTTTTCGTCGTTCTCTTCTTCGAGGAATCTGAAGAGCGCACCATAATTTGAGCCGGCCGAAGAGGTGCTGAGTGGCTGGCTGAGTTTACTTCCGTCACGGTAGAGCGCGACGGCCTTGAGCATGTACTCCCAGCTGAGTGTGTAGGCTTTTTCAACCTCTTCAATTGTTGACTCTTCAGGCATGTTGATCGTCTTGCTGATCGCACCTGAGATGAAGGGCTGAGCTGCGGCCATCATGCGGAGATGGGCCTCCCACGGGATAAATCTCTCGCCCTTCTTACCGCAGCGGTTTGCACAGTCAAAGATTGGGTAGTGTTCTGCCTTGAGGTGAGGTGCTCCTTCGATGGTCATTGTTCCACAGACATACTCGTTTGCCTCTTCGATTTGATCACGCGAAAAGCCCAGGATCTCAAGGATGTTGAGGGCCGGATCACTCAGAACTTCTTCACTGAGGCCGAGGACATTCTTGCAGAACTCATCGCCCAAGACAAAGCGGTTGAAGGCGAACTTGAGCTCGAAGGCCGAGCTGAGCTGTGTCTCTATAGCCGTGAGCGCCTCGGGCGTGAAGCCCTTCTCTTTAAGGCTGGCCTCGTTAATGTGTGGGCAGTTCTTGAGTGTTGCGTGTCCTTTTACATAAGACTCCATCTCGCTAATCTGAGTCTCGCTGTACTTAAGTGCCTTGAGCGCTTTGGTTACAGACTGGTTGACGATTTTAAAGTAACCACCTCCGACGAGCTTCTTAAACTTAACGAGTGCGAAGTCGGGCTCGATGCCTGTGGTGTCGCAGTCCATAACGAGACCGATCGTTCCGGTTGGAGCAATAACCGTGACCTGTGCATTGCGGAAGCCATGTTTCTCTCCTCGTTCGAGAGCCTCGTCCCACACCTTGCGGGCGCTTTCCAAAAGGTAATCGGGGCAGTGGTCCGAGCGAATTCCCTGGGGTGCGACCATCAGTCCCTCATAGTTTTCTTTGACCTCGTTGTAGGCGGCTCGGCGGTGATTACGAATAACGCGGAGCATGTTATCTCGGTTCTTCTTGTAGGCGCTGAAGGCTCCGAGCTTTTCAGCCATCTCTGCCGAGGTTGCGTAAGCTTGGCCACCGATAATGGCCGTGAGTGCTGCGCAGATCGCATAGCCGCGCTCACTCGCATAGGGAATTCCCATCTGCATTAAAACGGTTCCCATGTTGGCATAGCCAAGACCGAGGGTGCGGTAGATAAAAGAATTCTGAGCAATCTCTTTTGAAGGGAACTGAGCCATCAAGACCGAGATCTCGAGAGTGATCGTCCAGAGGCGTGAGGCGTGGCGGATCTTCTTGATATCGAGTTTTTGTGTCTCCGGATCGTAGTACCTAATCAAGTTGATCGAGGCGAGGTTGCAGGCTGTGTCGTCTAGGAACATGTACTCCGAGCAGGGGTTGCTGGCATTAATGCGACCGTCGGATGGACAGGTATGCCAGTCGTTAATTGTCGTGTCGAACTGAAGTCCCGGGTCTGCACAGGCCCAGGCGGCGTAGGTAATATCGTTCCACAACTTTCGTGCAGAGACCTGACGGGCCACATCGCCTTTTGCACGGTTGCGGAGGTTCCACATCTCATCACGCTTTGCAGCGCCGAGGAACTCGTCACTCAGACGTACCGAGTTGTTTGAGTTCTGGCCGGAGACCGTTAGGTAGGCCTCAGAGCGGAAGTCTGTGTCATAGGTTGGGAAGTTGAAGTCATCGTCTGCGAACGACTCCTTCTGCTCCGCAAGCATGAGGACGCGCTTGATGTAACTCAGGGGGACGTACTCGTTATTTGCAGCTTTGATAAGTTTTTTGAGATCCGGATTAACCTCGGGGTCGATCCCGTCGCGGCGAGCTGACTCGAAGATAGCTTGAAGATGGTTCTTGCAAATATAGGAGCCCGCATGGAGCGCGGCAACCTTCTGCTCCTCAATAACCTTCCAGTTGATAAACTCCTCAACCTCCGGGTGGTCGATGTCTATGCAGACCATCTTGGCTGCACGGCGGGTTGTTCCACCCGACTTGATTGCACCGGCGGCGCGATCGATCGTGCAGAGGAAGCTCATGAGGCCCGATGACTGTCCTCCACCCGAGAGAGGTTCGCTCTTGGATCGGATCGCCGAGAAGTTTGTTCCCGTGCCTGAGCCGAACTTGAAGAGTCGAGCCTCACGGATGACAAGGTCGAAAATTCCTCCCTCATTCACCAGGTCGTCTTTCACCGACTGGATAAAGCAGGCGTGGGGCTGTGGGTGTGAGTAGGAGTCGACGGCGCGCTGAAGCTCTTCGGTCTCCGGATCGACAAAGTAGTGTCCCTGCGCCTCACCTTTAATATCGTAGGCCCAGGCGAGACCCGTGTTGAACCACTGCGGGCTGTTTGGTGCACCAGCCTGAGTGATGAGCATCTGCTGCATCTCGGCCTCATAATTCTCTGCATCTTCTTTAGTCTCAAAGTAACCGTATTTTTCTCCCCAGTATCTCCATGTGCCCGCCAGACGACGGACGACCTGCTTGGCCGACCACTCAGAGCCGTTGCGCCCACCCTTCTCATCGGAAACCCCACGTTTGCGGAAGTATTTTTGCGTGATAACGTCTGTTGCAACTTGTGACCAGCTTGCCGGCACCTCTACATCTTTCATCTCGAAGACGATCGAGCCATCAGGATTTGTGATACGTGATACCCGCTTTTCATAGGCACCCTCCTCCAGAGGCTCGCTGCCTTTGGTTGTGAAAAGCCGACCGATGTGAAGTCCGGATTTTTTTGGCGTGGCAGATTCGCGGCGAACACGAGTGAGCTCCGAACGAGTTCGGGTTTCGGTGCGGCGGTCTGTGGCGTTCTGTTGAGAGGGCTGGGACATGGATGAGAAAGACGTTAAAAAACAAAAAGAGCTGACAACTCAAACGCCTTCGTGGGGGAAGTGCGCATGTGTTAGGACAAAATACTATATATAGTGCCCAAAGAGTCACGTTACCCCTATATCTTGTGCCTCACAAGCGCCGAGGGGCGAAAATTATTTGCCTCGTTGCGGTCAATCTTGTGCAGTTTATATCCACCCAGTTTTTTTCTAACGTGAATCGCTCGTCTCTAGGCCCAAACTTCCAAAATGTCCGCCGGACTAACATCCAGCGAGACTTATATTGACTCGAATTTGATTTATTGTTTGCAAAGAACCGTAGGGGCGTTAAGTCAATAGTTGCACTTCGTCGCGCGCTACGGTCCCAGCTTATTTTAGAGTTTTATTTGGCTCCTTTATTCTCCCAGCTTACGCTTGTGCAGTAGATAGCCGACGAGAACAAGTAGCCCGATTCCAACACCGGTTGCGACCGGTATAAGAGGGAAGTCGGCGCTCACTTCAGAGCTCTCTGGTGTCGACTGGTTGGTAATAACTCGACCACTCTCACCATCCGCCGCTTGAGCGGTTTCGATTATAGAGAAGGAGACTCTGACGGGTTTACTCTGGGCGTTATTTTCCGGAAGAGTCGCATAGAGCAGTACCTCATGATCTCCATCGGGAAGTGGCTCGGATGAGGTTAGCTGGAATGATCCCGTTGTCACGTCGGCGAGGATTGCAGATGTGAAGACGGCACTCTGGAAGTTTCCGATCACGGTGCTGGCGATATCGGCACGCCCCGTAACGGTAATACGTCCGGCTGAGTCCGTTTTTACCTTAATATCCCTGAGAAGGTTTGTCAGATTAACATTCTGGATCGTTTCGACGATCGGTTCTGCAACATCCGTCTTGTCAACTACCTCAACCAGTACGGCGCGAGAGCGTTTTGGGCTCTCTTTTGTTAGTTGGGCCAAGGTCGAGGCTTTAAGCAGGTTTTCAAAACTGCTGACACGCCTCTCTACACCACGCACCTGCATAACATATCGTCCCGGTTCAAGTTGGGGCTCAGGACCAAAAACGGCACGGCCATTTTCTGACATAGTGTTGGTCTGAAGGGCGATCTCATTACCTTCTTGATCAAGTGCAAAAAGAGTGACCCGCTCGCCGGGCTTGCCCGCCGCGAGAACGGTGAATCCTCTCCCTTCAACACGTGTTCCATGGCTCATTCCCATACTCAGAGGGTGATTAAGTCCACCGTTACCGATGGCTGCATTATCAACGGGATGATTAAGTCCACCATTGCCAATGGCTTCACTATCAACCGGATCGTTGAGTCCACCATTACCGATCGAGACCTTGTCGAGTCCGTAAAGGACGCGCTCTGCAGAGGTGAAGCCACCTTCATCTTTATCGGCTGAGGCCTTAGGGTCGAGTCCCATCAGAACTGCCGCCTGATCGGAGATGCCGTCTTTATTGGTGTCCTGAAGCTGGTTTTCAATTTTCTGTCCATAGAGCTTCTCACTGATAGTGTCGATCGTCTCTACTCGGCGCTTGCCGCGGAGTTCTTTTGCAAGCCTATTAACGGCCTCCGTCGCCTCTTTTTCACTTGCGCCGTTTTCAACAAGTTTAAGTCGTGTTCGTGCAAGTTCAAGCTCGTCGCGAGCACGGCGTGATCGTTCAGCTCCGGCATCAATTCCCGCACGTCGTTCAAGGGTATCGGGAATACCGTTGTCGTTGGTATCCTTTTGTTTTTCCAAGTCGGCCTGGATATCGCTCGCGCTCACGCCGGATTTTTCGAGTACCTCTTTGAAGAGAGGATTTTTCTCGATAGTCTCGGTCACTGAAGTTTTGTACTCTTCGGCCGCTTTTTCTTCGGCCTTTACCGCCTCGTCAACTTGGAGGCTGACGAGCTCTTCGGTGAGAGCTTTATCAATATCTTGAGTTTCGGTGGACTCAACGGCTGCCGGCTTTTCCGCCGCAGGCCGTTGTGTCTGAGCTGGCGCTGGTTTGACGCTGACGGGTTTCTTGACCGGAGGCGTTGGTGGCTGACATGACTGTTGCT
>Ga0210005_1002660_pt1 | contig 10307 bp, 14 predicted proteins | sample CryGey02umfilter_3_FD_183961 | JGI IMG/M metagenome (GOLD analysis project Ga0210005, IMG submission 183961) | Groundwater microbial communities from aquifer in Utah, USA - Crystal Geyser 4/9/14 0.2 um filter (SPAdes) (version 3) | ecosystem: Environmental > Aquatic > Deep subsurface >... | reverse complement strand
GAAGTCGCAATCGGGAGCGATTATATTCTACCAGAAATATCTCAATTGCTGATTGTTTGAATGTGTTCATATTAGTTAGGATTCCTTTTCTAAACTGTTAAGCACTTTTGATGCCCTATTATAAAGATGGTCAAAAGTAATAACTTTAATACCATGCAAACTATCATTTAATAATCGGAGTGCAGTTTTTTCTTCTATTTTCCATATGTCAGATCGTCCAAAAATTACTGTGCATTTTGGCTTCACTGGTGTTTCACAATTATTTTTTCTACACCAATCTGGGTTAGAAAATTTCTTTTCAATTTGAAAAATATAATTTACGGCCTGAATAATGGCTCCTTTTAATTCTTCGCTATGCTGAAGAAAATTCCTGTATTTTTTATAATCACCGATAGAATCTTTTTGCCAAAATTCTATATGGGGATGTTTGATCTCAACAATATCAATAAAACCATCTTCTGACTCAAACAGATAATCTGCGGTATCCCACAAATCTATTCTGTTTTCATCAAGTAAAACAAAATATGATAAGCAAAACATCCATCGGTTTTTTTCCAAAAATGGTTGCCAATAATCTCGCTCTTTTTTATTCTGATCGGCAAGAGAAATTCTAAATTCGTCAAGGGCAATTTTTCTTGCTTGAACTAATTTATAAGTTAATATCTTTTTATCTAATTCGGGATACTGTTCTTTAAAAAGTTGATAAATTGTGTCCTTGTTTTTTTCAGACCGTAAAATTTGTTTAACAAGATCAATTGTGACTTCATCATTTGTCAATATAGCCGAAGTATAATCCTTTGAAAGGATATCAATATTTAATAGAGCTTCATTTGCCTTAATATAAGCAGCTAGCTTTTCTATTGATGGTCTGTCTGAAATTGTAAATCCAGAATCTGAAATGATATTCTCTTCTTTCCAAAATGGTTCTTCCTTTATTTTTTTGAATTTGGAAAACTTTAGTGCGTAGTGGTGGGTTTTTTGTAGTTGTTTATCAGGAATTAGCGTTGCTTGAATTTATACCAAATAAACTACCCTGGTTTTGTCCGATAATTTTTCAGCATTAATAAAAATTGGATCAGGAAACCCAAAACCCTTTGCTTTTTTTACTTTTAAATTATAAAAATCTTGGGCGTTCATATATTTAGTTTCTTTCTTTAGCAATTAATATTACTTGTTACAAGTTATACTCTTTTTTTATATCTTTGCAATAGAAAAATAAAATTAATGATGTATTATAAATAGGATCAAAATCCTATAGAAAAATACTCCTTGACAATGAACTTTCGTTCACCTATACATAATATGTATACGAATGAATATTTATATTCAAATTTGATAAATAACCAAACGTGTTATACTAACTAAATAACCATAATATTATTATCTAAAGAATTATTGACTTAATCAATATGAGTAAAATTAGTAGAAATGAAAGAAAAACTGAAGATATCGTACGAGATCATTTTAAAAAATTTCTAAAGGATATAATTTTAGAAGAACAGTCTTCAGATACTCCTAAAATTAAGAGGCTTCTCTCCACAGCTTCAAAAAGTGGTTTAGGTCACGGCAGTCCTGAATTTATTATTCAATATAAAAATTATCCCGATTTGTTAGTTATAGTCGAATGTAAAGCTGATGTAACCAAACATGAAAGCGAAAATAAAAATCAATTTAAAGATTATGCTGTAGACGGTGTCCTACTTTATTCTTCTTATCTTTCTAAGGAGTATGACGTCATATCTATAGCTGTAAGTGGTCAAAATGAAAGAGAGCTAAAAGTGTCTCATTTTTTACAATTAAAAAATCAAAATAAAGCTATTGCAAAGTTTTCTAATAAACTTCTATCCTCCGATGATTATCTTCAAGGTTATTTAAAAAGTCCAGAAAAATTTAGACAAGATTATGAAAAATTACTTTCTTTTTCTAAAGAAATAAATGACAAAATGCATGGATATAAGATATTAGAAAGTGATAGAGGCTTACTTATTAGCTGTATTTTAATAGCTTTAGAAAACTCAGCGTTTCTTAAATCATATAAAGATTATCCAAGGGCAGAAGATTTAGCAAAATATCTTGTCGACACAGTTGAAATGGAGTTTAAAAATTCAGATATACAGGAAAATAAATTAAGAATAGTTAAGGCTCGTTTCGAATTTATAAAAACTGACACATCTCTTTCAACGATTGACGGTGTACTTAGAGAAGTGATTACTGATATCTATGAAAATATTAATTCATTTATACGTACACACAAGTATTTTGATGTTTTGGGACAGCTTTATATTGAATTTTTAAGATATGCAAATAGTGATAAAGGTCTTGGAATAGTACTCACACCTCCGCATATTACTGAATTTATGGCAAAATTGGGAGAAGTTAATAAAAATAGCGTAGTGTATGACAGTTGTGCTGGAACCGGAGGATTTTTAGTTAGTGCAATGAGTTTAATGATTAAAGATGCAAAAGATGATCAAGAAAAAATAAAGAAAATTAAACAACATCAAATTATAGGAGTAGAATATCAGGCTCATATTTTTGCCTTAGCCTGTTCAAATATGTTTATTCATCAGGATGGCAAAACGAATATTCTCAATGGAAGTTGTTTTGATAAAGAAATTATTAACGAAGTAAAAAACCATAAACCAACTGTAGGTCTTTTAAATCCACCTTATAAATCTGATAAAAAGAAAGATACAGAGGAATTAGATTTTATACTTAGCAATCTTGAATGTTTAGAACAGGGTGGAAAATGTGTAGCAATAGTACCAATGCAATCAGTATTAGCTCAAAAAGGGAAAATTTTAGAACTCAAGAAAAAACTATTAGAACAACATACTTTAGAAGCGGTATTGTCTATGCCTGATGAGTTATTTTTTAATTCTGACGTTGGAGTTGTTTCATGTATTATGCTTTTTACAGCAGGAAGACCTCATCCAAAAGGAAAAAAGACTTTTTTTGGATATTTTAAAAATGATGGTTTTATAAAACGTAAAGATAAAGGCCGTATAGACGCTTACGGCAAATGGAAGTCAATAAAAGACAGTTGGATTAAAACTTATATCAATAAAGAAAGTGTAGAAGGCACAAGTATTAATCGCATTGTTGGACCAGAAGATGAATGGTGTGCTGAAGCCTATATGGAAACTAATTATTCTAGTCTTTTAAAAGAAGATTTTGAATTTTCAATAAAGGAATTTGTTTATTTCAATGAATTATTTAATGACCAAAGACTATGAGAACCGTTAAAATAAGTGACCTGTTTGAAATTAAATACGGAAATAGTTTTGAATTGATCAATCTTACCGAATGTAAAAAAACAGATTCAGATTGTATTAACTTTATTTCAAGAACAGAAAAAAATAATGGCATCTCTGCTTATGTTGAAAAGCTTCCGAATATTGAACCAAATCTACCAAAAACTATAACCGTTGCTGTTGGCGGGTCAGTTTTATCAACTTTTTTTCAGATTCAGCCGTACTATACTGGTTTTCATGTTATGATCCTTTTTCCTAAGCAAAAAATGAGTGATATAGAAATGCTTTTTTATGCTTTTTGTATAAGAAAAAATAAATATCGTTATAATTATGGTAGACAGGCAAATAAAACTTTAAAAGACATTTTTATTCCTGAAAAAATGCCTAATGATTGGAATGATTTATCTATTAATAGTCTTAATGATTTGAATTCTAAATCCTTAATTAAGGATGGTTATAATTCAAATCTTTCAAAATGGAAGCAGTTTGGTTTAAACACTATTTTTGACATAAAGGGTAGTTCCACAACCCCGCAACAAGAATTGGAAGAATATGGAAAAGGGGGATTTCCCTATATAACAACTCAGGCAACTAATAATGGCGTAGGAGGTTCTTATGATTATTTTACCGAAAAAGGAAATGTTCTTACTATTGATAGTGCGGTATTAGGTTTTTGCTCCTATCAACCATATAATTTTTCTGCAAGTGATCATGTGGAAAAATTAATACCAAAGTTTAAAGTTAACAAATATATTGCAATGTTTTTGGTAACAATAATTAACAGAGAGCAATATAGATATAATTATGGTAGAAAATGTAGTCAAGACAGAATGAATCAAAGAAGTATTAGGTTACCTGTGAAAAATAATCAACCAGATTGGCAATTTATGGAAGATTACATAAAATCTCTCCCATATTCATCAAGTCTCTAAAAAATACTCTCAGGCTTGGGAACTTCGACGGAAGAATTTGACTTTTAAAGAGATTGGGAAATCATGGGAATCACCAGAAGTCGTGTTGCGGTATTATCAAATTTTATTGACTTTAAAATTGAGTATCAAAAACGTTGGAGAATTAGCAATGAGTTAAAAAAAATATTGAAACAATAATGAACTACCCCACAGCCAAGCAGTCGGGGTATCAAGATCAGAACAATTGTAACTGATCTTTGTGTAATTTTATATATTCTTTTTGTCTTCCTTGTCCTTTGACGTACTCTTGGATAGCTGTTTCGCTTCCATTCTTTCCAACTGTTGAAAGGTAATATTCGTCTGACCAGAACTCTCCGCCCCACAGTTGTTTCTTTATCTCTGGTGCTTGGTCAAATATTTCTCTTGAGGTTAAGCTTTTTATTTTCCGTACCATATTGGTGGGTAATGTCATTGGTATTGTTTGTATCAAAAAATGCACATGATCATGATCTGTTCCAATCTCAAGAAAGTGCATTTCATATCGTAATGCTATTCCCAAACATGTTTCCTTCAATATTTTGTCTACCTTATCTGTAATTACTACTCGTCTATATTTGGTTGGACATACTAAATGATAGATTAAGACGTTAACATTGTGACTCTTGTGAATATATATGCTCATCCTCTATTATATCCACCCGCAAGCCAAGCAGTCGGGGAATATTACCCTAAAAGAGATTCAATATTCATATTTACATATTATTGAATCCCAAGCGCTTCGTTAATTTTTTCTTTATCAAATCCCAGTACGGACACCTCTGTCCCATCATCTTTTATAATATGAGTGCAAGGAACTCCTTGGGAACCGCATGTATCGATACTGGCTTGAATTTGATCGGGCTTTTGATCTAAAAAAACATTTTCAAATTCGATATTCTTTTCTGTCAGGTACTCCTTTAACATTTTGCAATACGGACAGGTGGTCGTTGAATATATTTTTATTTTTGCCATTTGTTTTGTTTTTAATTAATAATAATGAACTACCCCGCAGCCAAGCAGTCGGGGTATCTGTATTGTGTCATTCCCGTGAAGACGGGAATCCAGTCTATTGATACATTTTAAAAAATGTGATTTTAGCCTGGATCCCCTCCTACGAGGGGATGACAAAACACGTCTCGCAGCCAAGCAGTCGAGGAATATCACCTTAAAAAAGATTTAAAATATTAGCAACAGTTTTTTTTCTGATCTTCATTTTCCTTTTTATGTTCAGGATGCTGACATGTTTTATTCTCACATTTTTTTATCATTCCTACAGTTTTTCCCATAGAACATATCATACAGTCGCAATGTTTTCCGTGTGTCATTATATTATTTCACCTCCTTATTTATTAAATTTAAATTGTAATATAAATATATCGTAATCATTTTAAATGACAGAATCTGTCAGCTGCCAGACAATCTATCATTTATTTTTTTTAAGTTTTTGTAAGGCTTGATTAATATTTATTTTGTTTTCAAATGTCGTGGCAAGTTGGGTCCATGACAATGGTAAGTGAGCCAATGTCCACGATTGAAGTGTTCGATCACCTCCAGACCATATAAATAAGGCGGTAGCAATAATAATTACTCCAAATATCTGTCGGATCAATTGATTATTTTTCTTAACGACGGTTAATTTTGAAGTTATGGTTCTGCCTCCTCTGGCGATAAAATATAAAGGGACTCCTGTGCCCAACGCAAAAGCAAAAGCAATCACTACAGTCCATACCGAAAATGAGTTTGTAGCTGCCAGCGTAGATACGGTAGCAATGACCGGTCCTATACATGGTGTCCAAATAATGCCGAGACTTACTCCGGTAAGAAACCCTCCTTCAAATCCATCGTTGTAATGTTTTATAAGTTTCATTTTCCAATGTTGTTCAATAAATATCTGGACTTTTTCCCAAATAACCGGAAAAATCATACTTAATCCAAAAATAACAAGCAGAATTATGGCGAAGTTTCTGATTGTATCAACAGGGATCCCAAGCGCTTTTACTATGGTTGCCAAAAGTAATGAAACGATTGTGAAGCTGACAACAAGTCCTGTGATCACACCTCTTATTCTGCTAATTTTTCCATCAATGCCGCTGGTTAAAATAATCGGCAGAATAGGTAGAACACAGGGCGAAAATACTGTTAAAACTCCCGATAAAAAAGCGATTGGTATAAGTAAAAACATAGTTACTTTATATTATCCAGTAAATTATTAAAATTGGTACCAATCCATCGGTTGATTTCCTTACCATTATTATCAAGAAGAATCAGTGAAGTTTGCATGATGATTGCGTATTTCGTTTTCATGGTTTTATCATTATCATAGTCAACCTTTAATATGATGATATCTTTAGGTATCTCAGTTATTCGTTCTTTTATTTCTTTTTCGAGGGCAACACAATTAGAACACCAAGTGGTTGCTGCAAAAAATAATACAGTTTTCCCATGAGCCTTTGAAAATCTGAAATTTTGTTCAGAATATTCTTTATATTGTTCCAGGTCATATAATACCGGAATAGTTGTCTTATCATATTCGTTTATGTTTTGATCGTGTGACACACTTTCTATCTGGCCTTTCAAAAAAAAGACCCCTCCTGTAAATATCAAACCAACAACAATAATCAATAAATATTTATTCATTTTATTTTTATCTCTTCTCGTTAAGTCATCGCTCAATGTTTCCTCGACCTTATTTTCATCTGTACAACAATGTTTAATACCGATCATATAGTTGTTATTATAAAAATGCAAAAATAAAAAGTCTGTCGTTTAAATGACAAAATATGTCAATCTGCATGAGATGTTAGTATGGAAGGGTTGAAATAAATAAGTTTTCCTTTTCGTTGGATAAGGCCTTTTTTTTCTAACTGATTTATGATAGTTGAGACGGTTTGACGACTGATACCCAACATTTGGGAAAGCTCCTCATGGGTATATTGGTTTGAAATTTCCATATGACCTGAGGATTTTGTTTTTCCTAAACTAAGAAGAAGTTTAATAAATCTTTGAAAAACATTATCTGATGCAATCGAAGACATACGTTTTTCCACTTGGAGTAATCGGTCAAATAATTGTTTCATAAGCTTTGCGGAGATATCAGGATACTGACTTATAAGTAAAAAGAACCGATCTTTGTTTAACCCACATACATACGAATTAGTTGTTGCTTCAACAAATAACTCAGACTTACCCTCTGTCCCTAAATCACCGAAAAAACTTCCAGGAAGTAGCCGCTCGATAATTACTTTCTTTCCAGAATAATTTAGTTGATATATTTCTACAATACCAGTTTTAACTATAAAAACTTTATTCTTATCTCCGGGTTCAAATATTACCTCCCTTTTGATATATTCTTTCATATCAAAAAGAGAGTCTATATATTCAAGTTTTTCTTTTGTAATACCTTTAAACAAATCAAGTTGTTGGATATACCAAATTTGCTTATTCATTTTTTTTATTATGGTTTAAGTAATATTCCTGTCGAAACAACTAGAAAAATACCAATTGCATTAAGCACAAAAGACAACAATATAAACTGACTTGTTTTTAACTTTGAAATACCCATTAAACCAACTCCCATTTCGTCAGGAAGCGGAGACGCAATAATAATTGCCCCGAGCACTGGTAAGGTCCAGCTAAAATATTTTGTATGAACAAGGTGCTTTAATTTATCACTTCCAAAGAATTCAAAAAAATGTTTTATTTCACTAATAAGCCCTTTATTTCTTATGTATTGAAAAATAACGAGATCACCAGCAACGGCGCCAACGTCCGCAATTATCCCTATTTCAATTGGGTGAAGTGTCTCTGCGAGTAAAAGGAGTAAAGCGGTTCCAATAGATACTGTGAAAGTTGAAACAAAAAGTATCCCACCAAAAAAAGCTCCAATATAACCATAATTTCCCAAATGAAAGACCAACTCTCTAAAAAATGGAGTTTTAAGTAAAATAAGTCCAATTAGAATACTTAACCCAAAATTTGTAAGATTTTTATAATGATATCTGTGCCATTTTTGCTTCATTACATCCATTTTTTTAGTATATCAGAAGATTTAACTGTTATTAAACCTACGGCAAGAAATCTACAAGTAGAAATAATAGAAATCACTGGAATCGTGTAAGTATTCTATAATTGTGCAATTGATTGAAAGCTTAACATTAAAGTTAGTATATCAAAATACAAAAACCCTATCGAATAAATTGAAATTATAAAAAAAGCCGGTTCCAAAAATCGGGAGGGGGGTGGAGAACCGCCGGAGCGAAGCGGAGGCGGATAAGACCTCCGTAGCGGAAAACGGAGGAAGAAAAGAATCCCGAGCAACTGAGCGAGGGCTTGTCAAAAGTCGGAGCAGAGATCCGCCGACCGGAGGGAGGCGGGCAACAGTTTAAAGTCTGGCCGGCTGACAGAATGGCCAGCTCTGGTCGTCAGCGCTGTGGAAGTCACCAGCCCCCAGTTTTGAAGCTCGTCATGTCAAAATTGAAAGCGAAGTCGCAATCGGGAGCGATTATATTCTACCAGAGCCAGGCGTAATATCTCAATTGCTGATTGTTTGAATGTGTTCATATTAGTTAGGATTCCTTTTCTAAACTGTTAAGCACTTTTGATGCCCTATTATAAAGATGGTCAAAAGTAATAATTTCGATACCATGCAAACTATCAATGAACTACCCCGCAGCCAAGCAGTCGGGGAATATTACCCTAAAAGAGATTAAAAGATATTATCAAGCTTGGGAACTTCGTCAACAAGGTTTGATCTTCAAGGATATTGGGAAAATAATGGGAATTACTGGAAGCCGTGCCGCTGTCTTATCAAACCATATTGACTTTAAAATTGAAAATCAAAAACGCTGGAGAATAAGTAATGAATTGAAAAAAATTATTCAAAAATATAAATTATCTATATAAAATCTCAAACTTCTATTTCGAAATTCAGGGGGAAATAGTTCAGTTTGATTTTATCTTATAATATGATACAATTTACACACGTGAAAAATTTATCTTATCAACTCATTACCATGTACACCCTCTTTATTAGGAGTGGTGTGCGGTGTGGTTGAAAAGACTTTAATTGTAAATTTCAACCACCCGCCCAAATCTGGCGGGTTTTTTAATTTATGCCACAACATGAAGTTTTATCAATAAAACATTTCAATTCAAAAATTGAACAAACAGATGTCCGATTGTTACATTCATATTTTGGAAAAGACATAATCAGAAGAGTTCGTTATGGTATTCAAGGTCTAAATGAAAACGAGGTTGCTCACTTGGTTGATCATGAATTTTTTGATGAAATGCAAAGTGAATTTGGCGTAAGACCAACGCGTGAGGATTATTTAAAAGCAATGATGAAAGGAGCGACCACTCAAAGATATGTTATTGATAAATTAGGTCTTCCCATTTGGAATTTAGGTCTGATTAACAATGTCAATTGTCCCTCAGAATCGCCATATCAGAATATGAAACTTTTGTTAAAAAAAGATAGCGAAATAGCCCCTCTATTAAGATATCAATTATCTGCTCAAAATTTATTAATGTTAATCTCATTTGGTTTGGATAACAGAACCAGAGAAAAAAAACTTTTGTCTCAGCTTCATAATTTTATTAATTTTACTGATACAAAATTATTTTCGCAAAATCGAATCGGTGAGGGAGAAGGAATGAACGTGTATTCTGATCATGATGATTCTAATCTAACATTAAGAGCATCAGAAAGACCAATTAATTTTGTGAAGTCAGATACAAATAGACAAAAAATAACTCCTATAAGGTTTAGGACGCTAAAGATTAACGGCTCTGAAATGAAAGTTATATTTGATTCTAGAAAAAAAGAGGATAGTAAGTCAATTTTAAAAACTTTATCAAAAGCCTTAAAATCTGGGGGGGGTAGAATCAATTGGCAAAGCGAAGTTACCGATCTTATTGGAACAAAATTTGTAGCAGTATGTGGCGATGTTGATGATTTGATAAGAACGTTTGAAGCTCAGGTAAATGAATATTTTAGGGACTGGTAACCTAATCTTGACTTTTTAGGTAATAAAATCTAACTTCAAGGATTCTCTCAGAAGTTTAATAAAGTTGTAATATTCCGGCAGAATAATACCAGTTA
>Ga0210005_1002650_pt1 | contig 10335 bp, 5 predicted proteins | sample CryGey02umfilter_3_FD_183961 | JGI IMG/M metagenome (GOLD analysis project Ga0210005, IMG submission 183961) | Groundwater microbial communities from aquifer in Utah, USA - Crystal Geyser 4/9/14 0.2 um filter (SPAdes) (version 3) | ecosystem: Environmental > Aquatic > Deep subsurface >... | reverse complement strand
GCAAGAAACTCCGGTAGTCGAAGCACCACCACAAGAATCAGTAGTTACAGATATTGGTGCAGACACAGTAATCGACCAAATAAATTCAATAGGAAACTCTGATAGTACAACCCAGATACAAAATGAGCTCGATTCTCTAGACTTTGATGGAATTGATACATCTTTACAGTTGTCCGATTTCTAAAGATTCTTATACCAAACAAGACCCGAAAAGTATGCTAAAATTCCTTGGTTTATGGATCAATTCATCGTTATCAAAAACGCACAAGAACACAATTTAAAGGGGATTTCTGTGAGCATTCCAAAAAATAAACTTGTAATTTTTACAGGGGTTTCTGGATCAGGAAAGTCATCTTTGGCCATGGATACAATTTATGCAGAAGGCCAAAGACGATACGTTGAATCACTGTCTTCATATGCGAGACAGTTTTTGGGCGTTATGAAAAAACCTGACGTTGAATCAATCGACGGTTTATCACCTGCAATAGCAATTGACCAAAAAACTGTCTCGCACAATCCAAGATCAACAGTTGGCACCGTCACTGAAATTTATGATTATTTAAGACTTTTATTTGCACGCATTGGTCATCCACATTGCCCGCAATGCGGGATGGAAATTTCCCATATGTCGATTGATCAAATTGTAACTGCAATTTTAGAAACTTCAGGCAAGTCCAAAAAACCAAAACGAGTATTAATCCTTTCCCCAATTATAAAAGACAGAAAAGGTGAATATTCACAATTGTTTTCCAATCTTACTAAACAAGGATTTTCAAAAGTAAGAGTTGATGGCAAAATCTATGAACTCGATAGCGACATCAATTTGATTAAAACTAATAAACACACAATAGAAGTTTTAGTTGATAGGTTAGTACTTTCAAAAGATGCTACAAGCAGACTTTCTCAATCTATAGAAAACGCTTTGGCACTAGCAAATGGTTATGTAATTGTAAGCGAAGTTTTAGACGCAGCATTTGAATTTCCAGAATTTCCAAATGAAATGCTTGATCATTTATATAGTGAGAAATTTGCATGTCCAGTTTGTAACATCGCAATGCCAGAAATCGCACCGCGAAGTTTTTCATTCAATTCACCTCATGGAGCTTGTGAAGATTGCAATGGTCTTGGCACAGAATTAAAAATAGAAGAACGCTCAATATTAGCAGAAGATCTTAGTGTATTAGAGGGTGGAATCATTCCTTGGGCTTCATTAATGGATAAAGAAACATGGAATAGATCAATTGTTGAAAGTGTTTCAAGAAAATATGGAATCGATTTAAACCGTCCAGTCAGAAATCTTCCAAAAGAACATTTAAATACTTTATTTTATGGAACTGGAAATGAAAAATTCGATATAAGATACAAAGGCAATCCAATGCAAGCAAGGTTTGAAGGCGTAATTCCAAATCTTGAACGCAGGTTTCATGAGACAAATTCGGAATATATAAAAAGCGAAATTCAAAAATACATGATTAAAGAAGACTGTCCGACATGCCATGGAGATAGATTAAATAGAAGTGCATTAGGTGTAACAATTTTAGGGAAAAATATTTCCGAGGTTTCAGATTTATCAACAAAAGAATCATTAGAATGGATAAACAAAGTTTCTAAATCCGCATCGTCAAAAGAAATAGAAATCGGAAAAGCTATTATTCTGGAGATTGTAGCAAGGCTAGAATTTTTAATTGATGTCGGATTAACATATTTAACATTATCAAGAACCTCTGCAACACTAGCAGGAGGAGAAGCGCAAAGAATTAGGCTTGCTTCTCAAGTTGGTTCAAAACTTTCAGGCATTTTGTATGTTTTAGACGAACCATCAATCGGACTTCATCCAAGGGATCATTTAAGACTAATTAAGACTTTAAAAAATCTAAGAGATTTAGGAAATTCGGTTTTAGTCGTCGAACATGACGAACAAACAATGCTTGAATCAGATTATATTATTGATTTTGGACCAGGTGCCGGCCAACTTGGCGGAACGATTACAGCTATGGGAACTCCAGAAGAAATAATGAAAGATAAAAATTCATTAACTGGAGCATATCTTTCCGGACGCAAAAAAATTGAAATCAAAAAGTACTTCACGTCAGATGATCTTGTGTTTTTAGATAATAAAACAAGCTCTGAAAAGAAAATGTTAAAGATTTTAAATTGTTCAGGAAATAATTTGAAAAATATAGACGTTGAAATCCCCTTACATAAATTTGTTTGCATAACAGGAGTTTCAGGATCAGGAAAATCTACTTTAGTTAACGAGACAATTAATAAAATGTTGCGTCAGGAACTCGGCCTCAAAAATAACGAAGCTCCAGCCAAAAATGATGGCATTATAGGGTCAGATATGCTTGATAAGGTTATTAATATAGATCAAAATCCAATCGGAAGAACTCCAAGAAGTAATCCTGCAACCTATACAAAAGTTTTTGACGAAGTAAGAACTCTTTTTGCGATGTCCGAATCTGCAAAAATCCGCGGTTACAAGCCAGGCAGATTTTCATTTAACGTTAAAGGCGGAAGGTGCGAAGCTTGCCAGGGAGATGGCCAAATTAAAATCGAAATGCAGTTTATGCCAGATGTTTATATTGACTGCGAAATTTGTGGTGGGAAAAGATATAACAGGGAAACTTTGGAAGTCGAATTTAGAAATAAAAATATTGCAGAAGTACTTGATATGACAATTGATGAGGCAATGGGATTTTTCACAAATCATACGGGTATTGCACAAAAGCTATCAACACTTCAAGATGTTGGGCTTGGATATTTGAAACTTGGACAACCTGCTCCAACATTAAGCGGTGGAGAAGCTCAAAGAATAAAATTGGCATCAGAACTTTCAAAAAGAGCAACAGGGAACACTTTTTACATCTTAGATGAACCAACAACAGGTCTTCATTTTGCAGATTTAGAAAGATTAATCGCAATCATTAAAAGATTGGTGTTGCGTGGAAATACAGTTTTAGTTATCGAACACAACCTAGACGTAATAAAACATGCAGATTGGATAATTGACCTTGGCCCCGAAGGCGGGAAATATGGTGGTGAAATAATGTTTGAAGGTACAGTTTCAGAGCTAATGGCAGATAAAAAATCTTATACAGGAGAAGCATTAAGAGCAGCACAGAAAAAATAATGTATAAAAATCTTCCAGAAGTTCCTGGAGTTTACATTTTCAGAAATTCAAAAAAGAAGGTTTTGTATGTTGGAAAGGCAATCAATCTTAAAAATCGTGTTTCAAGTTATTTTGCGAATCCCGATCTTTTAGACCCTAAAACTTCGGCTCTTGTTTCAAAAGTCGAAAGTATTGAACATATTGAAGTTCAAAACGAAATCGAGGCTTTGCTTTTGGAATCGGAATTAATTAAAAGATATAAACCTCCTTATAATATAAATTTGAAGGACGATAAGTTTTATAAATATATTGTTGTTGATGAGAATAGCCCAAAGAAAGTCGGCACGACTAGAAGGATTTCTATAGGGAAACATAAATATTTTGGTCCATACCCGGAATCAACTTCTATTACAATTATTTTAAAGACTTTGCGAAAGATTTTTCCGTATAGAGATTGCTCTGCTGCCAAGTTTAATAGGTACAAAAAGGCAAAAAGACCATGTTTATATGGACATATCGGACTTTGCATGGCTCCATGCCAAGGGGATTTGCAGGTTACGGCAAACGATCAAAATGTTAAAAAGATTTCTGAGTACTTAAGCGGAGATAGAAAAACTTTATTTAATAAAATAGAAAAGGAAATGAAACTCGCTTCAAAAAATCTAGAGTTTGAAAAAGCCGCATATTTAAGAGATCAGGTCGCAAGTTATAACTACTTAACTCAAGAAATTGGAAATATTAGGGAATATATGGAAGTTCCAAATACAATTGAAATTAGAAACACAGAAGGAGTTTCTGAATTAATGCGGGTCTTGCAAGAAAAAGCGAGTCTGTTTTTTAACAAAGATACAGGCGCCGCCGACTTTAGAATCGAGACTTTTGATATTTCAAATATTCAAGGCAAAAATGCGGTCGGAGCTATGGTAGTCACAACTGGCGGCGCCCCAGACAAGAACGAATATCGTCGTTTTAAAATTCAAACTAAAGATACTCCAGATGATTTTGCCATGATGAAAGAAATGCTAATTAGAAGGTTTTCACGAAAAGAACATCAACCAAAGTGGGACGATCCAGATCTCATTGTAATAGATGGAGGAAAAGGACAACTCACATATGCAATTGAAGCTTTAAAAATCACAAACAAAAACTTTCCAATAATTGGCCTTGCAAAAAGGGAAGAAGAAATAATATACATAAACCAAAATGGCGAATTCGAAATACTAAAACTTTCCGCCTCCTCTACGGCCCTAAACATACTAAAAAAAGGACGCGACGAAGCCCACAGATTCGGCATCACATACTACAGAAAACTGCATAGGAAGAAATTATTAGAGAAATAGAAATTTATGATATCATTTCGTCAAGGCAAACAAGAATGAATAAAGCTGACAGTGTATTCTCTAACTTCACAAACCAATACTCACTTTCTAAAACATTGAAGTTTGAACTAAAGCCACACCCATTAACAAAATCACTTGTTGAAGTAGTAAATAAAGACAAAGAAATTGATCGCCTTAGTACCAAAGAGATGAAGCCCATGCTTGATGCTTTGCATGAAAAATTTATTACTGAATCTCTGGAGAAGATGATTTTTTCTATCAGCGATTTAGAGCAATTAGAAAGGCATCTTGATGACCTGAAAGTCTTAAGGCAAAAATTGAAAAATTTAAATAATAATAAAGACAAAAAGAAAAAAGAAATTGATAGCATTCAAAAGGAAATAAAAAACCTTGAAGACAAAAAATCCGGCAAGATTCCAAAATTACAACAAAAACTTCGTCAAGTAATAGTTGATCAAATCAATGAGATAGGAGATGAATGGAAGGAAATTTATACAAAAGAAGGTATTAAATTTGAAAAAGACAATGGAAATAAGAAGAAGCAAGGATATGAAATGCTTACGACAAAAGGAGTACTGGGCATTCTTAAGTCTGAATACTCTCAATACCCGGAGAAAATTAAAGCTATAAGTGAGTTTGACCAATTCTTCACCTACTTTAAAGGACTCAATGACAATCGTGCCAATTACTATACTGATGAGCAAAAAGCTACTGGAGTAGCTAATAGAATAATTAATGTAAATTTAAATATCTTCCTGAAAAACAAAAATGATTTTTCTTTATTTTTAGAAAAACTCCCACAACTAAAAGACTATGAAACAAGTTTTGCACTTAGTAACTTTCAGAAATGCTTAGCTCAAGCAGATATTGAAGCTTATAACGAAAAAGTCGGAGAGGTAAAAAAATTAGTCAATTTGGAATATAATCAAAAAGTAGCAGATAAAAAAGACCTCCTAAAAGGTTTGAACAAGCTGCAAAAGCAGATTGGCTGTAAAATTAAGCAGGAAAGAGAACAATTAGAGAGAGGTGAAAGTATTTATCCGAAGTATTTAGAAAAGGTAGGATTAGGATTTCATATTACAAAAACATCAGATGATAAGTACCAAATTTGGGAATCTTTAGATTACTTAAATGATCAACTAATTCCTCAAGTAAAAAAATTGAAGGATAATTATGAGAGTTTCTTTGAAAACTGGCAGGACTATAAATTGAATGAAATCTGGTTTAGAAGAGAATCGTTGAATACAATTTCTGGCAGATGGTTTGGTGGGAATAATTGGTTTGTCCTTACGAAAGCTTTGGCATATTTTGGAACTGGAAAAATGAATAAGGGCGAATACAAACCCGACCAGTTTATCAGTTTACTAGAGTTAAAAGAGGCAATGGAGGCATTGGAAAATGGTGTTGATTTTGATATAAAGAAACCAAATAAGAAAACAAAAGAAGGGCAAACAGAGGCCATAAAGGATGAAATAACAAAACAGTATTTTTATAAGCCGGAAAATCTTTTTAGAGATAAATATAAAGATATTTACAAAAACAAAACTCTCTTTGTAGCATTTTTAACAATTTGGCGATATGAACTTAAGCACAGATTTAAAGAAATAGAATTTTATTTGGATGACTTTAATATCCAAAAGAAAACACCATTTGATAAGGGCAACAAAGAACATGTGAAGACTGTTTTTAACCTTATGCAAGAAGGCTATCTACCTATACTGCAGATGACAAAATATCATAGCCTAGAGAAAAAAAGCGAAATTGTTCCGGGCTACAACACAGAGAATAAATTTTATGAAACCCTAAATGACTTTTGGGAAGACAATCCTATCAATCAATATAGAAGTGCTTTTGAGGCAACTTTAACTCAAAAACCTTATAGCGAGGATAAGATAAAGTTGAATTTTGATTGTGGCTCCTTACTAGGAGGGTGGTCTCCAACTTATGAAGCTTACGGGTCTTTAATTTTTAAAAAAGATAATAGGTTTTATTTAGTACTAATAAAAGGCACTGGCCTTAGTGATGAAGAGATGAAGGGATTATACCAAAGTATTGACAGAAAAAACTCAATTGAAAGATTGATATACAATGCACAAAAACTAGACTTCAAGAACTGTCCTAGATGGTTTATTAACTCTATAGGTGATAGTAAAGCTCCTGCAGTCAAAAAATACAATTTACCAGTTGAATCAATATGGGAAGATTATCAAATCTATAGAAAATTAGATAAGAATGGGAAAGATAAATATTTGGAAGATAATAAAAATTTTCGTTTCCGTTTAATTGATTATTATAAACACTGCTTACCTTTTCACGAATCTTTAAAAGAATTCAAAGGTAATTTTTCATGGAAAGACACAAAGGATTACAATAATCTGAATGAATTTTACACAGATGCAGTCAATTCTTGCTATAAGATATCATGGGAAAATATAAATTTCGATGCTTTAAAGAGGTTAGTACGAAATGAGAGAATTTATCTTTTCCAAATATATAATAAGGATTTTGAAATTGACACAGAAATTGGAGAGAAAAAATATGGTGAGTCATATAACACTAAAGAAAAGTTAAGAAAAGCACAAGGCAATCCAAAGGGAGTAGTTAATTTACATACTCAGCTATTTTTTGAACTCCTAAAACCTGAAAATATTAAATATTTAAAACTTATGGGTGGCGGAGAGATTTTTTTTAGAGAGCCAAGCAAAGAGAAGTCGTATAGATTTGATACTGGTAGAAGGGAAGTTCTTAAGGCAAAAAGATATTATGAAGAAAAATATTTCCTACATTTTCCAGTTGAAATTAAAAAAACGAAAGAGAGCAGTGAAAGCTTCAATCAAAAGATATATAAAACTCTTACTCAAAATCATAAACCATGCAAAATTATCGGCATTGATCGTGGTGAAAAACACTTGCTGTACTATTCTGTAATTTCAATTAACGAAAGCGGAGGCACGAAAATAGAAGATCAGGGTAGTTTAAATCGGGTCAAAACGAAAAGCCCAGTAGATGAGAAAAAACTTGAGTGTGAGTATGATGAAAAAGGTAAACTACAAAAAGTGGACTTGGTTTCTACTGGTAAAAAAGTAAATTATGTTGATTATCATCTATTGCTTGACTACTATGAAAAAAAACGAAACCTAGCAAGAAAATCGTGGGAGGTCATTGGGAAGATCAAAGACTTGAAGGAAGGATATCTATCTCAAGTAATTTATAAAATATATAGTTTGATCCTTGAACACGAAGCAATTGTGATCATGGAAGATTTAAACATAGAGTTTAAAGCAAAAAGAGGTGCAAAAGTAGAGAAATCTGTTTATAAAAAATTTGAACTTGCTTTAGCAAGAAAGCTTAGTCATTTGATCTTAAAAGATAAACAGCCCTCCGAAAATGGGGGTGTTTTGAAACCATACCAACTAACCCCCCCCATAGTGGCAGGCAAGGTTGGAGATTTTGAAAAAGCAAAACAATGGGGAATAATTTTTTATGTGCAACCACATTACACGTCTGCAATAGATCCGCTCACAGGGTGGAGAAAACACCTATACATTTCTAATACTGCACCAGTTGAGAAACGTACAAATGAAAACAATAGACCGAAAAAATCCAACTCTACATATATAAAAGATTTCTTTCACCCTGAAACAGGTGTACGAATAAATTATGACTTAGACCATAAATGTTTTAGGTTTACTTACCAAGATCAGAATAAAAAAGAATGGAATCTTCATGCATATAAAGGCTTAAATCGTTTTTACTATGACTCAAAGGAAAGAAAGGTGAAGTTGTACGATCTGCATGATAAATTTGATAGGTTATTCTCTAATTTGGATAAAACACAAAACATCAACAAGCAGATATTTGAGTTAGGAGAATTTGACTGGAAAAGTTTAGTTTTCTTCTGGAACCTATTAAATCAAATTCGGAACACCGACAAATCAAATGAAGGGAACGATAATGATTTTATACAGTCACCATGCTGGTCGAAAAAGCACAACTGCTTCTTCGACAGTAGAAAAATTAAAGATAGTTCCATGCCTGATAACGGTGATGCAAATGGGGCATATAATATTGCTAGAAAAGGGATTAGGATTTTAGAAAAACTGAAAAAACATAGTGAAGATGATCCTGGGTTTTTGAATTATCCAGATCTTTTTGTGTCAAACACTGATTGGGATAACTTTGTAACTAAAAATTAATTTTATGGACACAACAAAAATAGCCTTATTCAAAGGTAAAAAAATTAGAAAAACACTTTTTAATAACGAGTGGTGGTTTAGTGTTATTGATGTTATTGAGGCACTTACCAATAGTACACAACCAAGTAAGTATTGGACTGCAATGAAAACTAGAGTTGAATTAGAAGGTGAATTTCAGTTATCTACAATTTGTAGACAACTGAAATTAGAATCATCTGATGGAAAAAAATATGCGACCGATTGCGCAGATACTGAAGGTGTTTTTCGTATTATTCAATCAATTCCTTCATCTAAAGCTGAGCCTTTTAAAAGATGGCTTGCCAAGGTAGGTTATGAACGAGTGCAGGAAATTGAAAACCCAGAACTGGCTACTAAACGGACAAGAATGCTTTACAAGCTTAAGGGTTATCCCGACGATTGGATCGAAAAAAGGATGCGAGGCATTGCAATTCGTGAGGAACTGACCGATGAATGGCAAAAGCGAGGCGCAAAAGAACAAAAAGATTATGAAATTTTGACCTCAGAAATTTCTAAGGCTGCATTTGGCGTAACACCTAGTGAATATAAAAAATTAAAGGGTTTAAAACGAGAAAACTTGCGAGATCATATGGATGATTTTGAACTAATTTTTACAATGCTAGGTGAAAGGTCTACTACAGAAATACATAAAACAGAAAAATCAAATGGTTTAGATAAGTTGAAAAAAGATGCAAAAAGAGGTGGCGGGATTGCAGGAATTGCTAAAGAACAATTAGAAAAAGAACTTGGTAAATCAATTGTTTCAACAAAAAACTATTTACCAAAAATCAAAGATAATGAAAAACTTAAATAAGATCAAATAAATGTTTGAAGACTATATTCAAATTTCTAAATTAAATGACTTTTTATTTTGTCCATATTCGATTTATCTTCATAATGTTTATGAAAATTTTCATACTTCAACTTTTCACTCTAACTATCAAACTTCTGGTAAGTTAGCACATACAACAATTGACAACAATACTTTTTCATCAAGAAAACAAATATTACAATCAACCTCAATTTATTCAAATAAATATAAACTTGTTGGCAAGATAGATACATTTAATCAGAAAACGGGTGAGTTAGTAGAAAGAAAAAACAAAATAGTAAAACTTTATGATGGTTATTTTTTGCAAATTTATGCTCAATATTTTTGCTTGACTGAAATGGGCTTTTCTGTAAAAAGTTTAAGCTTTTATTCATTAACCGATAATAAAAAATACAAAATAGAATTGCCCGACAAAAATTCTACTGAAAAATTTGCCGATTTCATAAATGAAATGGCAAACTACAATATTAAGGATTTTACTGGTGTATCAGCATTAAAATGCGAAAAGTGTATTTATAGTGTTTTATGTCCATATTCAAAATGTTAACTTTACCAGACTTCAAAGAAAAAAAAGTGGTTTTCATAATCCCCAAAGATGGAATTGATAAATCAATTAGATTAGAAAATTCTAATATATGCCTCTTAGAAAACGAGAATGTCACGACAAAGCTAACAATCTATTCTGTTTTAGCATTAATGATTATTGGCGATTGCACGATAACAACAAATCTCATAAATAAATTAACAGATATGGGTATTTCTATTTATTTTTTAGGATACGACTTAAAGAATAAAAACCATATTAATGCTTCAGCAGATGGTAATTATGCATTAAGG
>Ga0210005_1002634_pt1 | contig 10369 bp, 6 predicted proteins | sample CryGey02umfilter_3_FD_183961 | JGI IMG/M metagenome (GOLD analysis project Ga0210005, IMG submission 183961) | Groundwater microbial communities from aquifer in Utah, USA - Crystal Geyser 4/9/14 0.2 um filter (SPAdes) (version 3) | ecosystem: Environmental > Aquatic > Deep subsurface >... | reverse complement strand
CTTTTACCCACGCAAATGTCAGATGAACCGTTTTATTAAAGGGGGGAGCGTGAGCAACAGCCTGACAGGAATCCGCGTATTGCTCATCGACGATAGCAACACCATTCGTCGCAGCGGCGAGATTTTCCTGTCACAAGCCGGTGCCCAAGTTTTGCTGGCGGAAGACGGTTTTGACGGCTTGTCCAAAGTCGTTGACCACAAACCTGACATCATCTTCGTCGATGTCATGATGCCTCGCCTGGACGGTTATCAGACCTGTGCATTGATCAAGAATCATCGTGACTTCAAGGATGTACCCGTGGTGATGCTGACCAGCAAGGACACGCTGTTCGACCGCGCCCGGGGCAAGCTGGTCGGCTCCGACCAGTATCTGACGAAACCGTTCAACAAGAAGAGTCTGATTGAAGCAGTGATCACTCATACACAACGATACGAGGAAACGGAATATGGCAATTAAGAGAGTGTTGGTAGTGGACGATTCGGCAACCGAACGCCACGTGCTGGGAGAGCTGCTGACCAAACAGGGATTCGAAGTCAGCTTTGCCGAAAGTGGTGAACAAGGGGTGGCTACTGCCAAAAGCACCTTGCCCGATCTGGTACTGATGGATGTGGTAATGCCGGGTCTGAACGGATTCCAGGCAACGCGGGCTATCACCAAGGATGACGCCACAAAACATATTCCAGTCATCATCTGCACGACCAAAGGTCAGGAGACCGACAAGATCTGGGGCCTGCGCCAGGGTGCAAAGGACTACATCACCAAACCTGTTGATACCCGGGAACTGCTGGGTAAAATTGCCGCGCTCGGCTGAGCCTGCGCATTATGTCCAAACGCTTCAATCTGCGCGAGTTTCAGCAACAGGTACTGGACCGGCTGCAGGCTCAAGGCGTCGGCAGCACCAGTATCTCGACACTGGGCGTGCAGGTGGGACAGCATCTTTGTCTGGTGGACATGACAGACATCAGTGAGATCCTGCCGCTGCCCGTGATGACGCCTGTGCCGCTGACCAAACCCTGGTACTGCGGTGTCGCCAATGTGCGCGGCAACCTGTACAGCATCATTGATCTGCATGCCTATCCAGATCAGCCCCCGACAGTAAGGGAAGCCGCCAACCGCGTATTGCTGCTGGGGCAGCGTTTCGCCTTCAATGCGGGCTTGCTGGTCTCGCGCGTCCTGGGCTTACGCAACAGCGAGGGATGGCAGCGCCAGGAGGAAGGCGGCATTGTGCGCTACCAGGACGACAGCGGCCAGACTTGGCACAAACTGGATATCCAGCAACTATTACAGCAACCGGAATTTTTGCAGATCGGGGAATAGGCCCCGACGCTCAGGGAGAAAAAATGTCTTTCAAGTTACCTTTCACTCGCGCTCCATCTACAGCCGGTAAATCCGGACAGGCACACAAACAGGCCGTCCGCGCCTTCGGCATCCCATGGTTCAGTAGACAATCTTTCGATCGCCAGTTGCGCATCCTGAGCTTCCTGCTGCTGGTGTTTCTGGTTATGGCTGCCGTCTTTTTCTATCTGGATCGGCAGGGGGCCAGCGTAAGTGCCAAACATGCAGCACAGGCAGCCAAGTTGCAGCTCTATCTGCAACGTCTGGAGAGGAGTGCCGAAGCCGCCAGTATTTCCGGCGACAGCGATGCGTTCGACGCGCTGGAGGGTGCGCGCATCCAATTCACGACAACCTTGAGCCTGCTCGACAAAGGGGACGCCGATATACCTGCCACCGCCGGTGCGGCGCGCGAGCCGTTGCAATCTCTGTTGCATGAGTCCGAGCAGATCGGCAAGCTGCTGGATCAAGTAGAGGCAGGCCGCCCCTTGCTGGTGACCCTGGAACGCGGCGCTATCCTGCGTGAAGATTTGCTGCAGCGGGCCGCGAACCTGGTCACTCACATTGCACCTGCCTACATCCAGAAGGCGCAGCGACTGCAGTTGTTGATGGAGCAGATCGTGGGTACGGTGCAGACCGTGCAGACATCTGCCTCCGTCAAGGTGCTCGATACTTTACCGGCCAAGTTGGCTACGGCGCGGGAAGCCTTTGCCGAGTTGCCGCCCTCTGATGCAGCGGTCACTGCACTGGCGGAAGACTTTGAAAGTTACCAGAACGTGGTGGGTTTCATCGTCGCCAACAAGGAATCGCTGTTGACCTCACGCGGTGCAGCACAGCAAATCCAGAGCAGGGATGTACTTATGCAATCCCTGACCCAGAACCTGCTGAACGCCTACGAAGAAGCAGGCTCGGGGCGTGTAACCGGTTTTGTGGTGGCTTTTTCCGGCGGCATGTTGCTCTTGCTGCTGTTGCTGCTATCCAAGATTTATCTGGACGAATCGCAACGGCGCGAGCACGCAGCTGACCTTATCAACCGGCAAAACCAGCAGGCCATCTTGCGCCTGATGGACGAATTGTCCGATCTGGCAGACGGTGATCTGACCGCCAAAGCCACGGTGACGGAAGATATCACCGGCGCCATCGCCGATTCGATCAACTACACCACAGAAGAGTTGCGCAAGCTGGTGTCACGCGTAATCTCTGCCACCGTGCAGGTGAACAAGGCGGCCAAGGATGCCGGTACGGTCACCAAGGGTTTGCTGGCGGCGACACAGAAACAGGCGGCCGAGATTCGCGATGCAGGCGGTGCGGTCGAGCTGATGTCCAAGTCGATCCAGGAGGTTGATAACAGCGCGTCGCAATCTGCCGCAGTGGCGCGACGTACGCAGGAAGTAACCGGGCAAGGCGCCCAGGCGGTACGCAACGCGGTGGTCGGCATGAACAGTATCCGTGAGCAGATCCAGGAAACATCAAAACGCATCAAGCGATTGGGCGAGAGTTCACAGGAGGTCGGCGAGATCGTGGACCTGATTTCCGACATTACCGAACAGACCAACGTGCTGGCCCTGAACGCGGCGATTCAGGCGGCTTCGGCGGGTGAAGCCGGACGCGGCTTCGCGGTGGTGGCTGAAGAAGTGCAGCGCCTTGCAGAACGCTCCGCCGAAGCCACCAAGCAAATTGGTCTGCTGGTCAAAACCATTCAGGGCGACACGCAGGATGCGGTGGCCGCCATGGAAAAGAGCACTGAAGGTGTGGTGCAGGGTGCGCAGCTTGCCGATGATGCCGGTCAATCGTTGCAGCAGATCGAACAGGCGACGCGCGAACTGAACGACCTGGTGAACAGCATCTCGGTCTCCACCCAAGTGCAAACCGATATGGCACAGGAGGTGGCAGGCGTAATGGCCGACATTCTGAAAATCACCGAGCAAACTTCCAAAGGCACCCATCTCACCAGCGCTTCAGTGGCACAACTGGAAGGACTGGCACAGGAATTGAGCGGCTCGGTATCCGGCTTCAAACTTTAAGCCGGGTATCGCGTGTCCACTTCGTTCAATCACCAGCTGCTGCTTTCGGTCAAACGCGAACTAGACAGCTCGCTGGCAGCTATTATCCGGGACAGCCAGACCTTTTTCGCGGCACCTGACACCTCACTGGCGGCACTGGAAAGTGCCCGGAGTGAACTGCATCGCACCAAAGGTGTATTGCAGATGCTCAATCTGCGCGGACTGGTGACCTTTTGTGGCGAACTGGAAACCTTGCTGGATGAGCTCGCCACCGATTTCAGGCTTGCCACAGAAATGCACCAGGATGCGGTTCGGCATGCCCTGTTCGGCCTCACCCATTACCTGGACGCGTTGGCGGCTGGCGCGTCAAATGCTGCCCTGCGCTTGTTCCCTGAATATCAGGCACTGCACCAGGTGCGCGGGTTGGAGATGGCTTTTGAGGTTGATCTGTTTTTCCCGGAACTTGAGGTAGCCCTACCGGCTCAATTGCCGCAAACCCCGCCCCCGGCTGACGCAAGTGCGCGCATCAAGCAGGCGCGCATGTTTTTTCAGCAGGGCCTGCTCAAGTGGCTGCGCCAGGAAAATGCCGGTGAGGCACTGCGCGCCATGCGCAGTGCGCTAAAGATCGTGGCCCATTGCGTATCTCCGGTACAACAACGATTCTGGTGGGTGGCACAAGGCATGCTGGATTGCGTATCGCTCGACGGGGTGCCGCCGGAGTTGAACGTCAAGAAATCGTTCAGCCGTATCGATCAGCGCATGCGTACTCTGCTGGAAGGCAGCGAGTTCGACGAAGATACCGCGTTGAGCGAGATGCTGTACCTGATCGCGCGCAGTCACACCGTGAGCGAGGCGGTTGAGCAAATCAAGCAGCGCTTCGATCTGGAAATTTATCTGCCGGAAGCACCTTCCTTACCACCCGGCGAAACAACTGCTCTGCTGGGCAACCTGCGAACGCAACTTGCTGTCGCGAATGAGACATGGGAACAATGTGTACTGAATGATAAAGCAGCCTGTTTGCGTTTTGTGCAACAGGCAGAACAATTACATCAACTGGCGGAGCAACTGGATCGCAATACCCTGCAATTTTTGACTAACCAGATACACGCCACCGCCACCAACATCGAAAAACCGGAGCATGCCCAGCCGCTCGCGATGGATATGGCGATGGCACTGCTGCTGTTGGGCAGCGGCATCGAGCATTATCAGCATCTGGGCAGCGGTTTCCATGAACAGGCACGCATCGCCGCGATGCGTCTGCAGCGGGCGTTGTTGCAGCAGCCGGAAGACAGCGGCAAACTGTCCAGTCTGGTGGCGCTTTATTGCGAGATGGAGCAGCGCGATATCCTGGCACCGCTGGCCAGCGAGATGCAGAACAACCTGCAGCAGATCGAACAAACGTTGAACGCCTTCTTCGGCAATGCCGCCAAGCGCGCAGAATTGTTGCAAGTCGGCCGCATGTTGAGCCAGGTGCAAGGCGGTCTGCATATCCTGTCGCTGGATGTGGCCGAGCAATTGCTGGTCACCCTGCGCCAGACCATTGATCGCTATGAGCAAGGCGACATACCCTCTACAGGCGAAATGCGCGCGGTCGCCACCGCCATCAGCGCCACCGATGATTATGTGCAAGGACTGCGCTTGGGCCAAAAGCCGGACCCGGTAGCCTTGAGCACCGCGTTGCATGAACTGTTGCATGCCCCCAGCGGGCGCCCTGTGGGGACCATTGTTGCGGAAGAAGAAGCCTCAACTTCGGTGGTCCCGGTCCGTACCGGCGACGAGGATGCGGAGCTGCTGGAGGTCTTTCTGGAAGAGGCGCAGGAAGTCATGGAGACGCTGCGCGCCAATCTGGAGATCTCCCGTCTGCACCTCGATAGCCGCGAACCCTGGGTCACCATGCGCCGCGCCTTCCACACCCTGAAAGGCAGCGGACGCATGGTGGGGCTGACCGAGCTGGGCGAAGTGGCGTGGTCGGTAGAACGCGCCATGAATCAATGGCTGGCGGCAAACCAGCCTGCGACACCCGAGTTGCTGGAGATGGTGGGCGATGCCGAGGTGCTGTTTCAGCACTGGGTGGAGATGCTGAAGAGCGGCAGCACCACAGCGCGCATCGATACCTCACATCTGCTGACCGTTGCCGACTGCATCGAGCATGGCAAACCTTTGCCGCAACCGATCCATCCACAAAAGGCGGCTCCCGCACCAGCCAAGGCGGCGGTGCTGGAGACAATCGAACCGGCCGCAGTGGCCGAGCCCGAATTGGCGCTGCCTGCGGCAGAAGAGTCACCGATCGTCATCGGTTCAATCAGTCTGTCGCCGGTGCTGTTCCGCATTGCTTCGGAGGAAGCAGTCGAGCATGCCAGCGCCCTGCGTGCGCGGCTTGCTGAACTGCAAAATTCTGCCAGCCCGGTCATTTCGCACGCCTTCATGCGTGCAGCCCACACCCTGGCCGGCGTGAACCGCAGCATGGGATTCCTGCCCATCGCTGAACTGGCATTTGCTCTGGAACACTGGCTGGAGCCGCGCATCGACAAACCCGGTGCGGTAAGCACGTCGCAGCTGGTATTGCTGGATGATGTGATTTCAGTGCTGGATAAACTCTGCACAGGTGTGCGCAATCTTGAGGAACCGGGCGCACAGGTGGAGCTTATCGCGCGCCTGGCGCAAGACAAATATCTGGCTGGTCTGAATCTGCCGCTGGAGCAGGAGGAGGCAGAATCTGCTGGCGAAACGCTGGTTGCCAGCATAGTAAAACCGGATACCTTGCACGTAGAACCGCAACAGCCGCGCCAGGTGCACGATGAAGTGGATGAGCAGTTGCTGCCGATTTTCCTGGAGGAGGCGCGCGAACTGTATCCGCAGATCGGCAGTACCCTGCGCGCCTGGCGTACCGCACCGGATGACGCTCAACTCGGTCGAACCTTGCAACGCAGTTTGCATACTCTCAAAGGCAGTGCACGCATGGCGGGTGCGATGCGATTGGGCGAACTGACCCATCGTGTCGAGGATCGGGTCAACAAGGCAATTGCCCAGAGCGCACTGGATGAAGCGCTGTGGAACGAACTGGACAACTATCTCGACCGCGTCGGGCTAGCCATCGATCAGCTGGCGCAGCCGAGGACAAGCGAAGAAACGCCGGCAGCACACACGGCGGAAGCGGCCACCACACCGGTCGCCGGTACAGCGCTGGAAGTGGGGGCAGAACGCGCGATGCAGGCGGCATTGCTGCGTGTGCGCTCCGACACGGTCGATCACTTGGTCAACGCTGCAGGCGAAGTCAGCGTGACGCGTTCGCGTGTCGAAGCGGAGTTGCGCGAGTTCAAGAACGGCGTGCTGGAATTGACAGACAGCGTGAGCCGTTTGCGCAAGCAATTGCGCGAAGTCGAGATCCAGGCGGAAAGCCAGATGCAGGCGCGTGTCGCTGCCAGCAGCGATACCGAAAGCCAGTTCGATCCACTGGAATTCGACCGTTTCACCCGCTTGCAGGAGTTGACGCGTTTCATGAACGAAAGCGTGCACGACGTGCAGACCGTGCAGCAAAATTTGATGCAAAACCTGGATGAGGCGACTGCTGCACTAAATGCACAAACGCGCCTGAATCGTGATCTGCAGCAAGGCCTGATGGGCATCCGCATGGTGCCGTTCTCCAGCATCGGTGAGCGCTTGTATCGCGTCGTTCGCCAGACCGGCAAGGAGCTGGGCAAACGTGCCAATCTGGAATTGACCGGTGCCGAGATCGAACTGGACCGCAGTGTGCTGGAAAAAATGACGGCACCGTTCGAACACCTGTTGCGCAATGCCATCGCCCACGGCCTGGAAATGCCGGAGCTGCGTGTTCAAAACGGGAAAGCGCCGATCGGGGAAATCAGTTTATCCCTGCGCCAGGAAAGTAACGAGGTGGTGTTCGACCTTGCCGATGATGGCGCCGGTCTGGATATCGAACGCATCCGGCAAAAAGCACTGGAGCAACATCTGATTACTGCCGACGAAGAAGTCAGCGATAATCAAATGATACAGTTGATCTTCACCACCGGTCTCTCGACAGCCGGAGAAGTCAGTGAAATCGCCGGGCGCGGGGTCGGTCTCGACGTGGTGCGCAGCGAAGTGTCGGCACTGGGCGGTCGCATCGATGTCACCACACAGCCAGGGCTGGGGGTGCGTTTCACCATCCACTTGCCCCTCACCCTGGCGGTGACACGTACCTTGATGGTGCGTGCCGCGCAGTCGGTCTATGCGCTGCCGTCATCCATGGTGGAACACGTGCAGCAAGTCAAGCCCGCCGAGCTGGATGCCCTCTATGCGCAACAGCACGTCGCATGGCAGGGCAATCGTTATCCCCTGTTCTATCTGCCGCGGGTGCTGGGCGACGATCAGGCCGAAGTGGTCAGCCAGCCACATAATCCGCTGCTGCTGTTGCGCAGCGGCGAACAACGCATCGCGCTGCATGTGGACGGGCTGCTGGGCAACCAGGAAGTCGTGGTAAAGAATATCGGGCCGCAACTGGCGCGCCTGCCCGGTATCGCCGGGGCCACGGTATCCACCAGCGGCGAAGTGATCCTCATCATCAATCCAGTCGCCTTCACCCAGCGCATCGCCGTCGCCCGCAAGATTGCCAAACCGGCAGCGGTCGGCGAGACCGTGCACCGCAAACCGCTGGTGATGGTGGTGGACGATTCGCTCACCGTACGCAAGATCACCACCCGCCTGCTGGAGCGTTCCGGTTACCAGGTGGTCACCGCCAAGGACGGCGTGGATGCGCTGGAACAAATGATGGAGATCACGCCCGATGTGATGCTGCTCGACATCGAAATGCCGCGCATGGACGGCTTCGAAGTGGCCAAACGGCTGCGCCAGGACAGCAAGACCAGATCGCTGCCGATTATCATGATCACCTCGCGCACGGCGGACAAACATCGTAATTATGCGCTGGAACTGGGCGTGAACGAATATCTCGGCAAGCCCTTCCAGGAAGAAGAATTGCTTGGGCACATTGCCAGTTTTGTCAGCCGGCAGCCTGCTTGAACATCCCCGGCGGCCCGCCCCACAACAGGGTCGGTATGCTCATTACGGCTGGTTTTGAGCGCGTGACAGAGGGCATGATCGTACAAGCGCAGATCGCGGCTGAGCCAGCACAGCGTAGTGGGGGTTATTTTCAAGCATGGGGCGAATTGTGCAGGCTGGCGCCTGAAGCTACAATGCCGCCATGTCCGCCATCAACCTCACCAACCACTTCCTGATCGCTATGCCGGCGATGACCGACCCTTTCTTCGCCAGGTCGCTCACTTACGTGTGCGAGCACAATGACGAAGGCGCGATGGGCATTGTGGTGAACCGGCCGATCAGCCTGACCCTGAGCGAGTTGTTCGCCCAGATCAACATGCCACTCAATCAGGCCGAGCTGGATGACATGCCGGTCCATTTCGGCGGCCCGGTACAGACCGATCGCGGTTTCGTGCTGCACGATGCCGGTGGCCGGTGGCAATCGACGATGCAGGTCAACGACAAGGTCAATCTCACCACCTCGAAAGACATCCTGCAGGCCGTGGGTGAAGGCAAGGGACCCCAGCACCTGCTGGTTTCGCTCGGTTATGCCGGCTGGTCCAAGGGGCAACTGGAACAGGAACTGGCCAACAACGCCTGGCTCAGCGTTCCCGCCAATGAACATATCCTGTTCGACTTGTCGGCCGAGCAGCGTCTGCCGGCGGCGATGGCACTGCTCGGTGTTGATTACGCTACCCTGTCGGAGGAAGCGGGACATGCCTGAAAGCACATGAATAAATCTACTGCGCAGCCCAATTGCGGCGTCGCATGCTCGTTCAGTCCTCACCTACCTTCATGGTATGTTTCGTCCTTCACTGCGCGGCTCCTTGCACTAGGGCTTGCTCGCGACGATTTCTTTATGTGCTTTGAATCATGACGGTTTCCGGCACCCTGCTCGCTTTCGATTTCGGTACCCAACGCATCGGCATCGCCATCGGCAATACGCTCTCTGCCAGTTCCCGACCGCTCACCACTATCGCCGATGAAAGAAATGAAGTGCGCTTTGCGACCATCGCAGCGCTGCTTGCAGAATGGCAGCCCGGCGCGCTGGTGGTGGGCCTGCCCTGCAACGACGACGGCACGCCACACGAGATGACCGCACGCTGCCGCCGTTTCGCCAACCAACTGAAAGGACGCTTCAATTTGCCGACGATTCTGGTCGATGAGCGCTATACTTCCGCCGCCGCGAGCAGCGCGCTGGACGAGATGGGCGTGCACGGCAGAAAACAGAAACACCTGCTCGACCAGTATGCCGCACAGCAGATACTGCAAGCGTATTTCGATGAACCCGGCGCAGGAACCTGCGCATGAACCCCAAAAACCATTTGCCACAGAGAACACAGAGAACACAGAGAACACAGAGAACACAGAGAACACAGAGAACACAGAGAACACAGAGAACACAGAGAACACAGAGAACACAGAGAACACAGAGAACACAGAGAACACAGAGGGCACAGAGCAACGAATTTAGCAGGGATGGGCGGCTTTTTGCCCAACTCGCAAAATCTTCGCGTATTCATCAAATTCTCTGTGGTCTCTGTTAACTCTGTGGCTTGAATTAAGGTTTTTATGAACAACCCACAACTCAATAAGCACGGCGAGCTTCAGCACCTGCTCACCACCGAAGGCTTGCCGGTGCGCATCGTGCGCGAAATTCTCGACCGCGCGAGCGAATTTGTCGATCTGGCCGAATCGCGCGAGATCAAGAAAGTCCCGCTGCTGCACGGCAAGTCCGTGTTCAACATTTTCTTCGAGAACAGCACGCGTACCCGCACCACCTTCGAGATCGCGGCCAAGCGCCTTTCCGCCGATGTGGTCAATCTCAACATCGGCTCCTCTTCCACCAGTAAGGGCGAGACTTTGCTGGACACGGTGGACAACCTGTGCGCGATGCACGCCGACATGTTCGTGGTGCGCCACGCCAGCAGCGGTGCCGCGCATCTCATCGCCAGCCATGTCGCGCCGGACATCCACGTGATCAACGCCGGCGACG
>Ga0210005_1002629_pt1 | contig 10385 bp, 4 predicted proteins | sample CryGey02umfilter_3_FD_183961 | JGI IMG/M metagenome (GOLD analysis project Ga0210005, IMG submission 183961) | Groundwater microbial communities from aquifer in Utah, USA - Crystal Geyser 4/9/14 0.2 um filter (SPAdes) (version 3) | ecosystem: Environmental > Aquatic > Deep subsurface >... | reverse complement strand
TAGACGGTGTGACTGCGAACGGGGTAGACTTTTGAGACGAGGGCGATCTTCAGCTCAGGATTCTCTTCTGCTGCTGCGAGAGCGGCGCGGAGTCCGGCTCCACCTCCACCAACAATGAGAATATCTGCAGTGATCGTTGCCACAACCCACACCTTACCAGACAGTCTATTTTCTTGCCAGCTTCTTGCGGCGACGGTTCCAGTAGGCGATGTTGGTTGCCAGAGCTGCCACCAGAGGGTAGGCGAGCATGCCCGGGCCGGTCTCACCACGGATGGCGGCACCATGGACGGCACTGGCTGTGGCAGAGGCAGCTGCAGTTGGCTGGATCTGTGCGGGCGTAGTCTGTGGAGTAACCGCACCGATATTAGCAGAGGCACGTGCAGCCGCTTGGAGTGTTCTCAGTCGCTCGTAGTCGGTCTGTGAGGGCGCGACATTCTGAGCGGACTGAGTTGGCTGAGCGGTTGTGGCTGTACCCGAGTCACCGGGAGGAGCAAGGTCTACAACGGCTGCCGGAACGGCTGCTGAGGTTGTAGCCGGAGCCCCGGAGCCCGAACCGGCTGAGTTGCGGAGGCCTTCGAGCTCAGAGCGAAGACGGGCAAGCTCGAGATCAATGCTTCCAGTGCTTCCGGTAGATCCTGAGTTGTTTTGGTTCAGCTGGCTGATAACACCTTCAAGGTAAGCTGCACGAGCACGCTCGGCGGCAAGCGCCGGATCGACACCCTGCTGGCCTGAGTCGTCTGCGGGGATAGCCGAGCCGCCATTCGGATCTGAGCTGCCTGTGTTTAACTGGCCCAATGTACCCGAGATGATCACGCCACCGTTGCCATCAGCCGGTTCAGGGTCTATCAGCTCGAGCAGCTCATCATCCTCAGGCTCGTCGATGACCACGAGTGGGGCGAAACTTGGAGATAAAAACTGGGGGCAGTCTTCCTGACGTGAAGGTGTCGTGGAAAGTTCCGCATTACGAAGACCTGCCGGAGGGCTTGTTATAGAACTCAGTGTGCGGCAGGGGGCAGCGGCAGGTGCAGGAGCGGCGGCAGGTGGAGGAGCGGCGGGCTCGTCGGCCGGAGGAAGAACCTCGGGGCCTTGGTCAGGATAGACAACTCTTGTGAGGTCTGGTCTGAGCAGATCAACATCCGGCTCTGGGGCTGGAGGAAGAACCTCGGGGCCTTGGTTAGGATTGATAGCTACGAGGCCTGGGCGGAGCAGATCGACATCGGGCTCTTCATCTATAACAACTCTTGGACCTGAGCCACTTTCTGGTGCAGCCTGTCGATCGAACCAGTAATCGGGGAGAGTCACATCCAAGCTGGGCTCTGCAGCAGGTGCCGCAGATGGGAGTGGGTTATCTCCGGGAACTTCAATACAAGTGGCACGGTCTTCTTTCCAGCTGCCACCACGTTGGGCACAGAGGGCGGCGGCGGTCTTGAGGGCATTGATATCTGCCGTACCGCTCACCTCACCAAGCCTTGGGTCTGCGCCGGTGAGCTTGTCTATTGTTGTACCGTCCAGGAAGTCTTCCGCTCCTGGGCGTGGAGTCTTCTCAATCTCATCCGGCTGAATAACTCCGCCACGATCTACTGTTGTTGGAATGCGGCTACCATCTTCCGGAAGGCCCATCGTTGGAGTCGAGTCGGGTGAGGGCTGAGTGATGCCACCGTTTGTGGGAAGACTACGAACACCATCAACTGATCCTTTGTAGACTGTTGGAGCGCTCGAGAGCATGTAGTAGGCAAAGCCTGCAACGATTGCCAGAATAACAAGGCCGGCACCAACTCTAATCATGCGCTTTTTGCGCTCGGCGGCGAGAGGGTCGGCAGAGGCGGGGGTGGCTGGCTTCATTGGCGCAGCAGCGGCGGGCGTAGGCATTGCCGGGGGGGCGGTGTGCGTGGCTGATGCCATTGGAGCTGAGCCAAGGGGCATCGGTGCCGGAGCGGGCATCGGAGCCGCAAGGTTGACTGGCGCCGGAGCTGCTGCCGGAGCCGGCTCCGGACTCATTGCGGGCTCGGTACTCGTCATAGGGGAAGGTGCCGGTGCGCTTGGCATAGGTGAAGAGGGCATGCTCATAGGCATCCCCGCTGCCGGTGTCTCGCTCGCGCCCTGTGATGGTTGTGTCTCGTCTGGCATAGATTTATTTTAATATTTCTATCTATTGTATCATTTATACACGGAATATGTCAACTAGGCAGCTTCGCACGATAAAGGGGGTCGGAGCCTCTCGAATTTCTGAAGAGAGCTCTCTTTAATGTGAGGCTCTCTTATGGCGCCCTCTGATCCACATGCCACCCGAAACCAGTGCGGCAATGATTAGGTAGAGGACTGACCCGGGGCCCGTGTCTCCACGCTCGGGTGCACTGCGGAGTAGCTGGCTGCCGCTCAGCTCGGGTGCACTGCCGCGTCCGCTCAGGTCTGCCGAGGCAGTACTGACGGGCTGGACCGGATCAGTGGCGGCAACGGCAGCCGGTACGGTACAGCTTCCATTTTGTGCGATGAAAGTGGCTACAGGACAGCTGATACACATTCCCGGCTGGATGAACTCACGGATCGGGCCATCGTAGGTAAACTGGCCGGTCGACTCACACGTGAGGCCCGTGAAGCTGGGGATGTCTGTAACTGTTGAGGTGTCGCCCGGATCGGTAGCAAGACTCCCCGGATTTATGGTAGTGGGAACGGTCTGGATCAGAAGACACTCGCCATTACCGTTACGCTCCATTAGCTCGGGGACGACGTCTTGAATACCGCTAAGGTTGAGACAGAGGTCAACGGCTATGGGGTCGACGGTGTCCGTGCTCGCCGGAGGAGGCGTCTCAAGGTCGGGATCCTGAACCACGGTTGCCGTGCCGGCAACACGCATCGTATTTCCGTAGAGGGGGAAGGCACCTGTCGGATGAGCTAGATTTTCACCGAATGAGAGTGAGGCGGGATCTGCAAATCCGAGTGCGAACTCCTTTCCTGCGAGGGCACCTTCTGTTACTCGTGCCTTAATTATGATCTGATGAGCGCCGTTTGCAGGGTTGAAGAGGCCCGCCTCACCGGCCAGAAGGCCATTGTTGAGTGAGAAGACGACAAGGCCATCTTGACGGAGCTGTCTGAGCTCGGTGAGGGCTACCTCAACGCCATTTGTTTTTCTGTAGAGGATGATCGAGACCTTCGTAGGGTCGATGGGATTTGCAAGTCCGCCCTTGAGCGTGACGCTGAGGTTCCCGGCCTGGACACCGGCGGGGCTGAGGGTGAAGGCAGCAACTGCCGTCGGAGCGGCGCTCACATCGATCTCTCGAGCGGGTGGCTGGTCAGCGGAGAGGCTAATTTCCTGCACCCCGGCCTCGGGGTCGACGGGAGCGGCCTCCTCCTCCTCATCATAATGTCCGATAACTGACTGTCTCTCGGTCTGGACGGGGAAGGTCGGACTCATCATAGGGAAGACACCTTGGGCAAAGTGCCGATCTAGTCGGAAGGTTATGTCCTCAGCGTTCAGGAGTCCGACGGAGACATTTTTGCCGAGTGTCGTAGTCGCGGCTCCAACACTCGCTTTAACTATAATCACGACCTTTCCATAGTTTGGATAGATAAGTGAGGGGATCGGCTTGAGTCCACTGGCACTGGTGAATGTCACCTTGCCGTCGTTGATGAGTGAGCGTTTTTCTGAGAGCTCTATGGGGACGCCATCATTAACCTGCTTGAAGAGCTGCACCGACAGATCGCTACCGGCCACCTTGCTCGGCGCTGCCGGATTCTGGTGAATTGTTATGGTCTGAAGTTTTGTAAACTGGGAGGCGTCGAGCTGAATGAACCCGATCGGGATGAGCGCGGCCTCGGGCTGAAGGATGCCCGTTGGCTGAATCTGGGGACGTGTTACATCGTGGAAGACGGCAGGTTGTTCGTTCACAGCCACCAGGCCGCCAGGGTCTCCACTTGAAGATCCTGCTGCCGCGGCGCCTGAGCCTGAACTACTACCTCCAGATATCAAGCTGCCGGTTGATGAGCTCGCCAGAGGTTTCGCCTCACATTTATTGCTCTTCCATGAGCAGAGAGAGTTGGCACTGCATGAGAATGGTGAGGTGTAGCCTGAACAGATCGCGTTTAACCTTTTGGTCGCATTTTTGTCGAGTGTTGAGCCGGAACCGCTCGAAGAGCCGCTTCCGGTGGAGCCGCCTCCACTCAAGGTGTTGATGAGATCGTCGGTGAAGATAGTTACGCCGGGGAGGCCCGCGACTACACTGGGGCTGCCTGTACGGTCTGCGGACAGGGCGAGCGGATCGACTGACAGGATGAGCACGGGGCCACCTAATCTGTTGGGGAGGTTTTTTGGCGGTGGATCAAAAACGAGCATATTCACGGGGACATCAAAACCAAAATGCTTTCCATCGAGATTGAGAGCGGGATCTTTGAGGCGGAAGCTAATCTCCAGTTTGTTGTCTCCGGGATCAAATATCTCGCTTACTGAGTCAGTGAAAAAAGAGGCTCTGTTAGCTTCGTTTAGCTGAAGAACCGTTTCACTATTATGCCCTTTAAGGGCGAGGCGCCTGCCATCCGGCATTATGTGCGTGACTTTGAGCTCAACGTTTTTTGAGGGAAGAGGATCGTTGAGGCCGGCTTTGGCATCAACTGATATTCTTGTAAGTCTTGTCCTTTCTTGCGGCCAGACGGAGATAACCGATACCGGCTTAAAATCGCCAAATCCGGCGATAGTGCTTCCACCCGCAGGATTCGCATCGACCGCTATGGTAGCGGTAACGCCGGTATCTGTTGTATAGCTTCTAGTTATCCCCTCACCCGTGGGAACGTCGGCCACAGCATTGAGTCTGACGGTATAAGCTCCCGATCTATCGGTGGAGTACTGGCTTGTGAGGCCGGCCTCTGTGATTTCGGAGACGACGGGGTCGGCTGGTGGTCGGGGGGCATTGGGGTCGGGGTCGAAGACGATGTCCTCACTGCTGTTGAGCCAGAACCGTACGGTCTTCTCGGTACCCGCTCCTTGTAAAAGAGTTCCTTTTATCACAAACTCGGCTTCGCCCGAGGCATTGTTCAACGAGATTGGATTGGCAAAAGGGATGGTAAAGATATTATTTTCAAACGTTGTCCCACGCGACTCATCTCCCCGAGGTGCAAGATCTTGTGCGACGAGCTGCAGGTTATTTGCGGGATCCTGAAGTGGAGCCCCATCGTTAAAGGGATTAGCGGGGTCGGTCACGTGCACCCGGAGGGCTTTAATTCTGAAGGTAGGATGCTCCGGAACTCCCAGATACTTCTTACCCGCCGCGATCTCCGGCCGTCCATCTTTGAGCTTGATTCTGATTCTAAAGAGATCGGTCTGTTCATTTGCCGTGAGGACGCGTGAGTTGAGATCGCCCACTTCTGTCACCTCATAGTGATACGTATACTCTGTCGCATACTGCTCACTTAAACCCGGGTTGAGACTGCCTTTTAGGTTGCTGTTCGAGCCCCCACTGAAGAGGAACATGCTTGCGCTGATAACCAGGAAGGCGACTGCAACGATTCCAATCCACATTTTTGTGTTTCTACTGAGTGTCATAATGTTTTGTTTGAGTAACTTTTGTGTTCAGTATAGCCGGGCCGGAGGCGTTTCTTTTAGATTTCTAGTGAAGCGAGATGCACATTCCGTGTAGGAGCTCGCCTTGGTCCGGCCCCGTATATCTCACCAGTCCCTGCTCCTCACATGAGGCTGGCTCCGAGCCGTTTAGCTTAGAGGTTGGCCTAACTGAGGGCTTGGTGGTGGGCGTAGGGAGAGTCTCCGGAAAACTAATTACCGGAGTCGGCGCGGGCCGAGTCTGCCTTGCCGCTTTTGTCGAGCTTCCCGGAAGGGTCTCGGAGCGGGTTGATGTACAGCCGGCAACTCCACCATCTTTCAGGATAGGGGAGCTCTCGGCTGGGCATGGGCTGAGTTTTTTTGTGATGACGGGCGCGGCTTGCTCAATAACTGCCGGCTTTGCGGCGGGTCGGGGGCGCTCCTCACCCTGGCGCTGCTTTTCGGTTGCGAGGCGCTTGGCGTTGGCTCGGGTAATTGCAGAAAAGTCATAGGCCTCACTCTGCGCGATACCACCGGTCTCAGTTGAGTTAATGGCTGAGTCAATAACTGAGCTCTTAAGGAGCTCGCCTGAGAGTGTTCCTCTAAAGAATGGTGAGCCGGAGGCCGTATACGAGCTCGCTCCGCCGAGCACCATGAGTGCGCCGAGCGTTGCGATTATCCAGTTTTTTTTATGGTGTGTGTGCATTTTTATTGAACAATTTTTGTATTCTATATTTATGTTTTCAGGTGGTCATTCCCGTTTTATTTTGGGGAGCCGCTTAAAACGTTACACCCGTTACAATTGCGGGCAGCAGGAGACTCGCCAGCAGGCCGATCAGGGCGAGAACGGCAATGGTAATGGAAAGATATTTGCGCTTAGTAGATTGCATGGTGGTGATTAGTTAACGGTAATTATTTTGGTAATCGTGTTGATGATGTTGTCGGGATCGCGGACCTCGAGCTTCACTTCATGCTTACCCGGTTTATCGAAGGTAAAGGTGGGGCGGCGGTCTGTGGAGGTCTCGCCATTGTCAACGGTCCAGAGATATTTTATCACAGTTCCCGTCGAGCAGCTTGGGTCCATAGAGACATTAAGGGGAGCGCTACCGCTCAGTGTACTTGGTTCGAAACAGGCCGAGAGTGAGACGGGGCGGACGGTAATCTGAATGTCTGTCTGGGCCTCTTGTTTGTCTGAGGTAAAGGCGGTAACCGTAACCAGGAAGTTCCCGATCTTGGTGTACTGGTGAGTGACCTGAGCAACATCGGAGCGTGGGGGAGTGCCATCGCCAAAGTCCCAAAGATAGCTGACGATTCGTCCGTCGGGATAGCGTGAGGCGGAGGCGTCAAATGAGACGATCAGCGGAACGGGGCCGTCTACGTGGTCTGTTTTTACCTCCACGGTCAGACCCTGCTTCCGCACCTCAACCTTAAACTCGGCGGTGCCGGTAAGGTCTTTTGCATCAACGATCGTAAGTTTTGTTGTGTAGCTGCCGGGTTTTGCAAAGGTGTAATCTACCACGGGATCGGTCGCATCTTGTACTCCATCGCCATCGAAGTCCCACCGGTACTCGACTATATCGTCGTTGCGGTCACGGCTTGCCGTGGCATCAAAGTTTACGAGGAAGGGGGCCTCACCGCTGATCGTGCCGTCGGTTGCTGCGGGAGTCGTCTTTACCTGCGGTACCGGTGCCTCTGTGGGAGTTACGACGGTATAACGCTTGGTCGTCTCTCCGCGCTTGCCCTTTGAGTCGGTCACTCTGAGGAGGACCTCGTAAGAACCGGGATTTGCGAAGGTGTGAGTCGCACTGCGGGTTGTGGCTTTCTCACCATCCCCAAAATCCCACTCATAGCGGTCAATCGTGCCCGTTGGGCTCACTGAGCCGCCGCCTGTGAAGATGTAGGGAGTGTTTGCGTCGAGAGTAGCTCCCTCGAGCTCCTGAATCTCAATCGAGGCCTGAGGAGTGTCGGGAAGGGTCGCCTCGATCTCAACTTCGGCTGTTGCAAAGGCGCCGGTCGAGTCGGTAACGCGGAGGCTGACGATATAGCTACCAACCTTGTTGAAGGTGGTCTCGGTGATCTCGTCACCACTATCGTCGTAGGCACCATCGCCGTTAAGGTCCCAGGCGAAGTCGATCAGCTCACCGTTTTTCGAGCTCGATTTCGATCCATCAAGTGTGACCTTGAGCGGAGCCGGGCCGGTGGTCGGTGTCGCCTTAATGACGACGTCTGCCAGGACGTTTTGTATGGTAACGTTGTGAGTAAACTGAAGGTCTTGTTCAGCATCTGAGTTCTTGTCTTTGACGGTGACTTTGAGCGTGACGGTAAAGTTTCCCAGGTCGGTGTAGGTGTGGGTCTGTTTCATGCCGCGCGCCTCGGTATCGTCGCCAAAATCCCACAAGTAGCTGAGGATCTCATAGGCCGAGGTGTTGACGGAGACGTTGCTCGCGTCGAAGCCGATCGTAATCGGTGCCGTCAGGTTCACTGTGGGTGTTGGCTCGGTGACGATGGGGGAGCGGACGACCGCTGCCGTTCGCTTGGGAGCGAGGAAGAAGTAGGCCGAGACCCAGCTGACGATGAAGAAGATCAGAGTAAGGAAGGCGATAAAGGTAAAGATGTTCGCCTTCTTTTTTCCGACACCATCTTCTTTTTTGAGCGTCGTGCGTCGGAAGACGCCAATGATTGTTACTATAAAGCTGACGAAGACGAGCCCGAGGAAGAGCAGGTTGACGATCGTGATGACCGTATTAACTACCTCGCCGGGTGGGACACCAAAGAAGCTAAAGATCGGGTTTTCAGTTGAGCCGAAGACGACAAAGGCGATCAAGATTCCAAGGAAGAGGAAGATCGAGCAGCCGAAAGCTGAGAGACAGCCAAAGGCAAGTTTCTTACTTGAAGGCTTGGCGGCCTGGGGAACAACAGATTTTGTGCCTTGGGCTCCTGCAGGAGCGGGCGCTGTGCCGGGCTGAGCAGGAGCTCCCGCAGCTGCCTGAGGCATCTGCATAGGCTGCGTGCCACCTTGCGAAGGCGTAGGGGTGCGGTTCATCGGTGCGTTTGGTGTTGTGTTGTCCATAATTCTTTGGATTATACGCGGGTCTGGCCGCGACGTGCAAAGCTTGCGATACCCATGCCACCTAAGATGACGAGGATGCCGCCGATAACGCTAAAGATTATTGTTTTACCGAGTCCGATATCGTTAAAAATATTACCGCCAAGAAGATTTTTTGGCGCACACTGAGCTGCGGTGAGCTCCGTCTGAGGGTTGTTGGTCTTATCGAAGACGACATCGATCGTGTCTTGGGCAGTCTGGTCGTTTCTATCGGTTACCGTCAGCAGTGCGCGGAAGTTTCCCGGTCCGCGGGGATGAGCTGTTCGGTCAAAACGCTGATAGGTTGCCGTGGAGCAGTTCGTCCCTGCCGCACCCGTTCCCGGGAGACGGCACTGTGCGTTCGGGGCATTCTCGATATCGTTGTGGCGTTGGCCATCACCGTCGGCATCAAAATAGATATTTGAGTCGAGGGCGTAGTCGGTTATCTCACCACGTGAGTCGCCCCAGAAGTAGGTGACACTCGCTCCACAGGCATCTGCGGGAACGTGGAGAACCTTCTGGTTGCAGTTGTCTATAGTTGTGGGGGTACACCCCGGTCGCTGCTCTATGCGCTGTGAAGTACCACTTGAAAGTTGGGCCTTGAGCTCGGCCTTGAGCTCGGCCTTGAGCGTGTCAGCTGCCGGTCGGCGAACGCCACCAGTTGCTCCCGTGCTTCCGGGAATAAGATCGACAAAGTTTACGGTTGAGGCGATATTTCCGGCGCTGTCCTCGACGGTGAGCTTAACTTGGTAGCGCTCGCTGTGAGGGAAGTCGAAGACGGGATTCTGGTCTGTTGAGTCTACGTCATCAGCCTTGTCTCCATTACAGAGCTCTGAGCGGGGTGCGTTTGTGTCACAGCCGATCTCGCTCGAGGTGTCGAAGTCCCACTTCCAGGAGACGATCCGGGCATTGTTATCACGGTCTGCTGTTGTCGCATCAAAGAACTTTACGCGTCGTGGCGTGCCTTGAGTAACTTGGTAGGTGAAGTTTACGTTGGGCGGTGTCGCGTTGGTCGTGACGAAGATAGGGAGCTCTTCAGAGTAGCCCGAGGCACCCTTGTCGTCTATAACCTTGAGCTTGACGCGGAAGCCGCTGCGCGGACTCTGCTCGCTGTAGGTGTGGGTAATGGATGAGAGTGTCGTTGGGTTATTATCTTGGAAGCCATTTCCCTCAACATCCCAGATGTACTCCTTGACTGAGCCGTCGGTATCGCTTGAGCTCGAGGTGAAGGTTATATCTTCGCCGATGCGGATGTTTGTTCGGTCTACGCGGAACTCCGCCGTCGGAGCCTGGTTTTCTCCGTTCGTTACAGAGATGGTTGGGCGCTGTCCTTCGGGAAGGAGCTCGTCACAGTCGACGCTCTGATTCTCGTTGTCGGTGAGTTTTGCACAGAAGGCAAACTCCCGCTCTTCGCCCTCGATTCCCGAGGTTTCAACAGTGAGAATCGCATCTTTACTTCGCGTGTCGATCACGCCCAGCTTGCGGCCGGGGTGAGCCGGGTCGTAGTACCAGAACTGATAACTCGTAACGCGGCCATCGGGATCGACCGCGCCTTCGGCGCTGACCTTTACCTCGACAGGTGTTGTAGAGCCGGCAGTCTGTTTCTCAAGTGAGATCGCAGTGAGCTGGGGCTTGCGGCTTACGACGCGAATGGGGAAGGTTGCCTCGCTGATCTTTTCGGCACCGGGCTCGGTGACAGTCAGGCGGACGAGTGTTACCTCGCCTTGCGCTGTGAGCTCGCTGTAGCTGTGGTCAACGCGGTTTGTCGTGCTG
>Ga0210005_1002628_pt1 | contig 10385 bp, 11 predicted proteins | sample CryGey02umfilter_3_FD_183961 | JGI IMG/M metagenome (GOLD analysis project Ga0210005, IMG submission 183961) | Groundwater microbial communities from aquifer in Utah, USA - Crystal Geyser 4/9/14 0.2 um filter (SPAdes) (version 3) | ecosystem: Environmental > Aquatic > Deep subsurface >... | reverse complement strand
GTTGCCGCTGGTGCTCTCGGCCGCCATCCTGCCGCGCCGCTACACCTGGGGCATGGCCGCACTGACCGTGGCCTGCTACAGCCTGCTGATGGTGTGGTATGTGCCTTTGCCGATGGGCAACGCGCATGCCCAACATCTGACCGCGCCGGCGGCCACCACACCGGTCGATGAGCCTGCTGCGATGCAGATGGATCACAGCCAACACACGGCACCGCAAACCGATGCCATTTCGCCCGGCTACTGCCGCACCGAACCCGCCGCGAATCCGGCGGAAACCGCCCGGAGCGAATCCGTTGCGCCGCTGGACGATGCCTTCAACACCCACGTGCTGGGTATGTGGCTGGGCTTCGTCATCAGCGCGGCGGTGATCGCCTATTTCGCGGTGGAAATGGCGGCGGCAGTGCGCCTGCGCGACGCCCAACTCAACCGTGTGCGCGAGGAGAACTTGCGCAATGAACGCATTGTCTCGCTCGGCACACTGGCGGCAAGCGCCGCACACGAGCTGGGCACGCCGTTGTCCACCATGGCGGTGGTGGTGGGCGAGATGCGCGACGACTGCCGCGCACCGGAACAACAGGAGAATTTGACACTGCTGGATGATCAGGTGAAGAACTGCAAGCGCATCCTCGACACCCTGATCCGGCATGCACAGGAAGCGCCCGAGACACAAGACATCACCCGGTTCGTATCGGGCGTACTGAACGAATGGCAGCTGCTGCGCCCCGCCGTGCATTACCGCTACCACGTATCAGGCACACCGCCCGCGCCGCAATTGAGCACCGATCCCGCCTTGCGCGCCGCACTATTGAATCTGCTCAACAACGCGGCCGACGCCTCGCCGCAGGAGATGGAAGTGTTGCTGCGCTGGGATGCCGAAGGCGCCGTGCTGGAGATCCGCGACCACGGCCCCGGCCTCACACCCGAGGCCGCCGCGCGTGCCGGTGCCGCTTTCTTCACCACCAAGGAAGAAGGACGCGGACTGGGATTATTCCTCGCCAATGCCACGCTCGAGCATCTGGGCGGCAGCGTGCGTCTGTTCAACCGCGATGGCGGCGGCGCAACCACCGAGGTTGTGCTGCCGTGCCGCAAGGCCGAAGCATGAGCGATTTACCCAACCTGCTGCTGGTCGATGACGACGACACCTTTCGCAGTGTGCTGAAGCGCGCGCTGGAGAAACGCGGCTATGCGGTGACGGCTGCCGATAGCGTGGAAAGCGCGCTGCCGCTGGCCGAAGCCAACCCGCCCGAATACGCGGTGATCGACCTCAAGATGCACGGCGCGTCCGGCCTGGTGCTGGTGCAGCGCCTGCATGAACTCGATCCCAACACGCGCATCGTGATGCTGACCGGCTACGCCAGTATCGCCACCGCCGTGGAAGCGATCAAACTGGGCGCGACGCAATATCTGTCCAAACCGGCCAATGCCGACGAGATCGTCGCCGCGTTCGGCCACCAGGCCAATCCGGACAGCTCATTCGACGCCCAGCCCGCCACCATCGAGCGGCTGGAATGGGAACACATCAACCGTGTATTGCAGGAACAGAACAGCAACATCACCGCCACCGCGCGGCTGCTCAACATGCACCGCCGCACCCTGCAACGGAAGCTCAATAAAAAGCCTGCGAAAAGATAGATCAAACAGCTAAAATCGCTTCATCGTTCCCAAGAAGCCAGTCCAATGAACAATCCCATCGATCTGCGTCAGGCGTTGCGCAGCCTGAATGATTTGCCCGCTTTCCCCGTCATCGCGCAAAAACTGCTCGCGCTCCAGCTGGATACCGAGCAAGGCGAGCAGCAGATGATGCTGTTGATCGGGCAAGATCCGCTGATCTCGGCGCGGCTCATCGGCCTCGCCAACTCACCGTTACTCGGCAGCTCGCGCCAGATCACTTCAGTCAAAGAAGCGTCCATGATGCTCGGCCTGACCCGGGTCAAATCGGTCGCCACCGGCATCGCCGTCATGTCGCTGGTTAGCCGTCCCATCGGGCGCTTCGACCCGCAGGAACTGTGGTTGCACAGCATGTGCGTTGCGTTTGCCATGCTGCCCGTGGTGCGCGCCATGCCGTCGGCCAAACGCCCACCTGACGACCTGATCTTTCTGGCCGGCATGTTGCACGACATCGGTTATCTGGCCCTGGCTTATCTGGATCCGCAACGCAGCGATGATCTGCGCACGCGCCTGGCCATCGAAACGGAGCGGCTGGCGATCGATGTCGAACGGGAGTTGCTGGAAATAACCCACGACGAACTGGGCGCAGAACTGGCCAAACAATGGAATCTTCCGGAACAACTCGTCGCGGCCATTCGCTGCCACCATGTGCTGGATGCACAGGATGCCGGGGAAACACTCCCGCTGGCGCACATCATCCATATCACCGAAAAATTGATTCCCCTGAATGGCCTGTACGAGCCGGTCGGACGCGAGATCGCGGCAGAGGAATGGATTGCGCTGGGCATAGCCCCCGCCAAGGCCGGCGAGATTGCCGTTCAGGCCCAGGAGCAGGCTGAACAGGCAGCCCAATTCGCCGTCACCAGTTAATTCCGCCGCATTAATTTTGACGCGCTTTAGGGTACCTCTAAAAATGCAGATTTCGCCCAAATGCAAGGCGCGGAAAAAATTTCGCAGCGCCGCATAGGTATGATATGTAAGCAGGAAATTTTTTACGCAATGCAGCAGTTGGGATGAAATGTGAATTTTTAGAGGTGCCTTTTATGAAGTTCGTCCTGCCCCTGCTCCTCGCCAGTGCCGGCCTGCTCACTTCCGCCCATGCGCTGCCGGCCGACCCGCAGTTGGCGGCCAAGGCCTACGCACTTTACGATGTCAGCAGCCAGCAGATGCTGATCGAACATGCCGCCAGCGAACGCATCGCCCCCGGCTCGCTGACCAAACTGATGACGGCCTACGTGGTGTTCAGCGCGTTGCGCGACGACCACCTTTCGTTACGGCAGCAAGTCGTGCCGACGCAATACGCCTTGCGCTTGCAAAGCAAAGAACCGCGCATGTTCCTGCAGGCGGGACAGGAGGTCACGGTGGATGATTTGTTGCGCGGCCTGATCGTGCAATCGGCCAATGATGCCGCGCGGGTGCTGGCGGAAGCGGTCGCCCATCACGAACTCGCTTTCGTCGATCGCATGAATGCCGAAGCGCAGCGGCTGGCGCTGCGCGACACCCGTTTCGTCAACGCCAGCGGCGTGGATGAAGCGGGGCAATACAGCAGCGCGCGCGACCTCGTCCTGCTGGCCGCGGCACTGCTGCGCGACTTCCCCGACTTCGTCCCGCGCTACGCCCAACGCCAATTCAGCTACAACGGCATCGAGCAATTCAGCCATAACCGCCTGCTGTGGCTCGATCCGCATGTGGACGGCCTGCAGACCGCCCAAGTCGATGGGTTGGGCTTTTCCATCGCCGCCAGCGCCCGGCGCGGACAGCGGCGCCTGCTTGCGGTGGTCAGCGGCGCCGCGACGACCAGCCTGCGCGACAGCGAGAGCCAGCGCCTGTTGAACCACGGATTTCGCGAGTACGAAGCGATTCTGCTCTACCGCAGTCGGCAGCCGGTCAAAGCCATGCGGGTATGGAAAGGCACCCTGGGCCAACTCGACATCGGCTTTGCCGCCGATCGCTACGTGACGATTCCCGCCGGCGCGCGCGAACGCCTGAGCGCCCGGCTGGAAACGCTGGAGCCGCTGGTCGCCCCCGTCAGCCGCGAGCAACAGGTCGGCATCCTGCATCTGGCGCTGGACGGCGAGCCCCTGCTCGATGCGCCGGTGGTAGCATTGCAGCGCGTGCCGCTGGCGAATGTGTTTGCGCGCGGCGTGGATGCGATTCGCTTGTTGTTCCAATGAGGAGACGGCCATGACGATTTATTTCAACGGCAGCTTCATGCCGATCGAGCAGGCAAAGGTGCCGGTGCTGGACCGCGGTTTCATCTTCGGCGACGGCGTGTATGAAGTGATCCCGGTCTATTCGCGCCGCGCCTTCCGCCTGCGCGAGCACCTGGCGCGGCTGCAACACAGTCTGGACGGCATCCAGTTGCCCAATCCGCACACGGTGGACGAATGGGTCGCCATCCTGACCGAGCTGATCGCGCGCAACGCGCCGCAAGACCAGTATCTGTATCTGCATATCACGCGCGGGGTGGCGCCGCGCGACCACGCTTTTCCCATTCCGCCGGTGACGCCCACCGTGTTCGCCATGAGCAATCCGCTCGTGCATCCGCCCGCGGCACTGTTACAAAGCGGGGTCGCCTGCATCACCGCGCAGGACAACCGCTGGCTGCGCTGCGACATCAAAGCCATCGCGCTGCTGCCCAATGTGCTGTTGCGCCAGTCTGCCGTCGCCGCCGGCTGCGCCGAGGCCATCCTGATCCGCGACGACAGCTTCCTCACCGAGGGCGCGGCCAGCAACATCTTCGTGGTCAGGGACGGCGTGTTGCTGGCGCCGCCGAAGGACCACCTGATGCTGCCCGGCATCACCTACGACGTGCTGCTCGAACTTGCCGCCGCCAACGGCATCCCGCACCAGGTGCGCCGCATCCTGAAAAAAGAATTGTTCGGCGCGGACGAACTGCTGCTGACTTCTTCCACGCGCGAAGTGCTTGCCGTCACCACGCTCGACGGCAAGGCGATCGGCGACGGCAGGCCGGGCGCGATGTTCGCCCGCCTGTATGAGTTGTATCAGACCTTCAAGCGCGAGGTGATGCGCAAATGAATGACCCGAAAAAATCCCTGATCGAATATCCCTGCGACTTTCCGCTCAAGGTGTTCGGTTTCGCCGAGCCGGGCCTGACCGCAGCCATCGCGCGGGTGGTGTGCGCGCACGCGCCGGAGTTCGATGCCGCCGGCATCACCACGCGCCCCAGCAGCACCGGGCGCTACCTCAGCCTCACCTGCACCGTGCGCGTCACCTCGCGCGAACAGCTCGACAATCTATACCGCGATCTGTCATCGCATCCAATGGTGAAGATGGTGTTATGAATTCCCACCCGCCGCTGCATATCCGCGCCCTCGGCCTGGTCGAATACGAGCCGACCTGGCGCGCCATGCAGGATTTCACCGCCGCGCGCACGCGCGACACGGCGGACGAGATCTGGCTGGTGCAGCATCCGCCGACCTACACCCAGGGCCAGGCTGGCAAGCCGGAACACCTGCTGAATCCGACCGCCATTCCCGTGGTTAAAATCGATCGCGGCGGCCAGATCACCTATCACGGTCCCGGCCAGATTGTGATTTACCTGCTGCTCGACTTGCGCCGCTGGCAGATCAACGTGCGCGAGCTGGTGCGCCTGCTGGAACAGGCAGTGATCGATCTGCTGGCTGAATATGGAGTCGCCGCACAGGGGCGGACGGATGCGCCCGGGGTCTATGTGCAGGAGGCCAAGATCGCCGCGCTCGGGCTGAAGATCAAAAACGGCTGCTGCTATCACGGCCTGTCGTTCAATGTGAACATGGACCTGACGCCGTTCGCCCACATCAACCCCTGCGGCTATCACGGGCTGCGCGTGACGCAGTGCATCGAACTCGGCATCACCGTGCCGCTGGAGGAATTGCAGGCGGAATTGACGCAGAACCTGGTGCACGGTTTGCAGCGGCATCTGGATGAAAAACGCGCGGTGTAGGCATGGCTTCGCCCTTAATTGTGGGAGCGCAATTTATTGCGCGATAGCTACATCGCCCGATGAATCAGGCTCCCACACCAGTGCGGTGACGGTGACGCGGCGGTTGCGCGCGCGGCCTTCGGCACTGTCGTTGCCCGCAAGCGGCGCATTGTCGGCATGGCCGATCGCCTTCAGCCGCTCGGCTTCGATACCCTGCGTGATGAACAGGCGCACCACGCTGCTGGCGCGCGCCGAAGACAGTTCCCAGTTGGACGGAAACTGCAGCGTGCTGATCGGCAGATTGTCGGTATAACCCTCGACCTCGACCGGCATCTCTTCCGTCGCCAATATCTGCGCCACATCCTTGAGCGTCGTCACCGCCTCCGCCTGCAACGATGCCTCGCCGGGCAGGAACAGCATGCTGGCGTTGATGTCCAGCGTCACCCCGCGCGCGTTCTGGCTGATGCTCATCGCGCCCTTGTTGACGAATCCGGCCAGCTTGTCGTTCAGGCGCTCGCCCAGGCGTTGCAGACTTTCGCTCTGCTTGCGCTGCATTTCCGCCAGGCGCGCATTGCGTGTATCCACCAGCGCCTTGAAATGCAATTCCTCCTCGCTCAGCCGAATCACACTGCCTTCCGCGACGGTTCCGTTCTGACCGAACACCTGGCTCATCGACACGCTGAAGTCCTTGTACTTGCCTTCGTTCACCGAGGAGATGCCGTACATCACCACGAAGAAGGCGAACAACAGGGTGATGAAATCGGCGTAGGACACCATCCAGCGCTCGTGGTTGTCCGGGCCCTGCCTTTTCACCCGCCGCGCCATGTCAGGAAATATAACCCTTGAGTTTGTTTTCGATGAAGTGCGGGTTTTCCGCGTTGGCGATCATGCACAGGCCGTCGATCACCATCTCGCGCAGCGTCACTTCTTTGGCAATCAGGATCTTCAATTTTCCGGCGATCGGCAGGAAAACCAGATTGGCGAAGCCCACGCCATAGATCGTGGCGATGAACGCGACGGCAATCCCGGCACCCAGTTTGGCCGGCTCGCCCAGGCTCTGCATCACATGCACCAGCCCCAGCACCGCGCCGAGGATGCCGATGGTCGGCGCATAGCCGGCGGCGGCTTCCCATACCCGCGCCGACTGCCAGCGCAGGGTCTCGTAAGTATTCAGATCAATGTCGAGCACGGCACGGATCTTTTCCGCGCTGTTGCCGTCCACCAGCAGTTGCAGCCCCTTTTGCACAAAGGGATCGCCCGCCGTCCTGATCTGTCCTTCCAGCGCCAGGATGCCATCCTTGCGCGCCGCGTTGCCCCAGGCGGTCATGCGATACACCACTTGCTGCGTGTCGATCTTCGGCGTCACGAACACCCAGCGCGCCATCTTGATCCCGGTCACAAATATATTGAGCGGATGTTGCACCATGACCGCGCCGAGCGTGCCGCCCAGCACGATCAGAAAGGCCGCCAACTGCAGCAGCACATTGATCGAACCGCCTTCCAGGAATTGGCCGCCGAGGATGCCGGCGAGGGCGACGACCAGACCGAGCATGCTGAGGATATCCATCAGAACCCCCGCAGCGAAGTGCGCAAACGCGCCACCGCCTGGCTGTGCAACTGGCAGACGCGCGATTCCGACACGCCCATCACTTCACCGATCTCGCGCAGGTTCATATCCTGCTCGTAATGCATGCCCATCAACTGTCGCTCGCGCTCCGGCAAGCGCCCGATGGCCAGCACCAATGCCGCGCGAAAGCGTTCGTCCTGCAACAACTCCAGCGGATTCGCTTCCGTGCTGAAATCATGCCGGTCGAAGAAATTCTCCTGATCCTCGTTGTGGAAATCCTCGTAATACATCAACTGCGAACCGCGCGCTTCCTGCAACAACTGCTGATAGTCCGGCAGGCTGACGCCCATCTCTTTGGCGATCTCGGATTCGCTCGGGGCGCGCCCCAGACGCTGCTGCAAACGGCTGACCGCGTTCTCGATGCGGCGCGAATCGCGGCGCAAACTGCGCGGCAACCAGTCCGCCCCGCGCAACTCATCCAGCATCGCGCCGCGGATGCGCTGCGCGGCATAGGTCTCGAACTGCGCCCCGCGCAGCTCGTCATAGCGGCTGGCCGCGTCGAGCAGGCCGATCATGCCGGCCTGAATCAGGTCGTCCACTTCCACGCTGTTCGGCAGCTTGAGCATCATGTGATACGCAATGCGTTTCACCAGCGCCGCATGTTCCTGCAGGCACTGGTTCTTGTCGTTCAATCCGTTGGCGGTGTACATGCTCGTCTTTTTCCCATTCCTGCCTGACGGCGCTGCGCGCGCCGGTCCGGTGCGAACGGCGACGGCGGCACTCATGTCAGGGCGACCGCCTGCGCCAATGTGTTGATGGCGCATCGTCCCACCAACCGCCGCAGCACATTGTCCAGCCCGTCCTGCCCGCGCGCGTCGGGTGCGTGCAGCACACCCTGCGCCACCTCGCGCAGCGCCATCGAGGCTGCCGCGGCAGGGAAAGCCTCCACCACCGGGCGGTGCAATTGTGTCGCACGTTTCAGCTTTTCATCAACCGGAATATAGCCCAGATAGTCGAGACGCACCTGCAAATGATGGCGCGCGACCTGTGCCATATTGTCGAACACGGTCAGCGCCTCGCGCTCGCTGCCGACCCGGTTCACCACGATGGCAAATGCCTGACGACCATTGTCCAGCGCCATCTGTTTCAACAGCGCATAGCTTTCGGTGATGCCGCTGGCGCTCGGATTCAGCACCAGCAGCAGCGGCTCATCGCCGGACAGGCTGGCGCACAGCGAAGTACCGCCGCGTGCCGCATCGACCAGCACCACGTCGCGGCTCGTGGTCGCCGCCAGCAACGATTCGAGCAGACGCGCGCGTTCCGCTGCTGCCAGCTGCGGCAAGGCCTCCATCGCGCGCGCCAGCGGCAACACCGCCAGTCCTTCATCGTTCTGCAGCAACACCTCGTGCCAGGTCTTGTCGCCGCGCGCCGCATGCAGCAGGTCGTAGCGCGGATGCAATCCCAGCGTCTGCGCCACATTGGCGTGCGACTGGTTTTCATCCAGCACCAGCACCGCCTTGCCGGTGCGGGCGAATACCGCCGCCAGATTGGTGACCAGGCTGGTCGCCCCCAGACCATCGCGGGCGCCAAGCACGGTGATCACCCGCGCGCTGCTGCGCGCCAGCAACTTGCGCAACCCCGCCGCCTGATCCGGTAGAGAAGATGGATTTTCGCGTTTGCCTTCTCTCCCAATGAGAGAGGATTGAGATGAGGGGATGCCAATCGGATAACTGTTGGCGTGACGATCAGATGGCATATTCCCTCCCTGCCGCCGCGCCGTTCGTCAGCCCCGCCATGAAGGCCGGGAATTCCATATCCTGCAAGGCGAAGGCGGACGGTTTGCCAATCTCCTTGAAGGCGCGGTGCAGCAGATAGTCCAGATTCACTTCGTGCAGATCCTCCGGCACGCGCTGGCCGCTGGCGATGTAGTGCAGCACCAGCTTGTGCCGCGCCACCACGTCCAGCACGGTGCCGAGTTGCACCGCCTCATCCAGTTTGGTCGGGATGCAACCGATCACCCCCGCCCCGCCGTACATCTTCACCACATCATCCAGTGTGCCGCCGGCGGCGGTCGCATTCAGCAGCAGCAGGCGTTTGACCCCGGCCGCGTCGAACATCTGCGTCTGTTCCGCCACGCGGCTGTCGCGCTGGCCGACGCCCATGGTATCGATCAGCACCAGATGCTTGTGTTTGAGGCCGGACAAGGTCAGTTGTAGATCGCGCGCATCGCGCACCGCATGCACGCTGACGCCGAGAATTTTGGCGTAGATGCGCAGTTGCTCGAAGGCGCCGACGCGGTAACTGTCGGTGGTGACCAGCGCCACCTTGTCCGCGCCGTAGCGCACCACCGCGCGCGCCGCCAGCTTGGCGGTGGTCGTGGTTTTGCCGACCCCGGTGGGACCGACCAGCGCATACACGCCGCCGCGCGCCACCACATCCTCGCGCTTTGATGCCACGCACAGGTTGTGCGCCAGAATGCGTTTCACCCACGAGATGTCCGCAGCGGGCGGCATCTTATCCAGCAACAAACGCGACAGCGCCGGACTGAAACCGGCATTGACCAAATCGCGCAGCAGACCGCTGCGCTGCGGATCCTGCTGCTGCAAGGTGCTCCAGGCCATGCCGGCCATTTGCGCCTGCATCGTGTCGTGCATGGTCTGCAATTCATGCATCAGCTGCTGCGCTGCGTGGTTCGCTTGCGGCGTTTCCACACGCGGCGGTGCTGCCTGCTCCGCCTGCGCCGCGACCACTTTTGCACCCAGTGCGGCCGCCTGATCCAGGGCGCGCCCGGACAGATTTGCAGCCGCGCGCTGGCGCGGTGCGGAACGCGTCTGTTCCGCGTGCTGAGCCACCATGCGCGTCTCGTTCAGGTGCGCCAGTTCGCTGCCGGCCATCGCCACGATCTCGACCCCGGCCGCCGACTTGCGGTTGGACAGGATCACCGCCTCCGCGCCCAGTTCCGCGCGCACCAGTTGCAGCGCCTCGCGCGAACTGGCCGCGATGAATTTCCGTGCGTTCATGCTCTACCTCCCACCATGGATGTCACCCGGATGGTCTTGAAGCCGGGTACTTCTTCCTGCGAAATCACCTTCAGTTGCGGCAGCGCGCGTTTGAGAAAGCGCGCCAGCAGATCGCGGATGCCGCCGGGCACCAGCAGCACGGTGGGCAAGCCCAGCCGTTCCTGTTTTTCGGTGGCGACGCGCGTTTCGTTCAGCAGCGTATTGG
>Ga0210005_1002627_pt1 | contig 10390 bp, 10 predicted proteins | sample CryGey02umfilter_3_FD_183961 | JGI IMG/M metagenome (GOLD analysis project Ga0210005, IMG submission 183961) | Groundwater microbial communities from aquifer in Utah, USA - Crystal Geyser 4/9/14 0.2 um filter (SPAdes) (version 3) | ecosystem: Environmental > Aquatic > Deep subsurface >... | reverse complement strand
GTGTCATCGCATTTTCAAAGGCATCGAATGTCGCGATGCTGCGCGGCAGCACCGAGGTGTCGTCCTGCTCGTAATAACGCTTGCATAACTCGACGATGGTGCGCCCGGCGCGCAGGAACAGCTCTTTGCGCGCGGCATGGGTCGCCACCAGCGAACCGTTGCCTGGCAAGGACAAACCCAATGCCTCGGTCAGACAGTTCATCGAGTTGGCTGTGAACATGCCCGAGCAGGAACCGCAGGTCGGGCAGGCGGAACGTTCGATGGCTTCCACATCGGCATCGCTCACATGGTCATCGGCTGCCGCCACCATCGCATCGACCAGATCAAGACCCTTGGCCTTGCCATGCAAGGTCACTTTGCCCGCTTCCATCGGCCCGCCCGAGACGAACACCACCGGGATGTTCAGGCGCATCGCGGCCATCAGCATACCCGGCGTAATCTTGTCGCAATTGGAAATGCACACCAGCGCGTCGGCACAGTGCGCGTTGCACATGTATTCCACCGAGTCGGCGATGAGGTCGCGGCTGGGGAGGGAATACAGCATGCCGTCGTGCCCCATGGCGATGCCGTCGTCCACCGCGATGGTGTCGAATTCCTTGGCGATGCCGCCCGCGCGCTCGATCTCGCGCGCCACCATCTGCCCCAGGTCTTTCAGGTGCACATGCCCCGGCACGAACTGGGTGAACGAGTTGGCGATGGCGATGATGGGTTTGCCAAAATCGCCATCCTGCATGCCGGTGGCGCGCCACAGAGAGCGTGCGCCGGCCATGTTGCGACCGTGGGTGGAAGTGCGGGAACGGTATTGGGGCATGATGTCTTTCTCAAGCAACGTATAATCCGGGCTTCAATTCTAACTCATCACCCCATGCTCGTTCATCCGCAATTCGATCCCATCGCCCTGCATCTCGGCCCGTTCGGCATCCACTGGTACGGGTTGATGTACCTGCTTGGTTTTGCGGTGTTCATCTGGCTTGGGCGGAAACGTCTGCACACGCTGAACGGCAACCCTCTCCCTCTGCCGAAACCCTCTCCTCAATCCTCTCCCGCAAGCGGGCGAGGAGGCGAACGTGAAAAACAATTTTCAATCCCTGACAAGAAATTTCTCGACGATCTGTTGTTCTACGGCGTGCTCGGCGTGATCCTCGGCGGACGGCTGGGCGAAGTATTGTTCTACAACCCGGGCTATTATTTTTCACACCCGGCCAAAATTTTGGCCGTATGGGAAGGCGGCATGTCGTTCCACGGCGGTCTCCTTGGCGTGCTGGTCGCGATGGCGCTGTTCGCGCGCAGCCGCAACATCCGCTGGCTGGCGCTGATGGATTTCATCGCCCCGCTGGTGCCGCCGGGGTTGGCGCTTGGGCGACTCGGCAATTTCATCAACGGCGAGCTGTGGGGACGTCCGACCGACGTGCCGTGGGGCATGGTATTTCCGCAGGTGGATCAACTACCGCGCCATCCTTCGCAGTTGTACGAGTTCGGATTGGAAGGCGTCGCGCTATTCATGCTGCTGTGGTGGTATTCGGCCAAACCGCGTGCAGTGGGTGCAGTATCCGGCCTGTTCCTCATCGGCTACGGCAGCTTCCGCTTCCTGGGCGAATTCACGCGCCAACCGGACGACGGCATCTTTGGTCTGATGACGTTTGGTGTCAGCATGGGACAGTGGTTGAGCCTGCCGATGGTGCTGGCCGGTGTCTGGCTGATGCTCCGCCCGCAAGGAAAACCCGCAACATGAAGCGCGCCGCCCTCATCCTGTTGTGCACCTGCGCCGCCGTATCCGCCCAAGCCGCCAAACCCAACTGGAAAGCGTGTGCCGACAAGCCTAACGACACGGAACGGCTTGCCTGTTACGACAAACTCACCGGTCAGCATTACACCGAACGCTCCGCGCTGACTCGCGCCTGGGATCTCGATGGCCGCGGCAATCCGGATGCAGAAGGGGTGCGTCGGTTGGAGCCTTACCGCAGCAACCTGGTACTGGTACACCATACTTCGCGCATCAATAGCCAGCCCTCCTCGCCCGCACCGCTGCACAACACAATCACGCCCTACCCTTACATCTCCAACGAGGTGAAGTTTCAATTCAGTGCAAAATCAGAGATCGGCAATTTTCGCGAGCTGGATATGCTGGGGTTCCGCGACTTCCGGATGTGGGCGGGTTTTACCCAGCAATCCTACTGGCAAATGTTTAATACGGCCCACTCCTCTCCCCTCCGTGAAACCAATTATGAACCGGAGCTGATCGGCACTTTCGGCACCGGCCATGCACAGGGCTGGAAGTTGCTGAATATCGGCCTGTCGCACCAATCCAATGGACGCGACCAGCAGGCTTCCCGCAGCTGGAACCGGGTCTATCTGCAAGGCGGCTGGGAATGGAGCGAGTATTTTCTGCTTGCCCGCGGCTGGTGGCGCATCCCGGAATCTGCAAGCAACGACGACAATCCGGACATTGTGCAATATCTGGGGCGAGCCGAAGTGGAAGCGCACTGGTCTCCTGATACGGACGACGAAGTTGTTCTGCTCGCGCGCAGCAATCTGTCCGCCGGACAACCGCGCGGTTATCTGCAACTGGACTGGTCCACCCCGGTGCGATTCTGGCATTTGTCACGCTTGAGCTTGCAACTTGCCACCGGCTACGGCAGCAGCCTGATTGACTACAACCACGCGCAAACCACCTTTGGTTTTGGCCTGACCTTCAAGGATTGGTGAAGTTGACACTGGCTGACCCCCTCCCCGATACTCGGCGCATCACGTTCGTTAGGGCCATACGCTTTGGATGATATTTCCCTTGGCACACTGTTCGGCATTCTGCTCGTCCTGTTGATCTGCAGCGCGTTCTTCTCCGGCTCGGAGACCAGCATGATGGCGATCAATCGCGGCCGTCTCAACAGTCTGGTGCGCAAAGGCAACCGCAGCGCCCGTCTGACCGCCGCCCTGCTCGGCAAGGTGGACAAGCTGCTCGGCTCTATCCTGCTTGGCAACACACTACTCAATGTCGCCGCCGCCGCCGTGACCAACATCATCATCCTGCGCCTGTTCGGCCAGGACGATCTGGCTATCCTGTTCGGCACACTCGCGCTGACGTTCGCGCTGGTGGTGTTCAGCGAAATCATGCCCAAGATCATCGCCGCGAGTTACCCGGAGCGCATCGCCCTGCCCGCCAGCTATGTGCTGACCCCGCTGATTACGCTGTTTCATCCGGTTGTCTCAGTGGCGACCGCCTTGGTCAAAGGGCTGCTGCGGCTGTTCCGCATCCGCATCCAGACCGACCAAAGCAAACAGAAAATGACCCTCGAGGAGCTGCGCGGGCTTGTGCTGGATGCCGAACATTTCCTGCCGCGCAAACATCAGAAGATGCTGCTCAATCTGGTCGATCTGGAGCGCATCACCGTCAACGATGTGATGATCCCGCGCAACCAGATTGAGGCCCTGGACATTGATACCGCATCCGCCGAATTGCACCAGCAGCTCATTACCTGTCACCACACTCTGCTGCCGGTATATAGCGGAACACCGGACAACATCATCGGCATTCTGCACATCAAGCGTGTGTTGCCCCTGCTGCACGAAGAAACGCTGGATGCGGCAGAATTACGCGAGGTGCTGCACGATCCGTATTTCATTCCTTCCGACACACCGTTACTGAAGCAACTGCAACAGTTCCAGGAGCGGCGGACACGCCTTGGGCTGGTGGTGGACGAGTATGGCGAGCTGCTTGGACTGGTGACACTGGAGAATATCCTGGAGGAGATCGTCGGCGAATTCACCACCCAGTCGCCGGCGCAAACGGGCAAGTTCCTGCGCCAGAATGACGGCAGTCTGTTGCTGGAAGGCAGCAGCAGTCTGCGCGAACTCAACCGCAAACTCGGACTGCACCTGCCACTGGGAGAGGCGAAGACCCTCAACGGCCTGATCCTCGAACACCTGCAAGATATTCCGGAAGCGGGCACCAGCCTGAAGATTGGCAATTACCCGATCGAGATCATCCAGGTACAGGATCGCGCGGTTAAAGTTGCACGCATTTTCAGCATCCAGAAAACCCAGCGCAACGGCTGAACAGCACAGCTTTACAAAGAAAACAATGCCATGCATCATGCAAGGGGTTTTACAATTCAAGCCGTGACAAACAGCGCGCGGTAAGCAACAGGAACTGCCCCTGTGCAGGATTTGAGTCGAGGAAGCAAGATGGCTAGAGAGAAAAACGTCAAGGTCAAGGAAGTCCTCTACACTTGGGAAGGCAAGGACAAATCCGGCAAGGTCGTCAAGGGCGAGATGCGCGCGCCCGGCGAGGCCAGCGTTTCGGCTCACCTCCGCCGTCAGGGTATCAATGTCAGCAAGATCAAGAAAAGCTCCGCCGGTTCCGGCAAGGTTACCGAGAAAGATATCGCGCTGTTCACCCGCCAACTCGCCACCATGCTGAAATCAGGGGTTCCCCTGTTGCAGGCCTTCGACATCGTCGGCAAAGGGCACGACAATCCCGCAGTGGCGCGATTGCTGATGGACATCAAGACGGACGTAGAAACCGGTAGCAGCTTGGAGCAGGCTTTCCGCAAGTTCCCACTGTACTTCGACGATCTATATTGCAACCTGATCGGAGCTGGCGAAGCCGCTGGTATTCTGGATAGCTTGCTGGATCGTCTCGCATCCTACAAAGAAAAAATCCAGGCGATCAAGAGCAAGATCAAATCCGCCCTGTTCTATCCAATCTCCATCATCGCAGTCGCCTTTATCATCACAGCCATCATCATGATTTTCGTGATTCCCGCGTTCAAGGAATTGTTCAGTAGTTTTGGTGCCGACCTGCCCGCACCGACTTTGGTGGTAATGGCGATCTCTGACTTTTTCGTCGAATGGTGGTGGGCGATTTTCACCCTCGTCGGCGGCAGCATCTACGGTTTCTTCTACGCCTGGAAACGCAACAAGAAAATGCAGCGTGTGATGGATCAGCTCATGCTCAAGATTCCCGTGTTCGGGCCGCTGGTGCGCAAAGCCACCATTGCGCGCTGGACCCGCACCCTCTCCACCATGTTCGCCGCCGGTGTACCGCTGGTCGAAGCGTTCGATTCAGTCGCTGGTGCCGCGGGCAACGCGGTGTATTACGATGCCACCAAGCAGATCCAGCGCGATGTCACTGCCGGCAACAGTCTGAATGCCGCAATGGTCAGCACCAACGTCTTCCCGGGAATGGTGCTGCAGATGGTTGCCATCGGCGAGGAATCCGGCTCCATTGACAGCATGCTATCCAAAGTCGCCGACTTTTATGAGGCCGAGGTGGATGACGCTGTGGAGGCCCTGTCCAGCCTGATGGAACCCATTATCATGGTAGTACTCGGCACACTCATTGGAGGCATGGTAATCGCCATGTACCTGCCCATCTTTAAGATGGGTCAAGTGGTCTGACCCTTTTTTCACCCGGGCGCGGCAAAGTGCCGCGCCCTTTTCATGTCTGACTTGATGCTCACACTGCTACAGTACTCTCCCGCATTTTTTATTTCACTCGCCGGCATTCTCGGCCTGCTGGTTGGCAGCTTCCTGAACGTCGTCATTTATCGTCTGCCCAAAATGATGGAACGCGAGTGGCAGGCACAGTGCGCCGAACTGAATGAAAAACCGCTGGCGGAAAATGCTCCGTTCAATCTGCTGGTGCCCCGTTCGGCTTGTCCGCAATGCCGTCATCCGATCAGCGCGCTGGAAAACATCCCGCTGCTGAGCTATGTGTTTCTGCGCGGTCGTTGCGCCGGATGTGGGACGCCAATTTCACTGCGCTATCCAATCGTCGAGGCAGTGAGCGGCGGATTGAGCGCCTTCGCCGCCTGGCATTTTGGTTTTGGTCTCGCCGGCATTGCCGCGCTTTTCTTCATCTGGGCATTGGTCGCCCTCACCTTCATCGACTTCGACACGCAGTTATTGCCGGACAGCATCACCCTGCCTCTGCTTTGGCTCGGCCTGCTGCTGAATCTCAATGGCGCGTTCACTTCGCTGGCCAACGCGGTAATCGGCGCGGCCGCCGGTTATCTGGTGCTGTGGAGCGTGTATTGGGCGTTCAAGTTGCTCACCGGCAAGGAGGGCATGGGATTCGGCGATTTCAAATTGCTTGCCGCCATCGGCGCCTGGCTGGGATGGGCTCTGTTGCCGCTGGTGATCCTGCTGTCTTCTCTGGTCGGTGCCGTAGTCGGTATCGCGCTGATCGTGCTGGCGAAAAGAGGCCGCAACATCCCCATTCCTTTCGGTCCATACCTGGCGGGCGGCGGCTTGATCGCCCTGTTCTGGGGACAATCGCTCACCCAGTCCTACCTGCAACTGCTGGCACCATGATGCACTATTACGGACTGACCGGCGGCATCGGCAGCGGCAAGAGCACGGTGGCGCGGCTTCTGGGCGAACTCGGTGCGCGTGTGATTGACACCGATGAGATTTCGCACCAGCTGACCGCGCGCGACGGCTTGGCGATACCCGAGATCGGTGAAACATTTGGCGCCAATTACATCACGGCGGAAGGCGCACTCGACCGCGCCCGCATGCGCCAGCTGGTCTTCAGCGACCCCGCCTCGAAAATGCGCCTGCAAAATATCCTGCACCCGATGATTCTGACCGAGACAAAAACCCGGGCGCTCATGCCCAGCCTCGCGCCCTACACGCTGGTCGTCGTGCCTCTGCTGTTTGAAAGCATGCGCTACCGCAACTGGCTGCAGCGTGTGATCGTGGTCGATTGCCCCGAAACCGAGCAAATCCGCCGCACGATGCAGCGCAACGGATTGGACGAAACCGCCGTGCGCGCCATCATGGCGCAGCAAATGACGCGCGCGATGCGCCTGCATCTGGCCGACGAGATCGTTCACAACGATGGCGACCTCGACGCGCTGAAAATCGAAGTGGCGCAGTTGCATCAGCGCCTGCTTGCGGCCTGAAAGGCGGTTGACGATGTCCGGCGCTGCCTATATCTTTCGCCATTGACCAACCCGCCACACCAAGCCGATAACCGTGATCAGCTACGAATTTCCTCTCAATGAGCGCGTGCGCACCATGTTGCGCCTGGAAGATTTGTTCACGCGCGTCGAACGTTTCATTGCCCGGGCAGATCGGACCGATCACCATGCCGCGCTCGGTGTGCTGTTCGAGATCCTTGAGGTCGCCTGCCGCGCCGACCTGAAGTCGGACCTGCTGCAAGAGCTGGATCGCCAAAAAAAGGCACTCACTGCCCTGCGCAACAATCCGCAGATATCCGAAGATGCGCTGGATTCAATACTGGATCAAATCGAAAATGACAGTGCCAAACTGCTGGAAATCAACGGCAAGATTGGGCAGCACCTGCGCGACAACGAATGGCTGATGGGCATCAAGCAGCGCGCCGTCATCCCCGGCGGGGTGTGCGAGTTCGACCTACCCTCCTACCATTATTGGCAGCACTTGCCGGAAGACCGGCGGCGCGCCGACTTGGGCGAATGGCTGGCACCACTGTTGCCGCTCAAGGCCGGCATCAGCATCATGCTCAAGCTGTTGCGTGAAAGCGGCCGTGCCCGTCGCTTCACCGCGCATCAGGGCTCTTTCCAGCAAATGCAGGGAGGGCGGGTGGCGCAATTGCTCAGCGTCACGCTGGATCGGTCGCTGCCCTGTTTTCCGGAGATCAGCGCCAACAAATACGCGCTGAATATTCGCTTTGTGGCCGCCGATTTCTGCGCCAAGACATCGCTATACGAACAGGATGTCGATTTCAGCCTGGTTTTCTGCTCGCTGCAATGAGTAAACCGCTCATCGTCACCTGCCCCACCTGCGGCAAAGCACATCCATGGGACAGCAACAACCGCTTCCGTCCCTTCTGCAGCGAACGCTGCAAAATGATCGACCTCGGCAAATGGGCAAATGAAGAATATCGCGTCGAACAACGCGAACGGGATAACGGGGATCAGGAAACCCAGGCTTGACGCAGCAAAGCGATGCCGTGCGCGCCTTGCCGCCACGCGGTCTGCATGTCATCGTATTTCAGACCGCCCAGCGCATACACCGGTATGGACGAACCCGCCGCGATCGCGGCGAAATTTTCCCAGCCCAGATGCGGCGCACCCGGATGCGATTGCGTCGGCAACACCGGACTCAATAACGCAAAGTCACAGCCCAATGCTTCCGCTTGGCGCAACTCGTCCGCGTTGTGGCAGGAAGCCGCGCACCAATTCACTGCCGGACGTTCAGCCAATTCTGCAAGCTGCGTCGAGGTCAGCTGCACACCGTCCGCGCCGACTTCCTGCGCCAGCGCCACATCGCCGTTGAGCAACACGCTCGCCCCATGGGCATGCGCCAGCTCCACCGCGCGCAAGGCCAACTCACGCAACACATCACCAGAGAGAGATTTTTCGCGCAACTGCACCAGCCGCAACCCCCCTTCCAGACTGGCCTGCAGCCTTGCCAGGAATGGCTCTACGCCGAGCTCGGCGGCGTTGCTGATGGCGTACAGGGCGGGCAGCTCCAGCGCGCGCAGAATGGGGAAGTTGGCCGGGAGGATGGGTTCAACGATGACCTTTCCCGGGTGTTGCCAGGAGAATTGCTGGCCTTCATGCGGATGCAATTCACCCGTCCAGGCTGTCACGCGAAAGAAATTCAGGCGCACCGTGGCATGCGGATAAGTAAATACCCGCGTCAGCCAAGGGTAGGCCGTCTCGACTCTGATGCCCAACTCTTCGCGCAACTCGCGCACCAGCGCAGCGCGCGCCGTCTCGCCCGGCTCGATCTTGCCGCCGGGAAATTCCCAATAACCGGCCCAGATTTTGTCAGCGGGACGTTGGGCGAGGAGGAAAGAGCCATCCGGACGTTGCAGGACGCCCGCAGAGACTTCAATGATTTTATTTTGCAACATGCCGGCCGCACCAGTCGCGCGCGAATTGCCCCGCCACTCTCCCGCTCCTCGAACCGCGCGATAGTGCCCATTGCAGCGCCGCCGTGCGCACCTCGTCTGTCATGCCGTGCTGCCACCCATGCTGTGCCAGCCAGTGCGCCGCCACCGCGAGGTACTCATCCTGCGTGAACGGGTAGAAGGAAATCCACAGGCCGAAGCGTTCAGACAATGAAACTTTCTCCTCGATACTCTCCGCCGGATGAACTTCATCGCCAACATGCCTGGTGGCGAGATTGTCCTGCATGGAATCCGGCATCAGGTGGCGACGGTTGGAAGTGGCGTAGATCAGCAGATTATCGGAGAACGCCACCAAATCGCCGTCCAGCGCGGCTTTGAGTGCCTGATAGCCCGGCTCGTCGGTGTTGAAGGAGAGGTCGTCGCAGTACAGGATGAAGCGCTCGGCGCGCCCCTGCACCAGAGCGACAATATGCGACAGGTCGATCAAGCCTTGTTTGTCGATCTGAATCACGCGCAAACCCTGCGCGGCATATTCGTTCAGCAGTGCCTTAACCAGCGACGATTTCCCGGTGCCGCGTGCGCCGGACAGCAACACGTTGTTGGCGCTGCCGCCGTTGACGAATTGCAGCGTGTTCTGCCGAATGCGCTGTTTCTGGTCGTCGATGCCGAGCAAGTCGGTCAGCGCGATGCGCTGAAAATTTGGAACGGGATGCAGCGTGCGCTGCCGGTGGTCCCAACGGAAAGCCGCGGCAGATTGCCAATCGGGGGCTTGCGGCTGCGCGCCAGGCAGGATGTTTTCCAGACGTGAGAGCAGACCTTCGGCGCGGGCAAGGAAGTTATCCAGCTTATCCATAGGAAACCATCCCTTCTGAAATCCGTCGCGAGCAGATCAAGTGCTAGGCGCAGTTGAGCGCGCGACGCAGACATACCGTGATGGTAGGCAAGGAAGCGCGCGATACTGTAACAACGCAGATTGATCGCACAGCAGGATTTAGCTTCTGTAGCTCGCGTTGATCTTGACGTAGTCGTAAGAAAAATCGCACGTCCACAGCGTGGCGTTCACCGCGCCGCGATTCAGCACGACGCGGATGGTGATATCGCTTTGCTGCATCACGCGCTGGCCGTCCGCTTCCTGGTAGCTGGCTGCGCGTCCGCCGTGCTCGGCCACCAGCACATCGTCGAGATACAGCTTGAGCGTTTCAACATTGAGGTCGGTAACGCCCGCGTAGCCAATCGCGGCCAGGATGCGCCCAAGATTGGGGTCGGAGGCAAAGAACGCAGTCTTAACCAAAGGCGAATGGGCGATGGCGTAACCGATTTTCTTGCACTCGGCTTCATCCTTGCCACCCTCGATTTTGATGGTAATGAACTTGGTTGCGCCTTCGCCGTCGCGCACGATGGCCTGCGCCAGCAGCGTCGCAACTTCCGTAACGACCTCCAGCATCTGCCAACGGTTGGTGTCGTCAATCACCACACCGCTCTTGCCCGTGGCGATCAGCATCAGCGCATCGTTGGTGGAGGTGTCGCCGTCCACCGTAATGCAATTGA
>Ga0210005_1002621_pt1 | contig 10406 bp, 6 predicted proteins | sample CryGey02umfilter_3_FD_183961 | JGI IMG/M metagenome (GOLD analysis project Ga0210005, IMG submission 183961) | Groundwater microbial communities from aquifer in Utah, USA - Crystal Geyser 4/9/14 0.2 um filter (SPAdes) (version 3) | ecosystem: Environmental > Aquatic > Deep subsurface >... | reverse complement strand
TTGAAATAAAAATTAACACTTTGAAAAAATCGTTTCCAGTAAATTGCCACCACCGACAAAATAGCTCCAAACTGAATAGCAATGGTAAAAGTTTTAGTGAAGTCATCATTGGCAATTCCCATAACTGAAGAGCCAATAATCATGTGTCCCGTAGAAGAAACAGGTAGAAATTCTGTTAATCCTTCAATAATTCCTAAAATAACGGCTTCAATAATAGTCATGGAAATTACTGTGAAAATTTATTAATGTGTAAATGTAAGAATTTGTAAATAGTTCAACTCTGTCTTCTAAAAACATCACCCCACTGTATCACCCACCTCAGTCCTCCCTCAAGGGAGGAAATCCAACGCACAATGCCTTCTTCTGACTTCGTCCGTCAGCTGAAGGATTCCGTCTTCTTTACTTTGATTTTTTTAGAATTCCCCAACCAACTATTCCTAATCCAACCAAAATTACAATTGGTGCAATAAACATTCTACGGGTGTTAAATAGTTCTTCACTAAAAACCGCAGGGTTATCAGAACCTCCTCCAGAAATTAAAAAATAACCAATAACAGTAAGTATTGTTCCAGCTGCTATTAAGATGTAATTTTCTTTACCAAAGGCAAAATCGGTATTTAATTTTTTATCTTCACTCATACTATTTAATTTAATATAAATCTCCTGTTTGTATTCTTAAATATTTTCGAATAGCTAAATTAGTTGAAATCCATGAAATAATAATTCCTAAAACGATAACAATGAGAAATAAGGCAACATACAATTCAATATTTTTAAAAACAATTAATTCTGGGAATTGTTGTTGAAGGTAATATAAAAAGGTAATAATTAATCCAATTGCTATAAAAGCAGCTACGATTCCATTGCCAATACCTCTCAATACAAAAGGTTTTCGAATAAAAGAATGTTTTGCTCCTACCAACTGCATGGTTTTTATTAAAAATCGTTTAGAATAAATTGCTAAACGAATGGTATTGTTGATTAAAGCCATGGCAATAATTAACAACAAAGCACTAAATCCCAACAAGTAATAACTTATTTTATTCATGTTTTTATTTACGGCATTCACTAAATCAGGCTGATAAAAAACTTCTTTAATTTTTGTGTTCTCCAACAACTCTGTTTCAATTTTTGACAAACTATCGGGGTTCGCATACGCTGCGTTTAATTTTACATCTATGGATGGCAACAACGGATTTTCACCAATAAATTTAACAAAATCTTCACCCAATGCTTCTTGAAATTCTTTTGCTGCAACATCAGGGTCAATAAATTGGGTTTCTTTCACAAAAACCTCAGCACCTAACAAATCTTTTATGTGCTTTACTTCTTGAGGTTTAATTCCCTTGTTCAGAATAATCGAAAACCCAATATTTTCTTTTACATGATTAGAAATTTGTTTGGCATTTAAGATAATTAACCCTAACATTCCCAACATAAACAACACCAACGAAATACTGATAATGGTTGTTACATAAGAGGAACGTAACCTTCTTTGTGTATGTTTATTTTCTTTGTCAGACATTTTTTTTAGTTCTAGGTTGTCAGTATCCTCAAAACATCACCCCTCTGTATCTCCCCTCAAGGGGAGAGCCTTAGTTCAAAGCCTTCTTCCGATTTTCATCTTCGGTCTTCCGACTTCCATCAATTATCAATCAAAAATAGAATAAAGTTGTTTGCAAACAACTTTATTCTTCAAAAATACACCTAAATATTGTTAATTTCGCAACCTGATTATAGACTTATTAACGATGCAGTATCAATTTAACCAAATAGAAAAAGACTGGCAAAAGTATTGGGCAGAGAACAAAACATTTAAGGCTAAAGACAATTCTGCTAAACCAAAATATTATGTGTTGGATATGTTTCCATACCCTTCTGGTGCTGGTTTACACGTTGGTCATCCGCTCGGCTATATTGCTTCCGATGTTTATGCTCGTTACAAACGTTTGTTAGGTTTTAACGTGTTGCACCCAATGGGTTACGATTCGTTTGGTTTGCCTGCCGAACAATACGCTATTCAAACTGGTCAACACCCTGCTGTTACTACCAAAATGAACATTGAAGGTGGAATTGACAAACAAGGAAACGTAATTCCTGGTTACCGAAACCAATTGGATAAAATAGGTTTTTCGTTCGATTGGGACAGAGAGGTGAGAACTTCCGACCCGAATTACTACAAATGGACACAATGGATTTTTAAGCAATTGTTTAATTCGTGGTACAACAAAGACGCAGATAAAGCCGAAAAAATTGACATTTTAATTGAGCAATTTAAATCGAAAGGAAATGCCGATGTAAATGCAGTTTGCGATGATGTTGCCACTTTTTCGGCAGCCGATTGGAACAGTTGGAACGAAGAGCAACAACAAAAAATGCTCTTGAATTACCGTATTGCATTTTTATCAGACACTTGGGTAAACTGGTGTCCTGCACTGGGAACAGTTTTGGCTAACGACGAAATAAAAGATGGTGTTTCTGAGCGTGGCGGACATCCTGTAGGGCAGAAATTGATGCGTCAGTGGAGCATGCGAATTACGGCTTATGCAGAACGATTAATCAATGGTTTAGAAGGGTTGGATTGGACCGATTCGGTAAAAGACATTCAACGAAATTGGATTGGAAAATCCCAAGGAGCGAGTGTGAAGTTTAAAGTTCTCTCCCCGACCCTCTCCAAAGGAGAGGGAGAAGCTACCCCAAAATATTTAACTGGAGATGCGGCTATCGGACATCTACTTTTAGATAATGCAAAAGAAATGCGAAGAAATCCAACAGAAGCAGAATCGGTTTTATGGATACATTTAAAAGGTAAGAAATTAGATGTTAAATTTAGAAGACAACACCCGATAGACAGTTATATTGCGGATTTTGTTTGTTTAGACAAAAAGCTAATACTTGAAGTGGATGGAAAAATTCATGATTTGCAAAAAGAAGCCGACGAAGCGAGAACTGAACGATTAAATGAACTAGGTTACGAGGTATTAAGATTTAAAAATGAAGACGTTTTAGCTGATATTGATACTGTAATAACTAAAATTGCTACAATATTAGCACAACGCCCCTCAATTAAAGATGAAGCCAAAGTCCTTCCCTTTGGGAAGGATTTAGGATGGGAAGTTTCTGTCTTCACCACCCGCCCCGACACCATTTTCGGTGTTTCGTTTATGGTGTTAGCACCAGAACACGAATTGGTTGATGTAATTACAACTCCCGAACAAAAAGCCGAAATTGAAGCATACAAAAAAGCTGCTTCATTAAAATCGGAACGAGATAGACAATCGGACATCAAAAACATTACGGGAGCATTTACGGGTGCTTATGCTATCCACCCATTTACGGGCGATAAAGTTCAAATTTGGATTGGTGATTATGTGTTGGCAACCTACGGAACTGGAGCTGTAATGGCAGTGCCTTGTGGCGACCAACGCGATTGGGATTTTGCCACTCATTTTGGAATTGAAATAAAAAACATTTTTAAGGATAAGGACATTTCTGCGGCAGCTTACACCGAAAAAGACGCCATCATCACCGATTCGGACTTTTTAAACGATTTACCTGCCAAAGAAGCCATTAAAAAAGCCATTGCCGAAATTGAAAAACGCGGCTTTGGTAAAGGCAAAACACAATACCGTTTGCGTGATGCTGTTTTTTCTCGTCAGCGTTATTGGGGAGAACCATTTCCTGTGTATTATAAAGGCGATGTGCCTTATTTGGTTGATGACAAAGATTTACCGATTGTTCTACCAGAAGTAGAAAAATACCTTCCTACCGAAGATGGCAAACCTCCTTTGGGTAGAGCTAAAAATTGGGCGTATAAAGTCCTTCCCTCAGGGAAGGATTTAGGATGGGAAGGACCTATCGAACTTAACACCATGCCAGGTTGGGCAGGGAGCAGTTGGTATTTTTTACGCTACATGGATGCCAATAACGACAACGAGTTTGTTGCCAAGGAAAAAGTAAACTACTGGAAAAATGTAGATTTATACATTGGTGGAGCCGAACATGCTACCGGACACTTACTTTATGCTCGTTTTTGGACCAAGTTTTTATACGATTTAGGCTACATTCCTTTTGAAGAACCTTTCCAAAAAATGATTAACCAAGGTATGATTCAAGGGAATTCGGCAAAAGCTATAAAATTATTAACTCACGTATATATAGCAGATATTAACAACAACATAAATACCCCACAAATTGATGCTTGTGAAATCCCAGAATTTTTTATTTCTAGTGATTTGCTAGAAAAATTGGAGGATAATGATATAGATTTATCTGTAAAGATTAAAGAAAGATTAAATAATTTAGGTAGGGCAATAAAACAACAAAACCCTGAAAAAATAGGAGAATTAGATTTTGCTCCAAATGCTTCTTATTCTATCTATATTCCAATTAATTATGTAAAGAACAACATATTGGATTATGAAGATTTAAAAGAAAATAATCATCAATTTAATAGAGCAGAATTTATTTGTAATGAAAATGGAGATTTCATAGTTGAAAGAGAAGTCGAAAAAATGTCCAAATCCAAATACAACGTACAAACTCCTGATGAATTAGTAGAAAAATATGGAGCCGATACCTTGCGTTGTTACGAAATGTTTTTAGGCCCACTAGAGCAACACAAACCTTGGGATACACAAGGAATTACTGGTGTGCATGGTTTCTTAAAAAAACTGTGGCGTTTGTTTCATTCAGGGGAAAACGAAAGTTTTTACGTTGATGAAACGCCCATTTTAAAAAGTGTGGTGGGTGGTCCTCCCCCTTCGGGGGAGTTAGAGGGGGATGAGGGGGCTTTAAAATCGTTGCACAAAACCATTAAAAAAGTAAAAGAAGACATCGAGCGTTTTTCGTTTAATACGCCTGTTTCTGCTTACATGATTTGTGTAAACGAACTAACCGCACAAAAATGCAACAAACGAGCAATTTTAGAACCGTTGTTAATTATTTTAGCACCTTACGCTCCGCACATTGCCGAAGAATTGTGGGCTAAATTGGGTAATAAAGAGAGTATAACGTATGCTGTTTATCCGAAATACAACGAAGCATATTTGGTAGAAAGCAATCACAAATATCCAGTATCGTTTAACGGTAAAATGCGTTTTGTGTTGGAATTGCCAACAGCATTAACTCCTACCGAAGTAGAAAAAGAAGTGCTTGCCAACGAGCAAACCACCAAATACCTCGAAGGAAAAACGCCTAAAAAAATAATAGTTGTACCACAGAAAATTGTAAATGTGGTGGTGTAGAATTACTCCATTCTATGTTAAAACTACCAATCCATACGTATGCACTATTTTAAATACATCATTTTTTTTGTAGGTATTGGGTTGGCGACTTCATTAACTAAATTATACGCTAATAACCCTACTTTAGATAGTGCTTATTTTTTTGATAAAACCCAAGATTTTGAAAAAGCAGAGCGATTTTTTAAATTATACCTTTCCGAGAATAAAAAAATGGATTCTTTATCCATTGAGGTCATGTTGAGAATAGCACGTGCTGAACGGATTTTATTTAAAAACGCTTTGTCGTTAAATACATATTTAAAAGCCATTGAGTGGAGTAAACGAATTAATAATGCTGAGTTATTATTTAAAACCCGAGTGCAATTAGCTGATTTCTACACGTTAACACAACGTATTGATGATGCTGATGAGCTATTTAATGACTTAACGCCACTTCCAGAATTTTCTCCTGTAACACTTTGCATTTATTTAAACAGAAAAGCAGCTTATCTTAACCATATCGGAAAATTAGATGAAGCAATAAAGCATTCTAATGAAGCTCTAATTTTAGCTAAAAAAAACAACTATACTAATGAACAGGCTACAATTTACAATGAATTAGGTAATATTTACGAACAGAAAAAAGAGTATAATAAAGCATTAACATACTTTGATAAAGCTTTAGAACTAAATAGAAACGACCAAATAAATCACGCAAATACTTATTTGAATAAAGCTAAACTTTACTTTAACCAAAAGAATTACCGTTTAGCTATTCATCATTTAGAAAACAATTTAAAAAACATTGCTAACACCAATTGGTCTAATCTTAAATGCCCTATATTACAATACAATTCTACAGCTTACTTTGCATTAAACGACTCAATAAATGGTTATAAATATTTAGCAGAATACCAAAAAGAAGCTAATAATTATTATTTAAATAATCAAAATAAAACCATTGCCGAGCTGGAAACAAAATTTAAAACCGAACAAAAAAATGCTGAAATAATCAAACAAAAAAGTATTATAGCACAAGAGAAACAACGGCAAAAAACATTTTTTATAACCATTGTTCTACTTTCTGTTTTACTCGCTTCTTTATTCATATTTTACCTAACTGTTCGAGCAAAAAACAAGCGATTATCTAAACTATTAAAAGAAAATGAATTTTTTATTGGAGAAGCGAACCACCGAATAAAAAACAACCTCCAATTAATTGTTTCTCTTATTGCCAGAGAAAAAAATAAAGAAGAAAATCAACAACACGAAGCACTTACCAATATTGTAACAAAAATTGAATCCATCGCAACACTGCACCAACAATTGTATATAAATGAAGAAAAAAGTGAAATAAATTTAAAAGATTACCTTACCAAATTGTGCGACAATCTGATGCCATTATTAAATGCCAAAAACATTCAACTAACCAAAAACATGGATACTGTTTTTTTTAGTATTGAAAAATCGGTTTATATGGGATTACTCCTCAACGAATTAATTATAAATACCATAAAACACGCTTTCAACAAAAATGGAAACACTTCAAAACAAATTTCAATACAATTGTCGAATAGCAACAATAAAAAAATTGAATTTACCTATTGTGATAACGGTAAAGGGTTGCCAAAAAATGAAACTCCAAAATTAATCCATTTACTTTGTAAACAACTGAAAACTGATTACGACATAAAAAATGAAAATGGATTTTATTTTAAAACAACTATTAAATTAAAATGAAATAGCCACCAACAACACGTTTGTTGCAAACACCAACAAAGTTAGCAGCGAAACAAAAACAAACAATAAAAAAATTGAGCTAAACACCAATGAATATAGGCTATTCCATAAGACAAATAAAAAACGATAAATTATCTACTTATGAAAGCAGTTATTGTTGAAGATGAATATATTGTTGCTGAACATTTAGCAGATATTCTTACAAAAAACCATATCGTTGTTTTAGGTGCAACTGATAATTTAGTAGAGGCAGAAAAAATGCTACTAAAATTACCCGATTTATTTTTATTAGACATTCGGTTGTCTGACAATCAAAGTGGTATTGAGTTTGGTAAAAAACTTCATCAATTAAAAATTCCATTTATTTACATTACAGCCAACAACGAAATAGAAACATTAAAAAAAGCCATTGCAACCCAACCCGAAACCTACATTACCAAACCTTTTAACGAACAAGATGTAATAGCAGCTATTGAGTTAATTAGATTAAAAAAATCAGCAAAAAAACAATTAGAAATTATCACTTCAAAAGGAATAGAACTCCTATTGGAGTCAGACATTTTATATTGCGAAGCCGAAGGCTCTTATACCAAAATAGTTACTGAAAGTAAACTCATCATGCAGCGAATTACATTAAAAAAAATCGCAGAAAAATTAAGTAATGATTTTATGCGTATTCACCGTTCGTTTATAGTGAACAAACAAAAAATAACCGCTCAAAATATTAATTCGGTTTACATCAATCAAACCAAACTGCCCATTTCTCGCTCCTATAAAAAATCACACTAACACGTCATTCACAACAAAAACACGTCATTCACAACTTTAAATAAGTTAGCAATGACAATTTCTTTTAATTTGTGTTGTATAACATATTTTATTAATTCAAAAAAATTCTTATGAAAAAAAAAACTACATCATTTACATCATTGTCAAAGAAACTAATAGCTTGTTTCTTTTGTCTCTTCTCTATTAACTCTTTTGCAGTAGAAATATTAGATCAAACTTTCACTTTACCTGGTTCGGCAACAACTATTAATGGAACTGGAAGTGGGCAATCCTTCACTGCAGGATATTCTGGACCATTAACCAAAATTATTATTAACATAAAAGATCAAGCTCCAACTGCTTCTTCATCGGATATTCGCATAAGAATAATTGACGGAGCAGGTACTTGTGGTGTAACAGTCCTTGCAGACGAAACATTTTTAAATATTACTGAATTTCAAAATTATTCTTTTAATTTAAGTACTCCACCTAACCTTACCATAGGGCAAACTTATACTATTTTGCTCTCTACTACAGATGGCTCTCTCTGTAATATAGCATTTGGTTCAGGTGCTTACGCAAATGGTGATTTTTATTCTGGAATTACTTGTACACCATTTGGCGGCGGCACTGATTTTTGGTTTGAAACTTATATGAATGTGTGCCTTATCACAGACCAAACAGTAAGTACTTCTCAAACCACATTATGCAACAGTGGTGCAGTAAGCATTTCTACAGGGAGTTCTGAAACAGGATTTAACTACTATTTAAGAGATGATGCTGATAGTTCAATTGTTGATGGACCTGTTGCAGGAACCGGTAATGCTATAAACTTTAACACTGGTACCATTAACTCTACTACTACTTATAATGTTTATGCTAAAGAGCCTAAAATAAGTGCAGTAGATTTAGCCAACAACGATGACTTTATTAGATTTAACGCTCCTTTTACAGCTTACACTAACGAAATTACTGTAGAAGCTTGGGTGCAGTTTAATATCAGCAACTTTGTAAGAGCTGGGCAATCATCAGCAGGAGTTGATAATATGGCTACTAACGTATGGCTTTGGGAAGGCGGTAGTTTTTTTGTAAACAATAGTGGAACATGGATTAGCTTACAATTTCCTACCATAACCACCACGGGTTGGATGCACGTAGCTACTGTTGCAAATTCAAGTGGAATGTTTATTTACTATGATGGAGTATTAGTGGCTTCTAACTCTATAGGTATTACAATGGGTATTTTAAACAATACCAACTCTGTTATGGAACTTGGTCACGACCCAAGGTTTACACCTAGCGTTAGAAATAACAATGCTGTATATGACAATTTTAGAGTTTGGAATGTAGCTCGTTCTGCTTCAGAAATTGCTGATAACTACAAAACTTGTCTATCAGGAAGCGAAACTGGATTAGCACAATACACCCTTATGAACGAAGCTACAGGTACCGCTTTAAATTCTTTACAAGGTGATAATGGCATAATTACCAATGGAATTGCCAATCCTTGGGTGTTAGGTTCAGGCGTATGTGATGATGCTTGTGAGTTGGAAATGTCTCAAACCATAACTGTAACAGTAAACAACTCCACCACAGGTTCACAAACTTTTGTTGAATGTGCAGGATTTAGTGTAACCGTTGGAACAAATACCTACAACGCAACAGGAATTTACACTGACGTGTTAACAGGTTCAAACGGTTGTGATTCAACTGTTACTACAGATTTAACCATTAAACAACCAACCACAGGTTCACAAACTTTTGTTGAATGTGCAGGATTTAGTGTAACTGTTGGAACAAACACCTACAACGCTACAGGAATTTATACCGATGTATTCACTGGTTCAAACGGTTGTGATTCAACTGTTACTACAGATTTAACAGTTGAACCAGCTATAAATGTAACAGTAGATAATACTTTAACACCAACCTTGTCAGCCAACCAAACGGGAGCAACCTACCAATGGTTAGATTGCAATAATGGTAATGCTGTTATTCCTTCTGAAACAGGACAAACATTTACAGCAACAGTTAATGGAAACTATGCAGTAGAGATTACAGTTGGAAGTTGTGTGGATACTTCTGCTTGTGAAAACATAACAGGAGTAGGAATTAATGAAACAGCAAACCATGTTGTTTCTATATATCCAAATCCAACCAACGGAATGGTAAACATTAACTTTGGTGGTAACAATTCAACAGTAAACTACTCTATTTCTTCAATTGAAGGAAAAGTAGTTGAAACAGGAAAAACTTCAACCAACAACATTACTGTTGATTTAAGTACCGAAAGCAAAGGCGTTTATTTTATTAGAATAAATACTGAAAGTACTTCAAGTGTTTACAAGTTAGTTCGACAATAAAAATTTCAATTATTTATGAAGCCCTATAGCAATATAGGGCTTTTTTATTTTAGTATTTTCTCTTACAGTGAAGGAGTTTGAAGTAGAAAAAGAAGTGCTTGCCAACGAGCAAACCACCAAATACCTCGAAGGAAAAACGCCTAAAAAAATAATAGTTGTTCCACAAAAAATTGTGAATGTGGTAATTTAGTCTAACTACAATATTTAATTTCCCCTTAAATCTTTCTTCCAAAATAAAGATTTACAGCAATACAAATTTTCAGCTTAACGTTATTTTACTATGGTTCAGCGATATTATTATTTGGTTTAT
>Ga0210005_1002614_pt1 | contig 10429 bp, 13 predicted proteins | sample CryGey02umfilter_3_FD_183961 | JGI IMG/M metagenome (GOLD analysis project Ga0210005, IMG submission 183961) | Groundwater microbial communities from aquifer in Utah, USA - Crystal Geyser 4/9/14 0.2 um filter (SPAdes) (version 3) | ecosystem: Environmental > Aquatic > Deep subsurface >... | reverse complement strand
TTTTCAATAAAAACTTCCACAATTTGTAAATTTTCTCTTTTAGCAAACTCTCTTAATTCTGTAATTTGCGCTTCAATAGATAAAACCTGTTTATCCTCAACGTCTGTTGATTTACGGCAATACAAAAAGAATTTTTGCGAGAAATTATCTTGCATAAATTTACTCCTTAAAACTTGAATAGCCGCCCCGGTGTACTCAACTCAAGTTGTCTTGAATTGTCCGAGACGGCTACTAAAAAAGACAACCTAAAAGTTGCACAAAGACAAGTGCTATACTTAAAAATGGTATGTCCGAGGTAATCCATCTTCATAAAAACCGCCTAAACCGCAACTTACAGATATTTCTTCTTTTTATTCCGGCCATTGTCTTTGTCATGGTGGTCGCCGTCCTGTTCTCAATTTATGGCTGAATTTAAAAAAATCATTTTACCGATTTTAGGCGTGGCCGTTTTTATCTGTCTTGTCGGGTATTTGTACAGAAATCCTCCTAACCCCGGCCCAACCTCAACCTTAAAACAAAGTCCGGTCAAAATCAGCAATATCTCTCTTACGGTTGAAGAAGCAACCAGCCAAGAAGAAAGAGAGAAAGGCCTCTCCGGAAAAGCTGGTTTGGAAAAAGATAAAGGCATGCTTTTTACCTTGGGTAAAACGAATTCCATTCCGGCTTTCTGGATGAAGGGAATGAAGTTTGCCATAGATATTGTCTGGATACTCTCGTCATCTGGTGATGTAAAGAAAGGCAAAATTATCCAGATTGATAAAAATGTGCCGGTTCCCGAAGCCGGCACTCCCGATAGTGGGTTAAAACGCTATAGCCCTAAAATCCCGGTTGAATATGTTTTGGAGGTTGGCGCCGGCTTTTGCGATGAAAATAAAATCAAGGTTGGGGATAATTTTGAAATCCAATCCGGTCAATAACATAAGACTCGGTTTTAAGCATTCTGGCCGGCAAAACCGTAAACGCGCCCCAGCGACGGTTAATTGTATCGATTGAATTGACCAACCGAGATTTTTTCTGGGTATCGGCAAACATCCCCAGTTGCAGCGAATTTCTTTTTACCAAACCAAAAACGGAAACTGCCATTTCACGAATCGGTTTGGCAGGATGGGCCAATCTCAAAAGCGCCGCCGCTTTCTTGAAAATATCCCGAGAGTCAAATAAAATCTCCGAACCTTTTGGCCAAGCTATGCTTAGCGGGCAACTTGAGGTTTAGCCTCATTAACGTTAATTTTTCGAGCCTTTAGCTCAGATCCATTAAGCGTTTCGATAGCTTTTTTGGCTTCCTCGTCCTTGCTCATTTCCACAAATCCGAACCCGCGTGAACGTCCGGTCATTTTATCCATAATGACAACAGCGTCAACCACGGTTCCGGCGGAAGCAAACAAGCTTTTAAGATCATCAGCAACTACGGTATAATCCAAATTGCCTACGAATAATTTTGCAGCCATGAATTTGATTCTCCTTTCTAATCCCTCCGCGGACCTTACCTCGAAGAAACGGAGGGACACTCCTACCTTACGAAGCTGACACCACAAGACGGGCAAAAGTATTATATAATAACTATGTGCCAAAAGCAAAACAACAAGCGCCTCTGGTTAAAAGCAAGCTTAGATCCGCTTTGGGATTCAGAACCCCGGGCTTTTTCAGAGGCCAGAAATTCAATCCTTCCCAATTTCGCACCCAACATAAAGGGGGCAGTTAAAAAAATGGAAATTACCTCAACATTGGCCACCGGCGACGATAAAACAATTCAAATTACCTTCACTGTGCCTTACACTTTAGTTAAGGAGGCCCAAGAAAAAGTAGTTACACAATACGCCAAAGAAACCGAAATTCCGGGTTTTCGTAAAGGCAAGGCGCCGGCCGAAAAAATTAGGGAAAAAATTCCCCAAAGTACCCTAATTGAAAAGTCGCTGGCTAAAATTCTACCTGAAGCGCTTTCCCAAACCATCACCAAGAACAAAATCAGGCCGGCGATTTACCCGAAATTTGAACTTGTCTCGGCCAAAGAAAACGAAGACTGGCAAATAAGAGCGGTGACCTGCGAACTACCGGAAGTTATTTTGGGAGATTATAAGGGAGCGATAAACAGTATTATCCGGCTCAAAGATATGCCGAAAGAGGAAAAAGAGCAGAAAATTATTAAAACATTACTGGAAACCCAGAAAATTAATCTCCCCCAACTTTTGATTACCGAGGAGGTTGACAGCCGGCTTTCTTCTCTTTTGGCCAGGATCGAAAAGCTGGGACTGACCCTGGAGGGCTATTTAGGCTCAATCGGCAAAAACCCCAAAAGCTTAAGGAAAGAGTACGAAATCCAGTCCCGCAATACCATTGCCCTAGAGCTTATCCTAAATCAAATCGCCAAAGATCAAAAGATAGGCGCCACCGAGGCCCAAATCAACGACGCTATCAAAGCTGCTTCGGCAGATCCAAAACTCGTTGAAAAACTCGAAAACCCCGACCAAAAAAGGCTTATCGGCGGTGTCTTAACCAGACGGGCTACCCTTGACTATTTGGTCTCTTTGCTATAACCTACGCTTGAATCGAAAAAGCCATGGATAAAGCACAGAAATCGAAAATCCAATCTCAGATCCGCAAAACTAATGTTCTGGAGTCTTTCAAAGATATCGGTTCCGGTGTCTCAAGGGATTTACCGGACCAAATTTTAGCCAGACCGCGTTTGGTCACGAAAGCCTCTGGCGAAATCCGGCCGGGTGAGTCTTTGGAACTTAATGACCTTCTTTCCGGCCAATACCAGGAAAACCTGCGTTTAAAAAAACAAATTACCCTGGAAAGAAGATTGCTGCAGGAGGAAAAAACCATTTCTGCCCAAAAATCAAACGAGCTTAAAGTTAGACTCCAGGCTCTGATGCAGGAAGTTCTGGCTCTGGCCAAATCCACCCAGAATTTAGGGGAAAGGGTGGAGGTGGCCACCATGCAAGCTCCGGCCCAACCCGGTATTTACCACCTTGTCTTTTTTGAAAAACTTTTGGAGTTTATTAGAAACTTCAGGAAAAACATTGAGGATGCATCAGCTTGGCTGCATACATTCAACAAAAGAGCCGAAAAGAAAAACTTCTGGGCCATCTACAAAAAGCACGGCAGCTCTTTCCTTCTTTCCGGCGAACACTACCTCACCCGCTCGGCTGGATAATTTGACCGACTTTCGTTAAAATAGATTGTCCTGGTCGATTAGCTCAGTTGGTTAGAGCGTTTCATTGACATTGAAAAGGTCGCTGGTTCGAATCCAGCATCGACCACTTGAAAATTAAGACGGTTATTTTAACACTTCTCTTTTTCATATCCGTCTCTGCCGGATATTTTCTGGTCCACGCCAAATTTAAAAAACCGCTCCTTAAACCCTTACCTCTTCTAAAATACACCTTCGAAAATCTCAAAAACACCAAATTCACGGCAAGCCAAATAACCTTGGGTGATAAAGTCAGTGACACTTCCCAAATATTCTATTTCAATATTCCGGAGAAAGTCAGCGGCCTGATGAATTTTCCGGATAAACCCGGCACTTATCCGGTTATTGTCATGTTTCGGGGTTATATCCCCAAAGAAACCTTCAAATCCGGCTCCGGCAGCCAGCCGAGTGCTAAAGTATTGGCCAATAACGGTTTTATAACTTTAGCCCCCGATTTTTTAGGCTATGGTCAATCAGCCTCGCCTTCGGCCCAACCTTTTGAAGAAAGATTCCAAACCGTAATCTCCGCCTTAACTTTACTGGCCTCTTTAGAAAATTTAAATTCGACTCTTGGGGCCAGCTATGCCGGTCAAATCAAGGCCGATTTAACCAAAGTCGGTATCTGGGGTCATTCCAACGGCGGCGCTATTGCCCTTTCGGCTCTGGCCATAAGCGGGTTAACCTATCCGACTGTTCTCTGGGCACCGGTTTCCAAATCTTTTCCTTATTCAATTCTTTATTACACCGACGAAACCGATGATCAGGGCAAATACTTAAGGGCCGCCCTCGCTGACTTCGAAGAAGATTACACAGCAGAGGATTTCTCGCCCCCAAGATACTTTAACTGGATTAAAGCACCAATTTTAGTTAATCAAGGACTTGATGATCAGGAAGCGCCTTATTGGTGGTCAGATGAACTGGTCAAAAACCTTAAAAGTTACGGCCTGGAAGTCAAATATTTTAAATACGCCAACGCCGACCATAATTTTCTACCTTCAGGCTGGAACCAGGCTATCACCAATACGGTTAATTTCTTCAAAGCCCAATTAAAATAATTTTGCTATAATACTTCTTAAGGGTTTACCCTGAGCATAAGTCGAAGGGCTCATGGCGCAATGGCTAGCGCGCCTCGATGGCATCGAGGAGGCTGCGGGTTCGAGTCCCGCTGAGTCCACAGGGGGTTTCCTGCAAAGCAGGATCTGGCTTTGACAGACAATTCTCCCCGGGTCCACTTTAAAAAATATGGATAAAAACAAAACCAATTTAGAGGCGGTGCGGCACTCGGCCGAGCATGTTTTGACTCAGGCCATGCTTAAGTTTTACCCGAAAATCAAAATGGCCATGGGGCCGGCGATTCCTGACGGCTTTTATTTTGATTTCGAATCCGACATCAAAATCTTCGAAGCAGATTTTCCTAAAATCGAAGCCGAAATGGCCAAAATTATCAAAAAAAATCTTCCTTTTAAAAAAGAGGGAATTTCCATTGAAGCAGCCAGAAAACTTTTCGCCAATAACCCCTATAAACAAGAGTGGCTGGATGAAATTGAAGCCCGTAAAGAAAAAGCCACGGTTTACTGGACGGGCGACGAATTCGTAGATTTATGTAAAGGTCCTCATGTGGACTCAACCGGTAAAATCGGGGCATTTAAGCTTTTGTCCGTTGCGGGCGCCTACTGGCACGGAGATGAAAAAAACAAAATGCTAACCCGCATTTACGGTACAGCCTTTCCGACTCAAAAGGAACTGGACGAATTTCTTAAACAGCAAGAAGAAGCTAAAAAACGCGATCATAGGAAACTGGGAAAAGAACTCGACCTTTTTACTTTTTCCGATCTGGTAGGCGCCGGGCTGCCTCTTTACACGCCCAAAGGCGCTCTTTTGCGAAAACTGGTTAACGACTATGTTGAATCCGTTCAGGTAAAACAGGGCTATACCCAGGTTTGGACACCGCAAATTGCCAAAGCCGAGCTTTTTAAAACTTCCGGCCACTACGACAAGTACAAGGATTTAATGTTCCGGGTTGTTTCAAACTACTCGGATGAAGAATTTTTCCTAAAACCGATGAACTGTCCTCAACACACTCAAATATATGCGTCAAAACCGCGGAGCTATAAAGATTTACCCATAAGACTCACTGATTTCGCCATGCTTTACCGGGACGAAAAACCCGGGGAGCTCTCCGGACTGGCCAGAGTCAGATCTTTCTCGCAGGATGATTGCCATATTTTTTGCCGTGAAGATCAGGTTGATGAGGAGGTCGACCGGGCCTTAAGCATGATCAAAGAAATTATGAAAACATATAATCTTAAATATAAATACAGGCTTTCCACCCATGACCCCAAACACCCTGAGAAATATATCGGCGATCCGAAAACTTGGGAAAAAGTCGAAAAATGGGCTGAAGCGATAACTAAAAGAAACAAAATTGAATATTTTGACGGGCCGGGAGAAGCCGCTTTCTACGCTCCCAAGATGGACCTGATTGCCACGGATTCTCTGGGCCGCGAATGGCAACTTTCCACGGTCCAGATTGATTTTTTCTTGCCGGAAAGATTTAAACTGGTTTATACCGATTCCGACGGAAAGGAAAAAAGACCGGTTATGATCCATCGGGCCATTGTCGGCTCACCGGAGAGGTTTCTGATGATCCTGATTGAACATTTTGCCGGCAATTTCCCGACCTGGCTGACACCTGTTCAAGTAAAAGTCTTGCCCATTACCGACCGGAATCTTGATTATGCCCAAGCCGTAGTCCGTAGTCTGAAAGCCGTAGGCATTCGAACCGAGCTCGACGACCGCAACGAAACTCTTCCCGCCAAAATCCGGGATGCCCAACTGGAAAAAGTCGCCTACATGCTGATTGTGGGGGATAAAGAAGCCAAAGCAGGCACGGTTTCCGTCAGAAAAAGAAGTGGTCAAGATTTGGGAGCAAGAAAAATAAATGAGTTTATTTCCATAATAAAGAAAGAGATTGAAGAAAGAAAAATTAATTGATACAATTCATAGCGTAAGTTGAGAAGAATAAACCTTTTCTGGCGGTTAAATGAGGCGATCCGTGTTCCGGAAGTCAGGCTTATTGGGCACAGCGGCAAGCAAATCGGTGTTGTCAAAATCGGAGAGGCTTTGGCCAAGGCAAAAAGGAAAGGCTTGACATTAGTGGAAATCGCCCCAACCGCCAAACCGCCGGTTGCCAAAATCGTTGAGTTTAGCAAGTTTAAATACCAGGAAGAAAAAAAGGCCCGGGCAATCGCCAAAAAACAAAAAGAGGGAGAATTAAAAGAGATCAGATTCTCGCCTTTTATCGCCGAAGGGGATTATCAAACTCGACTCAAAAGAGTTCGGGAGTTTTTAGCCGAGAAAAACAAGGTTAAAATCGTGGTTATCTTTATGGGTAGGCAGATGGGCTCAAAGCCCATGGGATATAAACTTTTGGAAAGGATAAATAAGGACCTGGGCGAAAATATCGCCGTCGATATGCAACCCAAGTTTTTGGGAAGATACCTGATAACAATCATTTCCCCATTGGCTTCAAAAAAGCCAACGGGGCAAGCGCCCAAAAGGGAAGCAAATAATGCCAAAACAGAAAACCAGAAAATCACTAATTAAAAGATTTAGGATTACCAAAACCGGCAAAGTCATGCGCCGGCAGGGGTTCAGGCGCCATCTTAGAGCCGGCAAATCCCAAAAAAGGTTAAGAAATTTGAAAAAGGCGCTTGAACTCAAGGGTTTTTACGCCAAGAAAATTAGAAAGGTAACAGGCTCGGTGAGAAAGGCCTCCTTCTTCGCTAAAGCTACGAAGGACAATGAGAGTTAAATCGATAGCATCAAGAAAACACCGGGGAATCTTAAAGGCGGCTAAAGGTTTCAGACAAGCCAGACGCCGACGCATCCAAACCGCCAAAGAAGCGGTACTTCACGCTGGAATGTATGCTTACGTCGGCCGCAAAAACAAAAAAAGAGATCTCCGAGCCCTCTGGATCACCCGCTTAAACGCGGCTGTCCGCGAACACGGTCTTTCTTACAACAAATTTATCGCCGGTGTCAAAAAAGCCAAAATCGAAATCGACCGTAAAATCCTGGCTGATATCGCAGTCCGCGACCCCGCCACTTTTAAAGAAATAGTCTTGCGTGTAAAATAAACCTCAGGGTGCAGGAAGAAATTATCAGCTTAAAAAATGAGGCTTTGGCCCAAATTATGGCCGCCGGGAACCCGACTGAATTGGAAGTCATCCGCGTGGCCTACTTAGGTCGCAGTGGTCGGCTCACCTCGACTATCAAAAAAATAAAGGGCTTATCCCCGGAAGATAAAAAACAGGCCGGGGTCTTGATTAACGACACCAAAAATGTCATCGAAAGCGAAATTGCCAATAAAAAAAATTCATTTAAGGCAACTCCCAGAAAATGGTTTGACCCGACGATCCCGGGCATAAAACCCAAAATCGGCCACCTGCACTTGATTACGCAGGCTATCAGTAACATCTCCCAAACTTTTGAAAAAATCGGCTTTGTGAGAGTCCGCTATCCTGAAGTCGAATGGGATTGGCTTGCCTTCGAAGCTTTAAATATGCCGAAGGGTCATCCCGCCCGAGATGAGTGGGAAACATTTTTTGTCGATGCTCCTGACCATCCCAAATACGGACAGATTGTACTTACCCCCCATACCTCCAGCGGCCAAGTTAGGGAAATGTTAAGGGTGAAGGCGCCTCCGATTCGGATGATCAACATCGCCAAATGCTACCGCCGACAATCGGACGTGGCCCACGTGCCAATGTTTCATCAATTCGAAGGTCTGGTAATTGATAAAGGTATTTCCATTGCTAACTTAAAAGGCACTCTTGATTACTTTGCCAGAAATTATTTTGGGACCAATAGAAAAACCCGATTAAGACCCTATCATTTCCAGTTTACCGAACCTTCTTTTGAGGTTGATGTCAGTTGCGATATTTGTGCCGGCCGCGGCTGCCGGTTGTGTAAAGAGGGCTGGTTGGAATTGGGCGGAGCGGGTATGGTGCATCCGACAGTTCTTAAAAACGGAGGAATTAACCCTAAAATCTATTCGGGTTTTGCTTTCGGCTGGGGAGTGGAACGGGTATTGATGATGAAGTCCGGACTAAAAATCCCGGACGTCAGGCTTTTATATAGTTCTGACTTAAATTTTTTGCAACAGTTCTAACATGGATATTATTATTCCCGAGATCTGGTTAAGAGATTTTTTAAAAACAAAGGCAACTGCTGCCCAAATCGCCAAATGCCTTTCTCTCTGCGGCCCATCTGTCGAAAAAACAAGTGGAAAGGGTAATGATCTGGTTTACTCAATTGAAGTAACAACCAACAGAGTTGACTCGGCTTCGGTTTATGGAATTGCCCGGGAGGCGGTAGCAATTTTACCAATGTTTAAAATCCAAGCTTTACTAATGACTCCTAAGGTTACCGCCCGAGAACTGTTGGCTAAAACCGTTGATTATCTTGACGCTTCTGTTGATTCCGACCTTTGCCCCAGATTCGCGGCAATCTTAATCAGAAATATTGAAATTAAATCCTCGCCAGACTGGTTACAAAAAAGACTGATCCTTTCAGGACACAGGCCGATAAACAATATTGTTGACATTTCCAACTACATTATGCTCACTCTTGGTCAGCCTACGCATACTTTTGATTACGACAAAATCAAAAACCACAAAATGATCTTAAGAAAATCAAATCAGGGAGAAAAAATAACCACCCTTGACGGCAAAACCCATACCCTTCCCGGCGGGGATATTGTGATTGAGGATGCATCCGGAATTTTAATTGATCTGGCGGGAATTATGGGCGGGCAAAATAGCGCAGTTAACGAAAATACCAAAAATGTGCTTTTCTTCGTTCAAACTTACAACCCCGTCAATATTAGAAAAACTTCAATGGCTCTGGCCCACCGGACCGATGCCGCTGTTTTATTTGAAAAAGACTTGGATCCTGAAAATGTTGAGCCAGCCGCAAGGCTGGGAATTGATCTTTTTACCACCTTGGCCAAGGGTCAACCCGAAGCAAAAATTTTAGATATTTATCCCCACCCTCACCAAACAAAAAAGCTGACAGTTGACTACTTAACTATTAGTAAAAACCTCGGCATTAATCTACCTAAACCGATCATTACCAAAATTCTAACCAACCTGGGTTTTAAAACCGTCTGGAAAAACAAACTTCTAGAAGTTAACGTTCCATCGTTCCGAGTGAGGGACATCAATATTGCCGAAGACATTGTAGAAGAAATTGCCAGACTCTACGGCTACCACCATTTGCCCAGCACCCTGATGGCCGGACAAATTCCCGACCCGCACCCTGATTCAACCTTTGATTTTGAAACGAAAGTTAAAAATATTCTTAAAGGGTTTGGCGGAATTGAAACTTATACCCTTTCATTTGTCGCCAAAAACAAGGCAGGAGAGGATGCTTTAAAACTCCAAAATCCGTTGGGAGCCGAGTCAGAATATCTAAGAACCTCTCTTTTGCCTTCTCTTACTACCGCCGCCAAAGAAAACTCCGGTGAAAAAGAGCCGTTTTACCTATTCGAAATGGCCAATGTTTACTTACCGAGAAAGGAGAATTTGCCTGAAGAAAAATTAATGCTGGCCGAGATTTTTTTCAACACCAATTTTCGCGAGGCCAAGGGAACTATTGAATCTTTACTTGAATCATTGCATGTCAAAGCGGATTTTATCACCGAAGACGCCAAGTATTTTCTCCCGAGCCACAGACTAGTTATCAAAACTAAAGGTCAGAAAATCGGACAGTTTGGGGTGTTGGAAGAGGACAATTTAATTTATGGTGAGCTGGAGGTTGCTAAACTCAAAGCCGCCAGTAGAGAATTTCTGGCCTTTAAGCCCGTTTCTCAATATCCGGCTCAAATTGAAGATATAACTATGATTTTTCCGGAAAGGACTAAGATTGGAGAAGTAATAAAACTAATAACTAATAACTCAGAACTAATATCTAAGGTGGAACTCAAAGACATTTTTAGAGACAACTACACTTTCCGGATTTGGTACCAGAATCCGAAAAAGACGCTGACTAACGAAGAAGTGACCAAAATAAGAAACAAGATTCTTCAATCAATTAAAGTTAAATTTGGGGGGGGTAATTAAGAGCTAAGTCCTTCTTAGCTGGGCGTTCCTTCTTAATCTTTCAATGATCTCTACCCCTTTTTGTATTTTGGGGTTGGCCTCAAAACCATTACATCCCTTTATCAGTTTTTCA
>Ga0210005_1002613_pt1 | contig 10430 bp, 16 predicted proteins | sample CryGey02umfilter_3_FD_183961 | JGI IMG/M metagenome (GOLD analysis project Ga0210005, IMG submission 183961) | Groundwater microbial communities from aquifer in Utah, USA - Crystal Geyser 4/9/14 0.2 um filter (SPAdes) (version 3) | ecosystem: Environmental > Aquatic > Deep subsurface >... | reverse complement strand
GTAAACAAAAATTCTTGCTTTTTGCTTGCCCCGTAGCAAGCCGAAGGCTTTGCTATGGGGCCCGCCCGAGCTTAAAAGTTTTTCAAAATTCAGCGTTCGGATTTTCGCTAAAAAAAGTTCGGATTTCGTTCAGCGTTCGGAGCCAGTCTTTTCTTATCAGAACCTTAGATTCTCCCGGCAATCTTTTGACTTCATTTTAATAATTCGCTATAATCTGCTATAGTTGATATATCGGATTATGACTATGACAAAAAATAACAGGTTAGACAGAAGACTTCGGCAAATACCGGCTGAAATCTGGTCAAAAATAACAAAAATTGATGAATTAAAGGGACAATGGGTTGCCGGGGCCCGGCTCTCTCCCCAAATTTTAAGCCGTCTCAAACGGTCGGTTTTGATTACCTCAACCGGCGCTTCCACTCGCATTGAAGGCGCTAAGCTTTCCGACGAAGATGTCGAAAAACTGATGCGCGGCATCGATATTCAAAAGTTCGCCGACCGCGACAAGCAGGAAGCGAAAGGTTATTTTGAGTTGCTTGAAAATGTTTTTGATTCTTGCCTGTCCGCCAAAGCTTCAGCGTCGGCGGAGAAATCCCTAAAATTTTCAGAGAATACCATCAAACATTTTCACAAAGAGCTTTTAAAGTATGTAAAAAAGGACGAGCTTCACAGGGGCGATTACAAAAAGGAAGACAATAAAGTGCATATGATTAACGCGGCCGGTGAATCCGTTGGCGTTCTTTTTGATACTACACCGGCCTATCTTACGCCAAAAGAAATGCAGGAGTTGGTTGAGTGGACCGGAAGAACTCTGGCCGAGAAAAAATATCATCCGCTTCTTATTGTGGCTAACTTTCTTGTTGAGTTTTTGCAGATTCATCCATTTAAAGATGGCAATGGCCGGCTTAGTCGTGTTTTAACCAATCTGTTGCTTCTAAAAGAAGGATATGAGTATATGCCTTATATTTCGCACGAGAAACTGGTGGAAGATAACAAACCGGAGTATTATGTGGCGCTTCGTAAAAGCCAAAAAACATTTTTACCCGCCGGAGCCTCGGCGAAGGAGGGCAAAACAAAACGCGAAAATATCATCCCGTGGCTGGATTTCTTTTTAACTATTTTTTTAAAACAATCAGAAATGGCTATTGATCTTCTCTCAAAAGAAAACATTGAGCGGCTGCTTACCCAGAAACAGCTTGCTGTTTGGGATTACCTTCAAAAAGCCGACAGAGCCACGCCGCGCGAAATTTCTGAAAAAACAAAAGTTGCTTATCCTACCGTCAGGCAAGCGCTTGATAAATTACTCCGTCTCAAAAAAATCGAGCGAATCGGACAAGGTCGTTCAACGAGTTATAGGAAATTATGAGAATAAAAGATTTACCAAAAGCATGCCCCGTAGTTCCGCCCGAAGCAGAAAAGGTGTCAGGTACCGTTTTTCAACTCCGCTCCATCGCTTCCCCGGTTAGATACAAGATTATTCTAACGGGGCGAGCGGCCAGCATACAACAACATACCAACAAACTGGAGTATGTTGGTATGTTGTTTGACTAATTTATTATACACGAATCTATGAACTATCTGTTTATTCTTATCGCCATTATATTTGTCCTTGTTTTGATTATTTTTATCCTTGCGCGCCGAGAAGCGGAAAAGCACGGGACAGGGACGGCGGGGGAGTTTGTCGGCATTTGCAAATCGGCAATTGAGACGGCTTCGCAGAAGGAGGAGCGCAAGCAAAGGATAATGGCGTTGCTTGGGGGAAACGAAATCCCTCCCCCTTCGGGTACTCCCTTTACAAAGGGAGAATGGGGAAACGCCGAAATCCGCCAGGCGCTCGGCGTTTCCAGCCGCACGGCCGTGCGCTATTTAGACGAATTAGAAAGAGAAGGAAAAGTGGAACAAGCCGGCAAAATCGGCCGCGCCGTCACCTACCGCCTTAAACAATAAAACATCCTTATAAACTTGAGAACGTAAGGATATCGTGTATAATGCAATTATGGCGAAAATAAAAACCGCAAAACAAATGGAACGGCATCTCAAGGGTATTTCAAACCATTACCGTATTGAAATATTACTTCTTATCGCCGAGCGCGACGGCATAACTTTGGAAGATATTGTTGAAACGCTTGGAGCGAATGAAAAAACTATCGGCGAACATACGCGGCGGCTTTATCAGGCAGGACTCCTTAATAAAAAATACCACGGCAAATTCGTGGAGCATACTTTGTCGCCTTACGGTAAAACTTTCGTCCGCTTCTTGAAGTCATTCCAGCGGATACAATAACATCTTTACAAACTTGAGAATGTTGGTATGTTTTTTGTTCCTCTCTGGCCAATACGCCAGAGGAGTGGCGTATTGAAAAAACTATGGATACTATCAAGGAATGTTTTGATACAATTTTGTGCGGTGATAAAGAAACAAGTCGACTGGCGGCGCGCGGAGTAAGAAAGCTTGTGTATAGTTCGTCAGCGTCGGGCAAAGAAAAATATGAGGAAATTGCCGCCTTAGTCAGAACCGCGCCGGAAAATTACGCGCAAATCTCCGAAGATTGGCGGCAGGAAAATTTTGTCATGGCGACCTCGGTCATTTATTTTTTGCATGACAGAGAAAACCAACCCGATTTTCTTTTTCCTTGGTTATTTCAGTTATTACAGCATTCCAACGGATATATTCGTCACGCCGCGGTGAAAATGATTTGCCACGAAATTGGGCCGTTGACTTATCATATTCGTTTTCCGCACGAAAAATCCAATTGGCACAAATTTTCTCCAGAGCAAGCCAACAGGATTTTATATTCTCTTTCCGCGAGTTTAAATGGCTTGCTGTCTGTTTTGTGGCAACCGAAATACAAAAGATATAAATACATTGATTCTCTGCCGCCAAGCCCCTATAAATCGGTGCAGATGGTCTTAGCCGAGCTGGAAGATTCTTGCCAAGAGCAAAATTTAAATTGGAAGTAAGGATTGTCCTTACTTCCAGTGGACGATTTGTTTATTTGGTTCGATTCGGCAAGGAGTACAAAGCTGTGCCCTTGGGTCAATCGCTCGCCCCGTTAGAAGTCCGATGCGTTTATTTACCCCGTTAGAGATTAATCTCTAACGGGGCGTATCGGCCAGACACCTTTGGTATCTTACTTCTAACGGGGCTCGCCACGGGGGCACACCCGCCTTCACACAGGATTACGGCGGGCAGGCAGCGGGTAGAAACGGCGACCCCAGTAGTAGAGCAAGGCTTACTACGGGGCAAGCAAAAAGCGTAATAAGTGGTAAAATAGAGTTATGAAGGTAAACAATTTTTTCAAATTGATTATTGCGATTGCAGTGTCAGAAATGGCCGGTATAATCCGGTTCATTTTTACCATTTCCGCGATTCCAACTTGGTATGCCGGACTTGCAAAGCCGGCGCTGAATCCTCCTGCTTGGGTTTTCGGGCCCGCGTGGACTACGCTTTACGCCTTGATGGGCGTTTCACTTTTTCTCGTCTGGAAACAACATTCTCACATTCTTGAGAATGTGAGAATGTTGCGGATGTGGAAAATTGGTATCGCAGCGTTTTTTGTTCAGCTTTCCTTGAATGCTGTTTGGTCAATTATTTTCTTTGGTTTGCATAGCCCCGGCTGGGCCCTGGCTGATATCGCTCTTCTTTGGCTGGCAATTGTCTGGACAATCGCAGTATTCTACAAAATCTCTAAGCCGGCGGCATATCTGCTTTTGCCATATATTCTTTGGGTCAGCTTTGCCTCGTATCTGAACTATTCGATTTGGATGTTGAATTAATCTACCAATAATTCACGATCTTGAAAGGCGAGATATTGCCGGGGATCTGCCAAATTGCGGTTCGGAATGCGTGAAGCGCGCGGAGCAGGCTTGTGCTTGGTTCAAGCGACCGAGACGCATACGATTTTTCACTATTCTTGACAGTTTATACAGATTGATTTACTCTAAAAATAGAGAGGTCAAAAGGTTATAATTTTAATATTAAAATTTATGAAAAGGAGATTTAGTATTTTATTAGTTAGCGCAGTGATAGTTGGATTAACCCTGAGTTTATTTGAAGCGGCTTTAGTTTCTCAGGCGGCACCAGAGCCGACGCAAAGAAAAATTGTGGTTTTCCAAACCTGGTTCGTTAATGACGTTGCCCAAGACGAGTTAATAAACCGACTCGGTGGAGCCAAGATCAAAGATCTAAACCTAATTAGCGCTAAGGCAGTTCATTTACCGCCGAGGGCAGAAGCAGCTTTAGCTCGTCAGTTCGGGGTTTTAAGAATTGATGATGACGTGGTTGTTGAAGCTTTAGTCAGAGGTGGTATTGCTGCCAAGAAACCAGCTCCAACCCAGCCGTCAGAAGTTCTACCTTGGGGGGTTGATAGAATTGATGCTGATTTAGTGCAAGGAACTACCACTGGCGATCCAATTAAAGTAGCCATTGTTGATACGGGAATTGACGTTAAACATCCCGATCTGAAAGATAATTTAAAAGGCGGAGTAAGCACAATTGGCTATACTACTAGTTACAATGACGATAACGGTCATGGCACTCATGTAGCAGGCATTGTAGCTGCTCTCAATAACGATATTGGAGTAGTGGGAGTTGCTCCCGAAGCTAATCTTTATGCGGTTAAAGTTCTAGATCGCCGTGGTTCTGGCTATCTTTCCGATGTCATTGAAGGTCTTGACTGGGCAGTTGCTAATGGGATGCAAGTGGTAAATATGAGCTTGGGGACTTCTGCTTATAATAAATCTTTTGAAGATGCTGTGAAAAAAGTGAATGCTGCTGGAATTACTCAAGTGGCCGCAGCCGGAAATAGTGGGCCAGGCGACAACACCGTTACCTATCCAGCTAAATTTACTGAAGTGATTGCGGTTAGCGCCACTGATAAGTTTGATACCATTGCTTCTTGGTCTTCCCGGGGCCCAGAAATTGATTTAGCTGCTCCGGGAGTCAGCATCTACTCCACTTATAAAGGTTCAACTTATAAGACCTTGAGCGGAACTTCAATGGCTGCTCCTCATGTGACTGGCGCAGCAGCTTTAGTTTTGACTCAAACAGCTAAATGCGATACTGATTTGAGTGGTAGCTGTAGCCCGGCTGAAGTTCAACAGAGATTAGAAACTACAGTTGAAGATTTGGGAATTGTTGGGAGAGATGGCCTTTATGGTTCTGGATTAGTTGATGCTGAAGCAGCGGTTATTGAATAGGGTAGAATAGATTTATTTGAAAAAAACAACCCCAATTTAATTTTGGGTTGTTTTCTTTTCTGAAATAATTCCTAGACACCATACAGATTTGCTTTATTTTACCACTGGATAAAAGTTCCAAAATCGTCCCATTGAGCGAGCCCGTTAGCATAAAAATCCATAAGCTCTTGACAACAAAATATGATGTACGCTATAATGTACTTAAAGACTAACTATAAATAACTAATCATTTATTATGGATATTAAAACAACTTTGCCTATTTCTGAGGCAAGAAAAAATATATTTAAAATAGCCAAAAGAGTTCAAAAACCGGCGGTATATTATACCTTAACTGAAAAAGGCAGGCCAAAGGTTGTGGTTTTGTCGGCTGATGAATTTGAGTCTTGGCAGGAAACCTTAGAAGTGATGCGTATTTTCCCAAAATTAGAAAAGGATATAGAGAAAGCTGTTGGAGAATACAAAAGAGGTCTTTACTTGACCCTTGAAGACGTATTATCTAAAGAGGGCTTTGTCCTGTCCAAAAAATCAAAAAAATAGAACATGTATAAAATACTTTTATCCAGAACCGCAGAAAAAAATCTTGATAAAATTGATTTAAAATATAAGCCGCATATTTTTGCGGCTCTATTTGATTTAAGAAAAGATCCAAACCAAGGGAAAAAACTTAAAGGAAAATTTAAAGATTATTTTTCTCTAAGAGTCGGCCCTTATCGGATTATTTACAAAATCTTTAAAAAAGAGTTGAATATTCTTGTAATTCGCATCGGCCAGCGTCAAGGAATTTATAAATAATGCAATTAAATTGGTAAAATATAAAAATATGGAAAAAAAGATTAACGGATTTATCTATTGGACGCCAAGAATTCTGTCAATAATGTTTCTGGGTTTTTTAGCATTATTTTCGCTGGATGTGATTGCTCCTGGATTAAGTTTTTGGGAGATAGTCGGCGGGCTGTTTATGCATAACATTCCGGTATTTATATTATTGATAATTCTATTGATATCCTGGAAACGTGAGATTGTCGGAGGGATTATTTTCTTAATGGTCGGCGTTTTCTTTACAGTCCGAATGCTGACGACAATAATGAATCAGTTTGAATTGTCCGGGCTGTCTCAATTTATAATTGCGGGCCCGGCGTTCCTTATAGGAATTCTATTCATCATTAATTGGTTTAAAAAAAGAAGGAGCCTTAGTGCTGCGTCGGCAAAATAAGTTCCGTTATCCGCAAGCCGCGACTTGCCGCCTTATCAATAAGGCGGTTTTTTTATGGACTTTATCAATAAAATATAATATAAAAGAAACATGAAAAATTCAATCATCGGCTTAGATCTTGTTGACATCGTAAGATTTAAAAATCTGAAAAAAGGTGATGCTTTTTTAAAGAAAGTATTTACTGACCAAGAACAAAATTACTGCTTTACCCACAAAGCACCAGCTCCGCACCTGGCTGGAATATTTGCCGCCAAAGAAGCAGCATTAAAAGCATTGGGCGCAAATAAATATGTTTTTCGCGATATAGAAGTCCGGCATACTCTCTCGGGCCAGCCGGAAGTATGGCTTAAAACAAAAAGAAACAGTAGAATTCGTATTTCAATAAGCCACACAAATGTCACGGCCGGTGCGGTAGCAATAGTCCGGTAAATTATCAAATAAGCAAACCATGAAAAAATGCATCGTGCTAGATCTAGACAACACCCTCTGGGGAGGAATTATCGGGGAGGACGGATTTGATGGCATAAAACTGGGCCTGACGCCGCCAGGTTCGAGCTTTGTCGCATTCCAGCAATCACTTCTTGACCTTTATAACAACGGGGTTATTCTGGTCATTAACAGCAAAAATAACACTGAGGACGCAATGGCTGTCATTAGAAAACACCCCTTTATGATCCTTAAAGAAAAACATTTCGCTGCCGCAAGAATAAACTGGGAAGACAAAGTCGAAAATATTCGCCAGCTGGCAAAAGAGCTCAATATCGGACTTGACTCAATGGTCTTTTTTGATGACGACCCGGCCAATCGTTTGCAGATAAGAATGGCGTTGCCTGAAGTTGAAGTTCCCGAACTGCCTCAAGACCCCGGCCAGTTCGTCAAATTCATCAATTCTTTGCCTTATTTTCAAATATCCGCCACAACCGACGAAGACAAAATGCGCGGCAATTTCTATGTCACCGAGCGACTGCGCAAAGAACAAGAAAAACAATTTACTACTAAAGAGGATTTTCTTCGGAATCTGGGAACGGAAATGAAAATACAATTTCTGAATTTTCACTCTGCTATCGGGCGAACAACAATGATGTCCGGCCTTCAAAAACGTCCATCCCCAAAGGATTATACTGGCATCCGCTTTCTATAAACCCTAAAGAACTCAAAAAATTAATTGCTGATTTGGCGAGCGAACAGCGGCCGCTTTTTCTGCACCTCTGGCAGCATTTTACAGAAACAGACGCAAAGCAAATACAAGAATATTTAGACGTTTTCCGAATGCTTAATTGCCGAATAATCAATGTGAAAAATTTTTTATCACTACTTGACGATGCAGCAAAATAGACTTCTGGAACAAAATATGATATAAAAGAGGCATGCGAATTTTGTCAAAAGAATATAAACTATATCTGAAAAACAAAGAATTCCTCTTTTCCGCAGGAGTTGCTTTTTTATTTTTGATAGCAGGCATTGTGGCGACTTATTTTGCGATAGTTTATGCCACCGAACGCGCCTCAAATTCCGTCGCCGACATTATTTTAAGCAACATCCCGGTTTTTAACGTTGACGGCCTGTTTCTTTTTGGACCGGTAATTTTCTGGATTATCATTGCTTTGTATTTATTTTTTGATCTCAAAAAAATCCTTTTTACTTTGAAAAGCATCGGTATTTTTCTTTTTGTTAGGTCTTTATTTTTAATTTTGACCCATATCGGGCCGTTTCCCACTCATATTCAGATTAATGTCGCGGGGGTGCTCGGAGTCTTTGCATCGGGCAGCGACTTATTTTTTTCTAGCCACACGGGCCTGCCATTTCTAATGGCTCTGTCGTTCTGGAATAATAGATATCTGCGGTATTTTTGTCTGGCTTCTTCGGTCTTTTTTGGCGCTATCGTGCTGTTGGCTCATGCTCATTATTCAATTGATGTCTTCGCCGCTTTTTTTATCACATATGGCATTTTTCATATTTCTTTTTATCTTTTTAAAAAAGACCGCCAGATTTTTATGCATGGCCTTGAAAGTTAAATTTCGCCTCTTGACTCGATAAATCTTTGCAACATTTCTTTAATTATTACGTATAAATAAACAGATGCAAAAAACCGATAGTCAGCTTATTTCTGATTACCTGAAAGGGGAAGACAGCGCTTTTACCTGTCTTTTGGAGCGCCATTTAAAACCGACCTATAATTTTATCTACCGCCTTGTCGGCAATCAAGAAGAAACCAAGGATATTACCCAGGAAACGTTCGTCAAGGTATGGCAGAATCTCAAAAAATATCGTCCCAACAGAGAAGGACAGGAAAGTGGAGGCTTCTCCGCCGGCCAGATTATCGCCAAAGACGAGAAAAGCGTCACTATTAAAATGCAGGACGGAAGTTCAAAAATAGTATTTTATTCCGAATCAACTAAAATCCAAAAAACGGCGGATGGAACGGGAGCTGACCTGGCAATTGACCAAGAGGTAACGGCTTCGGGCGCGGCCAATTCCGATGGTAGCTTGACCGCTCAGACAATCCAGGTCAGGCCGGATGTTCAGATTCCAAATCCAAACAACTAGACTTGAGTAGGCAATAACGTGTTATAATAAAGACAAGAAAATTTCTCGTCTTTATATTAATGCCTCCCGAATTATCAGATTACATTATAAAATACGGATATTTAACGATATTCTCACTGGTTTTTCTGCAGGAAATCGGAGTGCCCAATCCGGTTCCCAATGAACTAGTATTGCTTTTTTCCGGATATCTGGCTTCAATCGGAAAATTAAATTTTATTCTTGTAATGACAACAGTTGTTTTTGCGGATTTTATCGGCACCTCGCTACTTTATTTTGTTTTTTACTTCATCGGACAGCGCGTCCTGAAAAAAAATTACAAATGGCTGCCGAAAGAAAAAATTGACCGCATAATAAAAAGAATTTCGGAGCGCGGCCGATGGGGGATTTATCTTGGACGTTTAATTCCTTATTTGCGCGGATACACCTCGGTGGCGGCCGGTCTCCTGCGAATAAAACCGCATGTCTTTTTGCCGGTGGTGCTGATTTCTGCCATAACATGGAGCGGGGGATATGTAATAATCGGGAGGTTGCTCGGGGACAGATACGGAAGCGTAGCAAGTAAATTTAGCGCATGGCGCATAGCGTTGGTAGGCGCCGCGCTCTTAATAATCATTTTTTTCGTCATTCCAAGAATTTCCCGCCTTTTTAAAAAACAACAAAAAAGCATATGAAATTTTCAATTGTTATTCCGGCGTTTAACGAAACCGAATACATTGTTTGTTCGGTTAACGCATTAAAAAAGCAGGACATTGAACGAAGTGATTTTGAAATTATTGTCATTGACAATAATTCATCCGATGAGACTTTTGCCGCCGCCCTAGAGGCCGGCGCAGATAAAGTCGTAAAAGAAATAAAAAAAGGTACGAATGCCGCGCGCCAGCGGGGATATTTAGAATCCCAAGGGGAGATAATCGCATTTTTAGACGCCGATTCCGAACCTCCCGCAGATTGGTTGAGAAAAATCCAAGCTGATTTATCCGGACCCGGCGTGGCTGCGGTTTCGGGCCCTTTTGACTACTAATTCTCAGGTATCAAAAACTTACTTGATAAATTCTATACCAGAAAAATCCTGCCCAATATTCCATACTTTCTTAGATTTGTATTCGGGAAAAAAGCCGGAGTGCTTATCGGCGGCAATTTTGCCGCCTGGCGGGGCACCATCGAAAAAATCGGCGGCTTGCCTCAGATTGCTTTTTGGGGCGACGACGCGGCCATTGCCATGCTTGTTTCAAGAAAAGTCGGAAAGGTTATTTTTGACCCGGACTTAAAAGTTAAAAGTTCTCCCCGTCGTTTTGAAAAGAGCGGCTTCCTAAAATTAACGGTTCGCTATATCATTGCTTATATTAAAGTCTATTTCAATAGAAATTACGGATAAAAGAATTGTTTCATACCTAATCAAATAGATCCCCTCGGCCTAACGGCCGAGGTACTGCGTACCTGCCGCAATTTTGCAAAAATATTATGATTTTG
>Ga0210005_1002605_pt1 | contig 10463 bp, 9 predicted proteins | sample CryGey02umfilter_3_FD_183961 | JGI IMG/M metagenome (GOLD analysis project Ga0210005, IMG submission 183961) | Groundwater microbial communities from aquifer in Utah, USA - Crystal Geyser 4/9/14 0.2 um filter (SPAdes) (version 3) | ecosystem: Environmental > Aquatic > Deep subsurface >... | reverse complement strand
TCTAAATCCTGGAATTTGTACATCTGCATCAAGTAAGTTTTGAGCTGCAGTCTTTGATGACAAACCTCCAAGCTCAACCCATAATCGACCAAACACAACTACAATTCCAACCATAAACAAAATATATCCTACAGCTCTGGTAGGATCTAAAACTGCAATTTCTAAACCTCTTGGTGGAGTAATGTAATAGATAATTCCTCCAATGGGAGTAGAAGGACTAGTAGGATCAAATTGACCCAAAATATTCATGAACACATTATTGTTTCGTGGGTTAAAGTTTGCCCATAACATTTGTCCCATAAATACAGCGTTTGCAGTTAGAGCAGATGCCAAAATAACTGGAATGTTTGATGTGTACAGCATTTTAATTGGATAAACTGCTGAGAATCCTCGGTATTTTGTAGAAACAATAGGAATCTCAATTTTCATACCCTGTGTAAATACTAGAATCAAGAGTATTCCTGCAGTCAGAAATAATCCAAAAATACTAGGTAGTTGGTTTGAACGGAATAAAACATTGGATAAATCTCCACTCATCATAGATTGACCAATATAGGGTATGATACCAATAGTACCGCCATCACCAGCTGGTAATGGACTAAACAAACTCCATAAAATTTGTTGAGCAACACCGGCCATAATGAATAAACTGATTCCACTACCAAGACCCCAGCCTTTTTGGATTAATTCATCTAAGAACATAATGATAATTGATGCAGCCATCAATTGGCCAATCATAACATACAAGACATATGGTTCTGGTACACCTGGACCGTAAACAGCAGTTGCATATACGATAGATTCAGCTGCAATTACAATGTAGGTTACTAGTTTAGTAGCAGTTTGAAATACTCCTCTTTCTTCTGGTTTTTTAAAGTCAAACTTTACAATATCTGAACCTTTAAGCAGTTGCATCAAGAGACCTGCAGTGACAATAGGTCCAATTCCTAGTTCAACAAGTGTTCCTTGTTGAGATGCAAAAATGACTCTGGCAAATTGTAGAAAATCAAACGCTGGTGCTGTTGCTCCAAATAATGGAGTCTGTCCCATAACCATGTAGATTAACAATACTACTCCAGACCAAATTAGTCTAGTTTGCAACGATATCTTTTTTTTCGGTTTTGGAACTTGTGGAATGTATGGTTCTGCCTTGAAAACAATTTTTCTAATAAGGTTAGTTACTGTACCTTCAGCCATTCTCAGGTAACACCTCTCCTCCTACTGATTTTACTTTCTCTTCTGCTGATGCAGTAAATCTGGTTATCTTGACGGTATATGTATTTGATACTTTACCGCCGCCTAGGAGTTTATCATAACCTGCTGCTGCAAGGTCTATGACTTTCTTTCCTCCTTCTTCTTTACCAAATTTTGAGAATAGATCATCGAGATCACGGACACTTGCCCATTTTCTCGTGATGATTGGATGAGGTGGGTGAGTAGAATCGTGTCCAAAATGATCTGGAACTTCTTTTAGCAAAGTACTAAAATGATATTTATGTAATCCAGCAATTCCTAGTCCGCCTTTGTGACCACTTGCACGGTGCTGACCTACTTGTCCCCATCCCATGTGTCGTCCGCCTCTTAGTTTTCTTGTTTTTCGTAATCTTGTTGCCATGTTACATCATGTTCCTCACTAATTTTCCAAGATCATTGTTGTGTCCAAGGACTCCTTTTTGCCCGTACATCTTTTTGGTACTTCTCTTGAATCCAAATCTTGGCGGAGACAAAGCAAACCAAGGCTTTAGAGGTTTTAATTTAGATAGAGTTGCTTTTCCTTCAGCAAGTGCAGAACCAAGTGCATCAGAACTTTCAAATCCTAATTCTTTAAGATCTGCTGCTGTGATTTTTTTATAGCCATCTTTTCTTGCTTTTTTATCGATAAGCTCTTTTGCCAAAGAGGCATCAAGTTCAATCCAAGTTACATAGTGTTTTACTTTGTTTAGCATTCCCAACGTATTGTCCTTTGCAGGTAGGATGGTTGCACGATATTTTTTATCTAGTTTTAGCAAAGTCATCGTAGTTGTTGCCCAGTACGGACAGTCTGCTTGACCTTTGATTCGGACTACAAGATATGCGCTACCCATTTAATATCAACCCTGACTAAATGTCTGCTTTAGGCAGTCCAATATAGCTTTTGAAGTAGAGTTCATTGTTGGGGTAGAACCCTTTGCAGTTGTCCATGCATCTTTAAGACCTGCCAATTCTAGTAATCGTTTAATTTTACCGCCAGCAACCAAACCTAATCCACGTGGTGCTGGAATAATTTCAATTGTAACACTTCCACCTTTTCCTCGAATTTTAAATGGAACAGAATGTTTTTGATCACATCTACATTCCCAACTACCACATCCTAGTTTGATTGGGCTTACATTAAGTAGAGCTTGGTTTGTTGCTTTTTCAATTGCAATTCTCATCTGCTTTGACTTTCCTTGACCTACACCAAGGTAACCGTTTTGATTTCCTGTTGCAACGATAGCTTTGAATCTAGTTGATTGACCGTTTGATGTCATCTTTTGAATAATACCTACATCAATTACTTCACTTTTCAAATCAGGAAGTAATTTTTTGATAATGCCGGCTTCTTGAATTCTTAAACCGTCTTGAATAATTTCTTCAATAGAATTAATTTCGCCGGATGCAACTTTTTTTCCCAAAATTGTTTTTGGAATCCAAACTTCTACTTCTTCTTCTCTTCTTGGTCTTCTAGCTTGTCCACCTGGTTTGCCACCACCATAAACTTTTTGGCCGCCTCTTCCACCAGGTCCACCTCTACTAGCAGGTTTAGATTGTGCTGTCTGACTCATTTTTATTTAACCTCGCTATCAATAGCAGATTTAATTTTTGTAGTGTCATTTTTTACTGTAAGATGTTCGCCTTTGATTCTCTCTTCTGATGGAAATGTTTCAGCACCAGCTGGAACTTTAAGTCCGGCATCAACAACTCCTTTTAGTGCAGCTGCCATGCGTTGTGTATATTTTCTTGTACCAGTGTACAAGACGGCGTCTTTAGCACCCTTGCCAATAGCTTTCTTTCCAGCAAGATAACCAGTAAGATATGCAGCAGGAATGCTCTTTCTTGAACCCTTCCAGCCTTTTTTTATCAAATAATTAGAATGTGCAGATGCGATGACCTTGTCACCGGTCATACCAGGCTTTACAACTTGGACTTGGGTATTTTCGTTAGTAATATTGACAGTGATAAAATCGTGCTTACCTATCAGTAGGGTTCCTCTTTTTTTGTAATTAGTTTTTTCTTCTCGCAGTCTTCTGAGGATGTTTGAATAGGCCATCTATAGAACACGAGTTTGAAACTGCTCTTATATACGTTAAGCGCGAATTATTGAAGCAAGTAAAGCTTTTTGAGTATGAAGTCTATTTTCTGCCTCATCCCATACAACTGATTGCGGTCCATCAATTACGGATGATGTAACTTCATTTTCTCGTTTTGCTGGAAGACAATGCATAAAGATTGCATTACTATCGGCATGATTCATCAAAGATTCATTAACTTGATACTTTGGAAGAAATTTTTTGATTCGTTTTAGATCGTTGTTATGAATTGAAGTATACGTGTCAGTAACTACAACATCTGCATTTTTTATTGCCTTTATTGGATCAGTACTTAGATCTATTTCAACGGACTTTGATGATTCCTTTAGAACTGATTTATCGGGTTCAAATCCTTTAGGTGTTGCAATAGATAATTTTGCACCAGACAGGGCGCATCCGTAAATCATTGAATTGCAAACATTGTTTCCGTCTCCAATCCAAGCTATTTTTAGTCCCTTGAATTTTCCTTTCTTTTCTTTAATAGTCATAAAATCTGCCAATATCTGACACGGATGAAATGAATCAGACAGTCCATTAATTACTGGAATACTAGATGACTCTGATAATTTTTCAAGCAATCTATGATCATAGACTCGTGCCATAATACAATCTACATATCGAGACAAAGTTTTTGCAGTGTCTTCAATTGTTTCACCTCGTGATAATTGCATGTCTTGTGATGAGAGATTAATCGCATGTCCACCAAGATGATACATGCCTGCTTCAAAACTTACTCGAGTTCGAGTTGATGGTTTTTGAAAGATCATTGCAAGTGTTTTGTTTTTTAGCAAGGGCTTGCTACCTTTTTTTAATTCTTTTTTTAATACAATGGAATAATCAATTAGCGAAACAAATTCTTTAGGAGAGAGTTCTGCCAAAGTGAGCAGGTCTTTAGTTTTGAGTTTCATTTCTTGAAGAATCCAAATACACCTCGTTTCTTTTTAGACTTTTCTTCTTCTTTATCTTGTTTGTGTTCGGTATCAGTTTCTTCTTTTTGTGACAATTCGGATTCATGTGTTTTCTTTTCTGCTTCAGGTTTTGGCCGTCCCTGCTTAATCCATTGACGAATTGCATTACCAAGATTTACTGCCTCATCGTCACTTTCTGGCGGTGTAATGTCATACAAATCAGAATATTTGGAAATATCTTTGTCTGTAATTCCTTCAAATGGATCATCAGAATCTGCAACTGGTTGTGGTTCTTGTATTGGTTCTGGTTTTGGTTCTGGTTTTAGTTCTTGTATTGGTTCTGGTTTTAGTTCTGGTTTTAGTTCTGGTTTTAGTTCTTGTATTGGTTCTGGTTTTAGTTCTGGTTTTAGTTCTGATTGCGGCGGAATTTCTTTCATATCTACTTCAGATAATGAGCCAAATACAGTTTCTAGAAAAATTTCTTTGTCAAATGGTTTTAGATCACCGTACTCCTGTCCAACTCCCAAGTATAGTACTGGAGTTGATGTGATTTTTACAATAGATAGTGCAGCTCCTCCGCGTGCATCAGCATCGCTTTTTGTTAGAATTGATCCATTGAACTTGACATGTTCAAAAAATTCCCTAGCTTGATTTACAGTATCATTTCCAGCAAGAGAATCACCTACAAAAATTTTAAAATCAGGATTTACTACTTTGGTAATTTTAGCAATTTGCTCCATTAGGTTTTTGCTTGTTTGCATTCTACCTGCAGTATCAATTAGTACACAATCCATCTTGTGGGATTTTGCATAAAGAACAGCATCTCGAGCAACTGCAGCAGGATCAGAATTATAATTTTGTGCAACTAGTTTTAGATTCAAGCGATTTGTATGTTCACGTAATTGCTCAATAGCTCCTGCTCTAAATGTGTCAGCTGCTGCTACTACTACAGAATATTTTGCTTGCTGTAACATATAAGCTACTTTAGCAAGAGACGTAGTTTTTCCAGTTCCATTAATTCCTACAAATAAAATAAGAAAAGGCTGAGCTGTTTTCTTTTTTTCGTTAATCTTTTCAAAGAGATCAACAGTACCTGCAGTATCAAACAGTGATGAAATGTTTGATATCAATCTGTCCTTGACAAATTTTTCAATCTCTTTTTTATCTACTTTAGCTCCAAGTAATTGGGTTTTCAAGTCTGATTTTATAGTATCAATTACTTCACTTGCAACATCAGATTCCATAAGAGAAAGTTCTAATTCAAAAAGAATTGTCTCTATATCTTTTTCATTTAGTTCTTTTTCCCCAAGACTTTTCGCTGCATTTGAAAATGCATTACGAAGTTTATCAAACATTATTTTATCCTGAAATACCTTGAGAGGTTTCTTGCATGAGTTGATTCATTTGTTCTTTGCCTTGCTCCAATCTTGCCATTGCATCCTGTTTTCGGGTAGTGGTATCTTGTATAGCAACTTCAATTTCCTTTATTCTTGCTTCAAGATAATTTATTGAAGAATCATAAGTTTTTTCCATAGCAATTCCTGCACCTATATTCAAAACAATTTTGTTGCTAGATGAAATTTTTGTCTGCACATAAGTTCCCATTCCGATTGGCACCAAAGTATCAGAATCTGGTTTTTCTCGAAGTGCTTTGATTGATTCTATTGCAGATATAGCTTCTCTTAAAACATTGAGAAGGGTAGCTTCACGTTGTGATAAATCACCAAAGTAAGTTTCAAGCATTTGGAGTTGCTGCATCAAGTGTTGGGCCTGTTCTTCACTCATTTACAACAAACAACTCTGAGATGGTTATAAATTCATTCATGAAAAACAACTCTGAAAAATAAATCAGATTAGAAAATAGAGAAAATTAATAAAAAAAAATAAAGATAGAACTTTATTTTACTTTGGAGTATCTGCTTTCTACTTCGTCCCAATTAACTACATTCCACCATGATGAAATATAGTCAGGTCGTTTGTTTTGATATTTCAGATAGTATGCATGTTCCCAAACATCGCAGCCTAACAATGGAACTAATCCCTCAGTTCTTGGACTAGTTTGGTTTGGCATAGATTTGTACTCTACCTTCTTTGTTGAAGGATTGTATACTAACCATCCCCAACCACTTCCTTGAATTACTGCAGCAGTAGATGAGAATTTCTCCTTGAAGGCAGCAAAGTTTCCAAAAGAATCATTTATTGCATCTGCAATTGATCCTCCAGGTTCTCCGCCTCCGTTTGGTTTCATGTTGTTCCAAAATAGCTTATGGTTATCATAACCACCACCATTGAAATTAACGGCACTTCGTTGTGCTTCTGGTACTTGGTTAAGGTTAGACAAAATGTCTAAGATATCCTTACTTTGTACTTCAGCTGGACAACTTTCTAGTGCAGCATTAAGTTTGTCGGTGTATGCTTGGTGATGTTTTGTATGATGAATCTCCATTGTTTTTGCGTCAATGTGAGGTTCTAATGCATCATAAGCATATGGTATTTGTGGAAGTGTATATTTTCCCATGAAAGTTATTTAATATTTATTCAATTTATTGCTTTAGCAGACAATTGGTTTTTACTTGCTGAAAATATCATAAAAATATGAAGATGTGGGCAGTTTTTGCAATTATTGTAGTTGTTTTTGTAACTTTGATCATTTTTCAATTTGTACCAAACGAAAATTTTCATACTTATCTTGACAAAAGTGTTCCATTTATCGGAGGAGATATTCCAAGACTTGAAGGAATCGATGGAAATGGAATTAAAATTGCGGTAATCGATACTGGAGTTGATTTTAACCATCCCGATCTTTTTGGTTTTGGACCAGATGGCAAAGTCATTGGCGGATATAATTTCATCAAAGAAGGCGAGCCTCCACTTGATACAAACGGTCATGGTACTCAAGTTGCAGGAGTTATAGCTGCAGATGGAAATCTAAAAGGAGTAGCTCCCAAAGCAAAAATTCTAGCTTACAAAGTTTCAGAAAATGGTGAGTCAGTATCATCAGATTTGATAGTAAAAGCAATAGACAAATCAATTGAAGATGGTGCCGACATTATCAACATTAGTCTTGGAGTAAACAAAACAAATGCCAATATCGATATTGCAGTAAACAGAGCACTTGAAAAAGGGATCATAGTAATTACAGCAGCTGGAAATGACGGTCCTACTCCTCAGACAATTGGCAGTCCAGGAAAAAATTCAGGATCAATAACAGTTGGTGCAACATACAACAATTTGACATCGAGTTTGATTGCAACACTAGAAGTAAATGAAAAACCATACACTGTAATTCCGATGGCAGGATCTTCCAAATTAGACAAACCAATTGTTGGTAAGATAGTATTTGGAGGATATGGAAAAGAAGAAGAACTAAAAAATATCAATGCAACAAATACAATTCTTCTTGTAGAAAGAGGAAGTAACATCAAAGGAGAACTACTTTATTTTTCAATCAAAGAAAAAAATGCAGCTAATGCAGGTGCAAAAGCTTTGATTGTATATAATAATGAACCAGGAATTTTTCTTGGCGAATTAATTCATGAATTTATAGAGCCAAACTACAAGCCACAAATTCCAGTAGTATCAATTGACAGAAACGAAGGACTTGAAATTAAAGAACTAATAGAAAATGAAGCTACATTACATCTTTTTTACAATCCAGACTTTGTTGCACATTTTAGTTCAAGGGGTCCAGTATCACCATTTTACATAAAACCAGACCTAGTAGCTCCTGGAGCATACATCAACACAACACAAACAAACGCAGGGTATAATTTTACAAGTGGCACTAGCTTTGCGGCCCCACATGTAAGCGGTTCAGCGGCATTATTACTGGAGAAATATCCCAGTATGACCAATAATGAGATCAAATCATTACTAATTACCACATCTGAGCGTGTATCAGATGCCTATGGCCAAGAGTTTTCATTAAGTGATTCTGGTTCTGGCAGGTTAAACATCGGAAAGGCATTTGAGGCAAAACTAATCATCACACCACCAAACTTTGTAGTTAATTTATCCTCAGACAATCCAACTGTGGAAAAGAAATTAGAATTAAAACTTCTAGATGGAACTTTGGAGAATCTTGATGTGAAATTTGAAGGACATGAAGTTATCAAAGTTACAAGTAGTTTGCAAGAAAATAACATAACAATTAAAATCAAGACTATTGGAGAAAATTATGGTACTTACCAAGGAAAGATAATCATTAATCATAATGAAATAAAATACGTAGTTCCAATTTTAGTGCACTATACAGAAGGTTCAATTTCAGTAAATCAAAAAGACAATTTACTTTATTTTACAATTTATCATCCAGAGCAGTGGAATTTTGCAAAGATTTCAGTGATAAAGAGCAACAGTGAACAAACAGATACAATCACTGCAACCCCTAATAGAGATGCATCAATAAAGATTAGGCAAAACGGAGAGTATTGGATTGAGGCAAAAATCAAAGTAAATGGAGAAACATTTGATGCATACAATACTATCACAGTCAATTCAGTAGATGATACTCTAGATTACTTTGACATTCTAGACATTCCACAAAGACAGATAATGATTGTTTTGGGAATTGTAGCAGTAATAGGAATTGTCGGAATAGTAAAAAGAAAAATATCTATGCGCGATACACAGGACCTGCATTCATAATTTCGGGTGCAACATTTTGAAACTTTTTAAAGTTCTCTACAAACATCCAAGATAATTTTTTAGCAGAAAGATCGTAAGAGCCTTTATCAGCCCAAGTATTTTTTGGATCCAAGATATCTGAAGGAACGTCTGGCACCTCAGTTGGAATATCCAAATTGAATAAATCATCATGTTTGTACTTTACAATATTTAGAGACCCGTTAATTGCGGCAGTTACCATTGCCCTGCTATATTTTATCTTGATTCTTTTTCCGACTCCATATGGACCGCCAGACCATCCGGTATTAACAAGATAAACTACAGTATTGTGCTGAGTGATTTTTTCTCCAAGAATTTTGGCATAAACAGATGCAGGTCTAGGCATGAATGGGGCTCCAAAGCACTCAGAAAATACGGATTTTGGCTCTTTTATGCCTCGCTCAGTTCCAGCCAACTTACTGGTATAGCCAGACATAAAGTGATACATTGCTCCCTCTTTTGTCAGTCTAGAAATTGGTGGTAAAACTCCCAATGCGTCTGCGGTAAGAAACACGATTACTTTAGGATGACCGCCTACGCTTGGGATAACAGCTCCTGGTATGTAATCAAGTGGATATGCAACCCTAGTATTTTCAGTTAAGAGGTTATCATCATAATCTGGTTGATTGTTGTTCAGTACAACATTTTCCAAAACAGCTCCTGGTCTAATTGCATTCCAGATTTCTGGTTCTGCTTCTTGACTAAGATTGATACATTTTGCATAACATCCTCCTTCAAAATTAAATGTCCCGTTATCAGACCAACCATGTTCATCATCACCAATCAATTTTCTATTGGGATCAGCTGATAGTGTTGTCTTTCCAGTACCAGACAATCCAAAGAACAATGCAGTGTCATTGTTTTTGCCAATATTTGCAGAACAATGCATTGGGAAAATACCCTTTTCAGGCAAAAGAAAATTCATCACAGAAAACATTGATTTTTTCATCTCGCCAGCATATTGAGTTCCTCCAATCAAGACAATCTTTCTAGTCAAATCAATGATAATGAATACATTAGACTCAGTGCCATCTTCTGCTGGAACTGCTTCAAAGTTATTGATGCATAATAGTGTAAATTCAGGATTATGATTTTCTAGTTCCTCATCAGTTGGGCGAATAAACAAATTTCTTGCAAAGAGACTTTGCCACACATGATCATTGATCACTCTAATTGGCAAGCGATTGTCCTTGTCAGCTCCCACAAATCCATCAAATACATAAAGTTCTTTGTTACTGACAAAAGATTTCATTTTCTCTAATAGTTTTTCAAACTTTCCAGACGGGAACTGGTGATTGACTTTTCCCCAATCCACGGTATCGTGAGTTTTATCATCATATACGATAAATCGATCATCAGGGGAACGTCCGGTGTACTTGCCAGTATTTACTGAAAGTGAACCAGTGGTATTGATTACGCCTTCTTTTCTATCTATGGCAATTTTGACTAGGTCATCTACGCTCAGATTACGATGTATTTTTGAAGGATTGATTCCAAACGATTGAATTTGAGATAAGAATTTGTCAGTTTTGATAGTACTTACTACGATCAGAGGAAATAG
>Ga0210005_1002604_pt1 | contig 10464 bp, 10 predicted proteins | sample CryGey02umfilter_3_FD_183961 | JGI IMG/M metagenome (GOLD analysis project Ga0210005, IMG submission 183961) | Groundwater microbial communities from aquifer in Utah, USA - Crystal Geyser 4/9/14 0.2 um filter (SPAdes) (version 3) | ecosystem: Environmental > Aquatic > Deep subsurface >... | reverse complement strand
GTATAGAAAAGAATGAAGATACCCATCCAGACAAGCTCGGATCTGGCCGAAAGATAAGCTTTCCCATAAAGAACACCGATCGCGATATTCGGGAAAAGCCAATAAAAGACCACGATTCCTGCTGACATCAAAAGGGTAATCAGCAACGAAGCAAAAAACACTTTTTGGTAAGCTTCCCCTCGGGATTTTCTACCGGAAACAATCGGAAACATCGTGGCCGAAATCGGGGAAGCGGCAAAAAAGATTATTTTTCCTAGGGTGGATAAAGCAGCATAGATTCCGGCCTCAAAAGGAGAAAGAAAATGTTTTACCAAAATCACGTCCACTGTAAAAAGCGAGGTGAAAGCAAAAGCCTGAACCAAAACCGGAAAACTATAACGCAAAAATGCGTTCAGACGATAAGGTTCCACCACTTCTTTTTTAAGATGTCTCACAATAAACCAAACCGAATAAAAATAAGCCAAAGCAGAAGCCAAAACCACCCCAACTACGGCGCCGAAAACCGAAAAACCTAAGATAACTAAAATAATTCCCACCAAGGTCTTCACCACCGACGAAATGAGATTCGGGATCACGCTCCCGGAAAATTTTAACAAACCCTGGGCAGTAGCTTGATTAACCAAAACCACCAAAATAAAAAAATTAACCACTGCCAGTAAAGAAACCAACCAAAAATTGGCGATATTGAGAAACTTGGCAATAACCGGTGAGCTGACCAAGAGAACGATCGAAACAACAGCGGCAATGTAAAAAACAAGTTTTTTAAGCGACAGGTAAATCGAATAAACTTCTTTTTTATCCCGCGCTGCAGAGATAAACTTGACAATAGCCACACTGGCCGAAATAGGAACTATTCCCAGAAGATAGATAATCGAATAAAGACTGGCCAAAACCCCGTAATCTACCGGTCCCAGCAACCTCCCCATCAAAAGGTGGTAAAGGTAGTTGATTGCATTCACCCCCATGCTTCCCCCGACCATAATTAAACCCCCTGACATTAAAGGATGCTTTAATAATTTTCTCATCATGCTACCCAATAACCTCTGATAAAAAATGATAACAGAATAATCTGCAGGGCCGACTGGACAATCACAATATATTTGATTTTCTTTTTATACCTCGCCGCGAGGTAGGGTAAAACCATAAAAGCCAAAAGACTATATCGAGGCATCGAGGACAGGGTTCCGGTTAAAGTCGGCAAAAGTACGGCCAGGGCCGAAAAAAGCCAATAGGAAAATTTCATCTTTTTAAAGGCGGCGATAAGAATAACAATTAAAGCGCCGGTTATCGAAAATTCCAAAGCGGCGGTTGCAAAGGCCAAACTGGTGGAACTGACGGTCAAAAATATTTTTACATACCTGTAAATTACCTGAGGCAATAAAACGAAAGGAAAGCTGCTGCGGGTTGCCCCGAAAGCCGGTTGAGAGGCAAGAAAATAAAAAAAATCTCCGGTTGTTCTTTTTAAAAAAAGCGTATAGAAAACAAGGCCCAAGGGAGCCATCGCCGCTCCCAATATTTTATTTAAGCTAATTTTCTTTTTCTCAAACAATTCGGCAATTAGAAAAACAAAGAGCAAGATTCCTTGGATTTTAGTCGCCGAAGCCAAAGCGGCCGTTACCCCGGCTGACAAAAACTTATCACGACTAGCAAACCAAAAAGTTAAAACAGCCAAAAGCAAAAGCAGTGATTCCGAATAGACGGCGCCGAAATAAAACGCCGTCGGAAAAGAAAGAAGCAGTAAAAGAGAAAGTTTCGCTATTTTTCGATCGTACTCTTTTACTAACAATTTATACAGAAAAAACAAAGCCGCCACAAAAAAGACGGCTGATAAAATCATTCCTGATGCAAAATACGACGGGTCGGTGTAAAAGCGCGGGTCTAAAAGCTGATTTTTCGGAAAAAAGTTAAAGAGGCGGATGAAAAGGGAATATAAAGGGAAAAAGGCTTGGGTGTAATCTGCCGTATAGCCATTTTGGGCCAATCTTAAATAATGAACCCCGTCAAAATTGCCAAATCCCCAAATCCAGGAAGGCAGGCCGGTGGTGATTAAAACTCTATCGGCATAAGGAAAGCGGTTACCGAAATTGGGGATTATCAAAGTTGCTAAAAAAGCAAAAGCAAAAAGAAGCCCCCGCCAACTTAGGAATAATTTGATGATGAAACCAAAATCAGATCTGCGCATATATTTTCAGTGTTTCAGCCGCTGTCTTCTCCCAAGAATATTTTCGGGGAAGCTTTCTGTTTTTTACCAAACTTCCCATACCTCTGGCAATACTTTCCGGATTTTTAGGGTCTACGTAGGTTGCCGCTTTGCCCAGAATTTCAACCAGTGCTTGAGTTTTTGCCGCCACCACCGGACAGTCACAAGCGACCGCTTCCAAAACCGGCAGGCCGAAGCCTTCATAAAAAGAGGGTTGAATATAAACATCAGCCAGATTGTAAATTTTCACCAGGTCTTCATCCGAAACATAACCCAAACGGATAACGTTTGCGTCTTTAAACTCGTTTGCTAACTCTTCATAGTGGGCCAGTTCGGGATGGGGTCTGCCAAATAGGTACCGGATATAATCTTTCGGCCCGGCAAGCGTGCTTAAATCAATCCCGTAATCTTCGATATCCTGTGCCTGCTTGCCGCAAATCACCAGCGGCAGTTTGGCCAACCGGCTGGCCTTGACCAGATTGGGAATATTTTTGTTGTAGTTGATATCTCCGACGTAAAGCGCAAACTTTTCCGGTAGGTGATATTTGTTTTTGACTCCGGTCAGTTGACTGTTGTCTGGCAGCTTTTTGAAAATTTCCCGCGGGGCAAGATAGATTACATGAACCCTTTCCGGCGCCACCCCCAAAAACCGGCAGATATCTTTTTTTGAAGTTTGGGAAATCGTAATAATAGAATCAACATTTTTACGGATTAAAAACTTATTTAAGGCAAAGCGCAGGTTTCCTCTTAAACCGCCTGGATAGTGTTTGGGGTAAATTAAGGGAATCAAATCGTGGATCGTCAAAACAACTTTCTTAGCCGGTTTAACAAACGGTAAAGAAATAACAAACGGATTAAAAACTGTGTAGTGAACCAGGCCATATTTCCTCCGTGGACCGTATTCCTCTACTTTTATATTTTTATTCTTCAGTTTGCTTATGGCCGAAAAAAGCTCGGAAGTATGAACGCCGATTCCCCTGATTTTGTGGCCTCCCCTAAGCCCCTCAAGATGAATTCCTACCCGCATACCTCTTATTTTACCGCTTCCCACTCATCTTTGTATTCTGAAGGATAAAAAGTGTATTCTGTCTGCCTACCACCCTCTTTGATTATTCCGACCAGCCTTTCGGCCACCCACTCCGGTGTCAGATAGGCTTTACCCTTAAGCGCCTCTTCCTTTTTTTCTTCTAGGCTCATCGGCCCGAAGCCGGTCAAAACACTTCCCAAGGTCAGTAGAACAAAATGCGGCTTGGCTCTTTTGAATTCTTCGGCCAGGCTCAGGGTCATCCCCCTTAAGGCAAACTTCATCGAGCAGTAAGCGCTCCTTCCCGGCGCAGGAATAACCCCCATACCGGACCCGATATTAATCACCAAAGAAACTTCCGATTTATTTAAAAGGGAAAGAAGTTCTTGAGTCAGGAAAAATGGGGCGTCAACTCCGATCGAGAAGGAACTCTTCCACTCTTCAAACGAGACTTCCTCTATTGGTTTATAAACTCCGATCCCTGCCCCGTTTACCAAAACGTCAATCCGGTCAAAGTTTTCTTTTATCTTTTGGGCCAGTTTTTTTACCTCCCCAATATCACTCAAATCGCAGGCGAAATATGTGTGGTCGGTACCGGAAAGCTGCCCCGCCGCCTCTTTTAATCCATCCTGACTTTTGGCCACCAAAACCAATTTCATTCCCTCTTTATCCAATTCTTTGGCCAGCGCCAAGCCGATCCCTTTACTGCCCCCGGTAATTACTGCTATTTTTTCTCGTAGATTCATTTTTATTTGTAAATTTCTCTCCTATGGATGTTTTTATCTAACTTCTTAATTTGCCTTAGGGCCCTTGAAGTAAATTCGTATGAATACACGAATTAATTATATACCCAAAATCTTATCGACTTCATCCGAAGAATATCTTTTTTTATCCTTTCTGGCTTCCTCGATAGATTTTAAATAACTTGGGCTGGATAAAGCCTCCAAGTCCTCTACAAACGACTCCCAAAGATTATTGGGAATAAGAACGCCAAGAGGAGTTTGATTTCTCATAATACGAACAAATTTGCCCTTATCACTGGCTTTATTAAAAAGTCTGGTAATACCGGCTTGAGCCTCCTGAACACTGGCAAAATCTTCCATTGTAATCAGTTGTGGTGACATTGTGTCATAATTATGACACACTTCTGACACATGTCAAGAGGAAACAAAACGCCTTCAAAATATAACCTAAAAATATGGTAAAATAAAGGGAAGTTATGTCAAAAATACCGAAAAATCTACAGGGTATTTTGTGGTCGAGAAATATCAATAACCTTGACCTTCAAGAAGATAAAAACTACATAATTCACCAGATTCTGGCCTATGGAGGATGGAATCATTTAACGTGGCTTCTTGATAATTACAAGCTGGACAAAATTAAGGATGTTTTTACACGACACCCTTCAAAAGATTACGACGAAAGATCGTTCAATTTTGTCCAAAAGATTTTACTGAAAATACCGGATGCGGACATCGACAAAAGATATTATGTCAAAACTTATCCTAGAATCACTAAATAGCGACAGGCTTAAGGTGTTTCATAATTAGAACCGTCGCTATGGAGAAAAGCGAAAGATGCGTTTGGAAAGGGCGCCTTAAGGCTTCTTGATACCGAAGACCAATTAAATTTATTAACTCCGGAATCTGTTTATGTTACTTTTTTCTACAACGATTATAAACCGCTTTTTGAGCCCATTAATACTGATTATTTAAATTTACTGGACATAAAAGATATTGCCGCCAACAAAGCTTTTACAATCGGGAGAAGGCCCAAGTGGAGAGATTATGTGGATTTATATTTTTTACTGAAAAAGAGTTATGTCTCATTTGAGGATTTGATCGCCGTATCAAAGAAAAAATTCGGCGCGGGGTTCTCCGAAAAGCTCTTCTTGGAACAGTTGATATACTGGGGCGATATTGAAAGTTACGACATCGAATATCTTGCTGAAAATATTGAGCCTCAAGTTATAAAAGATTTCCTTGAATCTCAAGTCAAAAACTTCACGGATAAATTTGTTAAGAAGCACTGGCCGATTTAGCAGTTAAATACTTGAAATATGCAATTGGATAATGCCAGGAGGAAAAAAGGGACCACAAAAAGCCACGGACGCCGTCTTTAAAACCACCGTGCCTGGCAAATAAATTTAGAAAAATGTATAGCGGCTTGAATAAGGAATATTGAATTATGAACCATGCATTTTTCGAAACCCCTTGCATTTTTAATTCCTCTGCCTGAAGATCTGTATAGCGATTCATCCGATTAAAGTACCGTTTTAAGGTTGGGGAATCGTAGTGAAGTAAATCTCCGGAGAGCCAACCAACCTTACCGTCAAGCTGAACCTGTTCATGAACCGATTTTTGGGGAAATCTCGCTTTTCCTTTTTTAACCAGTCTAATCACCCCATCCGGATAAACCCCGGTGTGAATCAGGGCTTTTCCTAGAAACATATTCCGGCGGGGAATAAAATAGCCGACCACTTCACCTGTTTTTTTACCAATCGGGCCATCCCTCTGTTCAATTAACTCTTGATGTCTTTGAAATAATTTCTGTTTTTTAGCATTGCCAACCTCTAACCTCTGACCTCTGACTACTAATTCAATTTCTTTTGCCAGTTCGGGGGTAACCACCTCATCCGCATCCAGCTGCAAAACCCAGTCCCCCGTTGCCCAGTTAAGAGCCTTTTGCTTGGTAACATGGAAAATATCGTGGTGCGGCTCCAAATAAACCTTGGCTTTGTATTTTTCGGCCACCTGACGGGTTTTATCCGTTGAGTACTCATCCACCACGACAATTTCATCGGCCAGGCCCTGAACCGACTCAAGGCATCGACCAAGATTTTCTTCTTCATTCCGAGTAGCCAGTACGACAGATAATTTAACCGTTTTTCTGTTACGTGTTGAGGGTTGAGTGTTCATCTTTTACTTTTTTCTAAATAATTTACAACTGATTCCTGGCTTCCGCAGTAGAACCTTTAGCAATAAGTAAAAACCTGCGAAATTCGTTGTTGGATCTTTTTTCAAAACCTTCAACAATATTCGAACTTATAGATATTGCCGCCCTTCTTATTTGATCCCTTAGTCCAAAATCTCTTGAAAAGACCGGTTTTGCGGAATAGTCGTAAATAATCCTTGTTACAATCAAAGACCGCTTCCAAATTTCTAAATCTTCGAATTTCGTAATTTTCATTTAACCCTCAACTCCTAACTCTCAACCCGCAAACATTCGTTAAACTTTTATTTAGTTCGCAGTTATAAGATAAAACGCATCTGACCTATCAGGATATTTTATCAATTTTACAACGTTAAAGCTGTTTTTATAAAAAAGGCCGTCATAAACACTTGGCCTGATCGCGTACAGAACACCATTATCGGGGACGCTGTGATACTGTTCCCAAACAAAACGATATTTTCCGAAAGAGCTAACCAAATTGGAGGGGGCGGATTTCGTTTGGTTATATTTAACGGTTGCCAAAAAATCCGGTAGCGGCGTTTTTAAATAGAAAAGATAAAAGATATATGGCTGCATCATACTGTCGGTCATGTAGACTTTATTAAATTCACGTTTTTCGGAAGTTGTAACAATATCCTTCATCCCATAAATCCATTCAATGGCGTACCTTTCATCGTATTTACCAAAGTAATCTTTCAAGTACTTTGACAAAAATAAACCGGACGCAATAACCAACAGAGTACTGACTAGTACCTGGTAATATTTATTCGAAAACGCTTTTACCAACAAATAGGCCCCGTAAGCCGAAACCAGAGTCAGGCTGCCTAACATAAACATTGCCCTGGGGGCGTGAGGAGTCAGATTGGTGGCCGCCGCCGGCAAAGGGGCTAAAAACATCCAGGCGATTAAAAACAGCATTTGTTTATCCTTCCTAACAAAAAGTCTTTGAACAATTCCGAAAAAGCCAATTAGCAAAAAAGGCAAGTCCAACCAGTAAAAAGTACCGACCGTTTGAATCGAATGTCTGGGATTTTCGTCTCCGGAGGCAAACAAAAATTTAGGCCCAAAATATTCCCAATACCTGGACCAGACAACGGCCGGGGTTCCAAGCGAATTCTGCTTTAATCTGGCTTCCCCCAATAATTCCGGCCTGATAAAATTAAGGCCGACAAAAAACAAATAAATTACGGCCCCAAAAACGAAATATTTTTTGGACTTAAGCAGGGTTTTAAGATTAAGAGCGGTCAGCAAAATCACCAAAAATGGAGTCACCACTTTAGCGCTTTGGTAAGTCAGAAGGTCAATTCCCCAAAACAAAAAGGCTAACCAGAATAGCCGATTGTTGTCTTTAAGGGCTTTGTAGAAAAAATAGGTGCCGGCTAAAAAGAAAAAGAGAGCAAAGTTAAGTTCGTGGTTAAACCGCGAAAATTGGATATCAAACGGAGAAATACACCAAAAAAGAGAGGCAATTAAACCCACGCCTTTGCTTTTAAACAAAATTGAAGCCAGAAAAAAGATGACCACCGTCCCGAAAACACCAAAAAGGGCGGACGAAGCCCGGGTGGCCGCCTCGTTCAAGCCGAAGATCTTTATAAACGGAACAGTCAGGTAAATATGAACCGGATTTTTGTCGTCCTTAAAGGATTTGAAAACTAAGGGCAGGGTTTTACCCCACTCATCCCGACCCCAGTTGACAATGGTGTAGGCATTGTAGCCAACCGCCGCTTCATCCCAGGTAAAACCAGAAGGAAAACTGCCCAATTTGTGAAATCTCACCGCTGCCGAAATCAAAATAATAAACGCTAGGAAAATATAGGTTAGTTTTTTACCGCACAGTGGCAAGCTTTGCTTACTCATGTTTGACAAATTCAAAACTATTAAAAGACTTCACTGTGGAAAAACCCCAATCGGAGACCGGATTTAACTGCTTGGTGTCCCGAAACATTTCAGGATCAGCCCGGGTGTAAAAAAGGGCGAAAATATAGGGCTGGCCGTATTTATCTATAACCATGCCGCCTTTTTGGTTCGTAAAAATCTCTTTATAGGGCTCTTGCCAATCAACTGAAGTTGACTCATTGTAGCTGGTCAGAAACCGGCAAAAGTAACCGCCGAAGAAAACAAGATATAAACCGACCACTCCCGCCAGAACAAATCGGTAATACTTTTTAAAAAATCCGGCCAGCCAATAAATTCCCAAAGAAGAGATTACAGCCAAGACTGGCGCCGTCAGAATGCTTCTTAACGCGTGGGGCGATTCTTTGGTAATGGCGGCAGGTACAAAGGAGACCAAAAGCGCCGCTAGAATTGTGAAATATTTTAGGCTTTTCTTTTTGAAAATATAAATAAGTCCCAAAATCAGAAACGGTAAATCGATCAAATAAAGCTGACCGGTCCCCGGAATCTGGCTTCTGGGATTGGGGTCACCTACGCTAAACAAAAAGTTATAGGAAAAGTGAGAGAGATAATTTGCCAAAACACTTTCGCTTGAAACCACGGTTTGATATCTGACCAAGCCCACATCCTGAACATAAAGCCTATAAATCGGATATAAACTTAAAAAGAAAACCGCTAAGGAAATCAGTAAAGGATAAACACCGCGTTTTTTGGTTCTAAGGGCAAAAACAAAAAGGCCGGGGGCCAAAAACAGAGGCGTCAATATCCGAAAACTGTTGTAGCTATACATCGCCAGAATAAAGCAAAAGACAGAAAGGGCCAGCTGCCATTTCTTGGTAAAAGCCTGAATCAAAAAATACAGAGCAAAAATAAAAAACGCCAGACCCGCGGTGGCCTCGTAACCGGTTCGGGAAAAAATAAAAAACCAAGGTGTAATACTGAACAAAAAAGAACTGACAAGAGCAATTGTTTTATTTCTGCTGACCTTTAGCATCAAAAGATAAAGACCCAAAACTGCCATGGCGCCGTAGATCACTGCCGGAGCCCTGACACTAAACTGGGTTAACCCAAAGACCCATTCTGCCGCCAGCACCGAATAGATATAAACGGGCAGTTTAAACTCGCCGAAAGCCCGAAAATGCAAAGGCAAAAATTCCCCCCATTCGTCTTTGCCTGTTTTTAAAACCGAGTAGGCGTTATAACCGATGGAGGCCTCATCCCAGTATAAAGAACCCGGAACTTGGCTGATTTTGTAAAAACGGGTGGACAAAAAAAACAAAAGAATGAGCGCCAAAAAAATGTTTTTTCTCACGTTATCAATTCTGCGCTATTTCAAACGCTTCTTTACCGTCAAGAAAGTAAATCCTTTCCAAAATATTCGTCCCGGCCGGAAAATCCCCGGGTTTGCCGATAAACAAGATTTTCATACCCGGGTTGGCGGCAATGACATCCTGATATCGGGTACCTTCATCCCCCAAGTCGGGAAAATAATATTTATCAAACCTCAAAACCCGCACCCAATCATACGTTTCAAACCGATCCAGGTTAGGACTATATTGAAACTTCGCCGGATCATACTTAAGATAAAAAAGAGTAAACATGTGCGGCTCGCCATAGTGCCGGGTAAAGGTAACCAGATCGTATTTGTCCTGATTTTCTTTAATATATTCCACTACTTGCTTGTTACCATACTGCCAGTCCCGGGAATATCTGACCGGATAATAAACAAACAAATTCTTAAGAAAAACGGAAGAATTAATTAAAAATAAAATTGCGCCAACCCCCATCAGTGCATAAAATAATTTCCTGTTTTTGAGTATCTTAAAAAGCGCGTAGATCCCCAAGGCTGTAAAAATCTGATAAACCGGGGCGGCAATTACCGTCCTTAAGGCGTTAGGAATACTATCGTTGGTCATGGCCACCGGCACAAAGACTAAAAACAACCAAGGCAGTAAAATTTTTAAGGAAGAGTCTTTCTTTTTGGCAAGAAAATAAAGTCCCAAAAGAATAAACGGAGCCTGAAACCAGTAAATCTCACCCACCCCCTGAACATGGTGCTGCCGATGGCCTGCTCCTTTGATAAATAAAAAATTCGGGGTGAAATGGGCCAGGTAATTTTTGGCAAAATAGAAGCTTAAATAGGTAGCTTTATTATGGACCAACCTGGGCAGTATCCAAGGCAATGCGGAAGCGCCTCTTCTTTCGTTAATCCGGGGAACCAAACCCTTTTCGTCAGTAATACTCACCAGTTTGTACCGGGCCGAAACCGCACCCGAGAGCACAAAAGGAACCAAAGGAACCATTAAGCAGGCAAAAACAAGGGCCGAGAGCAAAAACCACTTTTTTACTTTCCAAAAATACTTTCTGAATATAATGGCGATCGCCAAAAGAAAAA
>Ga0210005_1002601_pt1 | contig 10469 bp, 7 predicted proteins | sample CryGey02umfilter_3_FD_183961 | JGI IMG/M metagenome (GOLD analysis project Ga0210005, IMG submission 183961) | Groundwater microbial communities from aquifer in Utah, USA - Crystal Geyser 4/9/14 0.2 um filter (SPAdes) (version 3) | ecosystem: Environmental > Aquatic > Deep subsurface >... | reverse complement strand
TCTCAAAAAAATTACCAACAAATATAAATTGAAAGTTATTGAAGATGCCTGCCAGTCCATCAATGCTTCATATAAAAAACAAATGGCTGGATCATGTGGTGATGTAGGTTGTTTTTCTTTTTATGCGACAAAAAATATGATGACCGGTGAAGGAGGAATGATCGCCACAAATGATGAAAAACTAGCGAGAATTTCCAAACAGTACAGAAGTCATGGACAACCAGAGCATATCCGATACGAATACTTTCACTTTGGATACAACTACCGAATGATGGATATAGTTGCAGCAATCGGACTCGTACAGCTTGATAGACTTGAAACATTTACAAAAAGTCGTATTCAAAATGCAGCTTTGCTCACAAAAGGTCTTGCAAACATTCCGGGGATTATAGTCCCCACAGTAATGAAAGGACATCGACACGTTTTCCATCAGTATACAATTCGTGTAACAAATCCTTTTCCCTTAGATAGAGATCAACTTGCAGAATATCTGGAAAAACAGGGGATTGGAACCGGCATATATTATCCCAAACCCCTTCATCTGTATCCACATCTTGCAAAATACCTATCTAATAAAGATACTTTCCCCATTTCGGAGCAATTTTCTCATCAAGTTCTCTCTCTGCCTGTACATCCGCTTGTCTCAAAAAAAGACATTCGTCATATTATCAAAACCATCCGAGATGTATATGAAAAAAATTAATGTTGCAGTCATCGGAACAGGAAATATGGGACAACATCATGTACGTGTATTTTCTACACTGCGCAAGGTAAAACTTATCGCAGTATGCGACCAAAATATCGAGCGTGCAAAAGAACTTGCGCAAAAATACGGCTGTAAATTCTATCAGGACTACAATGCAATGCTCGATTCTGAACAAATTGATGCAGTTACTATAGCCGTTCCGACTTTTCTCCATCATAGAATAGCCCTTGATGTTCTCAAAAGAGGACTATCCGTCCTCATCGAAAAGCCCATTGCCACAACGCTTGAGGAAGCAAAAGATATCGTTCGAGCTTCTCGTAAACAAAAATCTGTCGTGATGATCGGACATATCGAACGATTTAATCCGGCAGTTGAAGTGTTAAAAAAACTGATCACAAAGGGTATTTTTGGCAGGATAATCACCCTCAACTCAAAGCGGGTCGGAGGAGTTCCTGCACAAATAAAAAATGCAAATGTAATTCTTGACTTGGCAATTCATGATATTGATATCTCAAATTATCTTTTAGACGATCTACCCTATAAAGTGATAGGGCTCACGTCAAAAAATGTTGTCAAAGAACAAGAAGATTCAGCGATCGTTTTGCTAAAATATCATGACTCAATATCAGTGATTGAAAATAACTGGATTACTCCTGTAAAAGTTCGGACGCTTGATATCACCGGAACAAAAGCATATGCAAGGTTGGACTACATCAAACAATCATTGATTCTTTATGCCAATAATTTTGATTTTCAAAAAAAATCATTTGACAATTATCAAAAATTTATCCAACAAACTGCAACTAAAATAAAACAAAATATATACGTAAAAAAAACAGAGCCACTTAAACGAGAGCTGGAGTCTTTTATTGATCATATTATTCACAATACACAGCCGTTAATGGATGCTCAAACCGGATACAATGTTTTAAAAATTGCGCTAGAAATATGAACTATTTCAAACACTCTACCGCTGAAATTTCCCCTGAAGCAACAATTGGTGATAAAACAAAAATATGGAACTATGCTCAGATCCGGGAAAAGGCACATGTGGGAAATGAATGTATTATTGGAAAAAATGTATACATTGATTTTGAAGTTCAAATTGGGAATAAATGCAAAATTCAAAATAACGTCTCCATATTCAACGGAGTGACAATCGCAGATGGTGTTTTTATTGGTCCTCACGTTTGTTTCAGTAACGATAAATTTCCGAGAGCAATAAATGAGGATGGTTCCGTAAAAACGGGAAATGATTGGATTGTGGTAAAAACCATGATACAAAAAGGTGTATCAATTGGCGCAAATAGCACCATTCTTCCGGGAGTTAGTATTGGTGAGCACGCAATGATCGGCGCAGGGTCTGTTGTGACAAAAGATATTCCTTCTTTTTCCCTTGCTTACGGTAATCCAGCAAGAATTGTTGGTACCGTTGATAAAAAAGGGGACAAAATCAAATGATACAACTTCTTAAAAACCTCTTAAACTCATATCGACGAGAGGCTGGGAAAAATACACGCCTCAACAAAATTGAGAAGGCAATTGTGGTTTGTGTAGTGATTGGGTTAGCATCGCTTATCCCTATCATTCAGACCTATGGAAAACTTACGATTGGCTATGATGCCTTTATTCCTCCCGTACCAGAAAACTCCTTTGATATGACGTATCAATGGATAGACATTGATAATGGAACATATATCGGGAACAATCATGTTGCGTGGATAGGAGGATTATTGTTTCTCAAACAAGTAACGGGAGATATATACCGTGCTGCATTTTTATTTCAATTTCTCATTTTTTTTCTTTCGGGTATAGGTATCTACGCTATATATAATGTATTTAATAAAAAAAACACGATATATGGACTTCTTCCTGCGGTCTTCTTTATTCTCTCGCCTCACCTACTTGATCATATGCCATACTATCAAGGTACCGTTGGCATTGTCTGGAGTACGTATTTTATAATAAAATTCTTAAAGTATAAAAATTTTACTTTTATAGATGTTCCGCTACTGAGCATCTCTCTTGGTATCATAACCGATCTGCCAAATCCAAAATATCATTTCTTACTATTCATTTTATTTATTGTTGCGATACTGATTGGACTCATCATCAAACTACTGGATATTCGCGCAATTGTACGAAATCTGAAATACTTCATACTCATTCTTCTTTGTACAGCATATATCTCAGTACCGCTCATACACTTCGGGTATTCGTTTTTTCAGACAAATGACATTACTATCAACACCAGAGCTGGCTATGAAGAATTTGGACAAACACTAGACTACAATGTCGCTAATCTATATAAAATGATTACTCTCTTTCACATTACTCCCGCTATATCCTACTACTATGAAAGCAATTTACAAACATTATTTCTCTTTGTCTATTATGTTATCCCTTTTATAATTTTTGGTTTTTCAATGTTTATTCTTCCAAAACTGGATCTTGAGAAAAGAAAAATCGCAATTTTATATCTGATACTTGGATTATTTTTTATATTCTTTTCAAAAAGTTCAAATCCACCTTTCGGTTTTGTTTATGAATGGATTTTATCTTCTTCTCAATTTTTTGCTTTTATGAGAACCACGGCAGGACTGGTTATTTATGCTGCTGTATTTTACAGTTTGATTTTTGGGATTGTTTTTCAATATTTAGCAGAGAATGTAAAAGTAAAGAGATACGTGCTTTACCTGGCCTGTGCGATAATTTTAATCGCTGGTTTTCCCGTATGGTCCGGCTCCTATTTCAAAATGGGTTCAACAGACGCTGGACCAACGCATGGACTTCGACTTCCTTCAGATTATTTTCATGCAGGTGCATTCGAACGCGAGCTTTCGCTTGATGGCAAAATTGATATTTATCCCTATGCACAAGGGTATCAGGGCAATAAATGGGGACCTTGGAATTATTACGGTTATATCATCTATCCCTGGATCTTTGACAAACCGATCATTGCATTTAATAAAACAACGCCTTCAGGAAAGATCACCTCATTTACCAATACGCGCTATTTTGTCCATGATAAAACTATTGGCCAAGACAACAATCGCGATTTTGGAATGAATAAGAAAGGATCGCGAATATTTTCTTCAAAAACGCTTGATATCTATCGAAAAGGCGATACACAGACCTTGCCGCATTTTTATACTCCAAAAACGGTGCGAGTTGCAAAAGATGTCGAAGCATCAATAAAAAAAAGAGGTTTATCTTCTGATGTTGCATTTTATCAGTCAAAAGATATTGCGTATTCCAGCAAACTGCAAAGCATAAATTTTACACAGCCTCTTATCGAATACAAAAAAATAAATCCAACCAAATATCGGATACGACTCCATCAAGCAAAAGGAATTTTCCAACTGATATTCTCCGAAAACTTTCATCCTGACTGGAAAATGTATTTTGGTAATAATTTCCCCTCAAACAAACTATTGGATCAACACACCTGGAATAAACAAAAGAAATTGTATTTTGTAGACAGAATGAATGAGTCTGATCAAAGCAGTAGGGAAGAAGTGACTGAAATGATAGCCTCAGGATCAATTTCAACTATTGGCAATACCCCCAATGACCCAATACAATTTATTTCAAAAAAATTTCTTAACACCATCCAAAATGACAACCTGCCCTCTGGACATTTTTATGAAACATTCATAAAAAACGAGTTAACCAGCGGCTTTCAGCATGCAAAAGTCAACACATTTGCAAACGCCTGGATTATCGATACAGACACGCTCTGCAAACAAATATCATGTATCAAAAACAAAAATGGTACTTATGATATGGAGCTTATACTGGAGTTTTGGCCACAAAAACTTAAAAATATGACCTATGTTATTTCTATCGGTACCGCAAGTATGCTTCTATTTGCATATCTTGTGAACATCATATATAGATATTTGTTTCGGGCGAAAGAAGCGTAACCCCTCGAACCCCTTTCAAATTGTTTATCTTTTGTATAATGTTATCGATATCAACTTTTTTCCTGGAATAAATAGAGTAGGTAAATTCTGAACCGTCTTTATTGAGAAATGAGGATTTTAACTTCCAGCTAAGTTTTCCATCATTCATAAACCCCGTTACTTCATCCTGACTTCCCTTTGATCCTGACTGAACAACAAGAATATAGTCCGTATTGACATTGAAAAACCCGCCCCATTTGCCAAGAAAATACACGATAAATCCCATAAAAATGGTGGTAATAAAAGCAACGGGATAATTTTGAGCACCGGCAGCAAGACCTATTGCAATTGCCCAGAAAAGAAACGCCATATCAATACTGTTTTTGATGGCAGTCCTAAACCGAATAATAGAGAGGGAGCCGATAAGACCAAGTGACAGGGCTATGTTTGATCCGATCGTAATCATGATTGCAGTAACAATAACCGAGATCATCACCAATGTAAAAGCAAACGAACTCTCATAAGAAAATCCGCGATTTGTATATTTATAAACTATAGCAACGATCATCCCTAAAATAAATGAAAGCAAAAATGCTGAAAGAACTGCCTGTAAAGGAATGTCCGAGGACAGAGTAAGATCAAATAACGTATTCATAACTCTTATGATAACAAATAATATTGAGAATTCTATATCAGCGCGCGCACAGCGAACTATTTATTGCCAATCGTTGTACGGAATAAGCATATTTGCTGGCGGCCGTACGTTTAAGACCGTACTTTTTAATACAGTAGGTCAGCCAGTAGGGGAAATATCCCGCTGTTTTTATTTCCATAATTCTACTGTTTGGCAAAACCGGAATATAAGGAGAAAGGGGGATATTCTGCTGATAACGCATACATCGGATATCAGAATCGAAGGTAATTCTCACTTTTTTATCGCGTCTGCCATAGAATGCGGCACGATAATAATCTATTTGAATAAACGGAATAAAATTATGAAGACGGATATATTTTAAGAAACGATCAAGAATTGGGTCTGTTTTAACACCGGAAAAAGGATTGTTAAAATTGGACAGAAGCTTGAGTTGGGCATTTTTATCAACTGTTGTTTTTTGTTTTAGGCATTTATCATAGAGCTTATATTTGATTTCAAGTGAGGTTGTACCACCGCGATCTGTTGGATAAGTGCGGATGCGCAATTTATATCTTTTAGCAAGTCCGTTTATTTTTGTAAGATACGATTGAAGCTCGCTGTTTTCAAAATAGGTTGAAGATACACAGTAATGATTTTCGGTTGGGCTCATATGCGGATCTGGGATGACAAACGCCATAATATCCTCCCGAAGATGACGATATAGCCCAAGAGGAATCATGTATTTATATTCATCTCTTGCTGAATTGTTTTGTTTATTCATTTTGTTGTCCCTATTGGATTACTTATATCTGACAAACGGTAATCTTTCATTCGCGCTGCAGTGTCTTTCAATGTTGCATAGGTTCCCTTTGCAGTTGTTAATTGACCTTTAAGAAATGTTTCCAGCGTATCGCGCTTGCTAACCGGTTTTTCCGCTTCTTTGATAATCTCCTTGGTTTCTTTTCCGGTTAAACGGTACTTGGAATTGATCACCTCAATTGTTGACTGATAATCCTGATCAAGAAAACGCCTATCTCTTTTGCTTATTGATTCCAGGCCAAAATCCTGTTTATTTTCTTTAAATAACGTATTGTAAACCTTTATATGACCTCCGCCGAAAAGCTCTTTCTTATTATATGCCGCGGCACCGACTGAATTGTTTACTATATTATTATGATTGAGAATAACTGTAGAGTTATCTTTTACCGCAATACCCATCTGTGTATCTTCAATAGAATTATTGATGATAGTGATATGGGAATTTTCGCCCACGCTTATGCCTTTGTCACCCGATGCCCTAATCTTATTGTTTTTAATTATTAAATCAGTCGTCCCCGAGATATCCATACCATCATTGCCATTTTTTTCAAAACTGTTTCCGGACACTATAGAGCCTTTTTTAACAAAATCAAGATCAAGTCCATCATATGTATTTTCATAAAATCGATTGCCTTGTATCACGGCTTTCCCGTATTTGATGTTAACCGCATCATCGCCGCCATTGCGATTGCTATAGCGAAATATACTATTGGTAACAGTAATATCACTATAATACCCAGAAAGCATACCCGACGCGTACACTCTGTTTTTTGTTGTGGTATCACTGCCATACTCAAATATGGTGTAATCGAAGATGCCATATGACTCCTCCTGCAGAACAGCGACTACTCCCCATGGCTTTTTTGGGTCGATCGCGGTGAATGTGATCGGCTGCTTTTTTGTTCCTTGTGCAATAACAGGGCCATAGGAGATAAGGGATACCCCTTCGGAAAATGTTACCATCGTACCCGGGTCGATCTGAAGGCTAATCCCTTTGGGAATGACAAGATCTTTGGTAATCTCTACATCAGAGCGGATAAAAGTAACCGTAGATGAATCGACTTCCTTCAAAAGTGGATCATTCACCTTATAATCCCCGGAAACTGCCGGTACCTGCGGCAGGGCTCCTTCTTCAAAGAAGGTACCTGTCGAAAGAGGTATGATCAATGTATCTGATGTGGCGGAATTTTCTACTTCGACAGCTACCGTCGAAATTGCCTCTCCGTCTTTTACTTGCAGATCAATCTGTAAATATCCAGGCTCAAGATGTATCGGTGTTGCAAATTCTTCTTTATAAGTCAATTTTGGACTTAGAATAATATCGGTATCAAATATGATTTCCTGACCTCCTCCTGATATTTGCCTGATTGTATAATTTTTTCCAGAAAGAGGAATATTATTCACTGCTATTTGGGAAATAGTTCCCTTCCAATAACTTGGAACAATAAGCCGTCTTACCTTGATATCGTTGAAGGAGTCAGATTTTAGTAAGATACGACCGATTTTATCTATATTGCCGGTGACGATCGTCGACTCTATCTTGCCTTTCAGATACTGGATATTACTTTTCAGGATAAATGGAGTTTGCAGATAGCTTACAAAGCTCGGTTTGTTACCATCCCCAACATAATAGGCAGTTGTGGGATCAGCCATAAAATTCGTTATCAGACTAATATGCTCATCTTCTTCAAACTGCACAAGTCTATCTGTTAATATATCTGCATACCCATAAATGGCTTTGTTTCTCATACTTCTGATCTCCGGAATTTCAAGCAATTGAGAAAAAAGTTGATTGACATTGAGAAAATCGTTGGGAAAATCTATTAAATCTTCTCTCTGCAAATTGCTAACATGAGTATAGTTCATAAAATCCCATGGAAAGAAATAGATTCTCCCGTTTGCTGGATTGATATAAAAGACGATATTATGAAAATCATAATGTGCCGTACCGCTTATCGAAGAGAGTGCAAGAAGTTTAGAAAGGTTGTCTGGGTCAAAGTAATATCTCCAGTTTCTTTGCAGTTCTGAATTTTCTTTTTTGATAACTGACAAAAAATAATTTACATCCTTATCATAAGCGTCTTCAAAATCCTTCAGTGTCGAGAGGATCATTCCTTTGGGAATCGCCTCGGTGGTAAATTTATCCGGATTTTTGTAAGGGTCGGTATTATAAATATTTGCCTCCGGCAGTTCTCTTTTTGCAAGAAATAAAGAATCAAAGTCTTCGCTGACATAATACACCCCCTGATCTTTACCGTTTATTGATAGTTTGGAAAAACCGGAAGTAAGCGCAGAAAGACTCATCTCATGAGCAAGCTCATTGACGAGATGCTCACCGGTATACGCTCGTTTATCTGGAATATAAAAAAGAAGCTTGTCACTGTGTTTGAAATAATCCTTGAAGTTTACCGTGTAGGATTTTTTATCCTTCGCCCAGTGAAATTTTGTTATTCCGCGGTTTTTCAGCTTAATATCATATTTTTTACCTCCGTATTCTAAATTAGCGTTTACGTAAGGGAATTGAAATTCGGAATTATTCTGTATTGCCACATCGTCCGGGATACCTGAAAGAAGTTTGTCATACTCTTTCTGTCCTATGGATATACTGTACTCGTTGATTTTAGATCGCAATGGTTCCAGAAGTTTATTAAAATCCTCTGTAAAAAAATTTACCCTAAAACTATTGCATAAGTTTCCAGGATTTTGAAAAAGGTAATACTGAAGTTTTTGAATACTGTCTTCCCTTTTTGGATGTGACTGAATAAAATAAAATCGCTTTGACGGGGAAAGATCAATTCCCTCATAACCCTTTGCCTGCTTATATATACCATCTCCCATGACATTAAGACCGAAGCCGGGAAATTCACACCCATGCTCATTTTTTTCTGCCGTAAGATAAGTCACATTTTTCAATCCATCAGATATATCAAGACCCTGAAGATCCATTGTCATGCTGACAGATGGCCGAGTTACCAGCTTAAGAAGTATCATCTCAAAATCTTTATAGCTTGCATTTTCTTTACCACTAAATATTAAGTCATTAAACGTGTATTTTTTTGAGTAGTTTTTTTCTTGGAAATAATCACTCTTACTGTAGATTATTAATACGAGTGCCAAAATGATACAAATAACAACTCCAGTTAGTGATTTTATTTTTTGTAATCGGATAATTTGACGACATCGGAATAAGAATTTCATTCTCTTTTTGGTAATGGTATAATCGTAGTTATGCTTTTATTATACTTCAATGAGTTATATGAGACATGATACTCTTCGCATTATCCGCTATCTCAAATCAATTCCGTTCGTTCAAACAAAACGGTTTTTTATTCTGTCATTTTTGCTTTCAACATTTTTCCTTATAGTAATGCAGATACTAGATAAAGCCATTCTCTTATGGGCTGTATTAATAGGCATCACTTCATGTAAAACAAATTGGAAAAAGCTCATTGACGCGTGTATTCTGAACCCAATCAACCTCAGGAAATCTATTCTTCTGATTATTTTATACTTAGCGTATTTCTCTCTGACGGATAGTGACTGGAAAAACATTAATTGGCTCAAATCCTATCTAGATTGGGGAACACTTATGTTCGTCTTACTCGTCTTCACTACATTTGTTACAAAAATGAATAAAAACATTACTACATCAATCATGCTCGTTTCTTTGACTCTCATCCCGATGTTTGTCATAATACAGTTACCCATTCTTGCAGATACCTACGCTGTGTTTGCATTTTTGCTTGTAACATATCTTGTTATAAAAGAAATAGTCGAAGTACGGCACATTCAAGTAGAACATGCAAAAAAATAACTCAACTATTGATAATATTCGCGAGATCTTATGGAGAAGTTTTTATGTACTTTCTGTTTCAGTGCTTATATATATTTTTTTAACATATTTCATAACTACTATCACCCCAACGACACTATTCATTGATCGGCAAATATTTTCACCCAACTATATTCGAATCGTATTGGGTTTGGCATTCTTTTTGGCTATGAGCGGTTGGAATATTCTTAAATCGCTCAATAGCATCAACTTTCAATCTCCGTGGAAATTAAGTCGCATGGAAAGAATAATTACCATAAGCTCTGCAGTATTATTAGCCTATATTTTCGGTGGCTCCTTACAAATTCCTTCTGTACTTGCATTTATTATTTTCATCGCCTTCTTAATAGGATTTACTTACTTAATACCTCAACTTCTCAATTTTTATTCGCACTTTACTATATACGACTTTATCTACTTTCTCAGATTTATTTTTCAGTTAATAAAAGCACTCGCTTCATCACTAAAGCGCATGTATTTTATAAAAAAAGAAAGTAACAACAAAAAATATTCTAAAGAAAGTAACAAAAAAAAATATTCTATCGTGATTACAAAGGAACAATTAAATTTGTT
>Ga0210005_1002590_pt1 | contig 10499 bp, 8 predicted proteins | sample CryGey02umfilter_3_FD_183961 | JGI IMG/M metagenome (GOLD analysis project Ga0210005, IMG submission 183961) | Groundwater microbial communities from aquifer in Utah, USA - Crystal Geyser 4/9/14 0.2 um filter (SPAdes) (version 3) | ecosystem: Environmental > Aquatic > Deep subsurface >... | reverse complement strand
TTCCTTTTTAATGATTTCATCATCAGTTTCAAAACCTTTTAAATAATCAACCTTTTCAGAATAATCAACATCTTTAAAATATGCTAATTGCGTTCTGAATATTTTTTCGTTAAATTCGCCCCCAAAAATATGTCTAGCTTTTTTTGTGATTTTATCAAGCGAATAAAAATCCCTCATAATAAAATATAGGTCAACATAATCCTTCCACTTGGCGCGCATTCCCAAAGCATAGGCCTTCATGGCGGCTAGAGTTAAGAGGTCTGGCATTTTAATAATATCATCCAATTTTTTCGCGTAGTCTATCTTAAAATCATATTTAAAAAAAGTCATTTTTACTTTGTTGACTACCAAATTGAATTGGCCAGTTTCAGCATAAAGTAATTTATCTATTTTTACTTGCTGGCTTACTTTTCTCTTAATAAGAACATTGCTAAAATTTTTATCAGTAAAAAGATCAAAATCAATTGAATGACGATGGCCAATATGTAAAGCCATGGCCGTGCCGCCAACCAAACCAAAATCTTTGGAAAAAGATTTAACTAATGGCAATAATTTTATTTGATCAGCAGTTATTATTTCTTTATGCATATTTATTAAAATAAAGTTCAAAATAATTTTTTGTTTTTGACAAATAATTACATCTTTTCTGTCGTGACTTCTGCCTGAAAATCCGAGCTGCTTTTTTTAGGCCTAAAATTTTAATCGCTTTTTTAACATCATCCCAGTCACCGTAGTTCAAAACTGCTTCCAGAATAGTCGCGTCTGAAAGTGCCTCATAATTTCTTGTTGACCAGACCAAGTATGGTCTTTTTTTAATGAAATCTTGTATCATCATGTATCTATTTTATCATAAATTAAAAATTTACGCAAAATATAAAAAATGCTAAAATATGCTTATGAGCAGAAAGTTAATTTTTATCATTTTAATTATTATCTTTGTTTCTCTGGCTTTGTTTATTTTCTTGCCTAAAAAACAAAACCCGGAACAAATTAATCCATTAAAAAATATGCCTGTCATAACTCAAAATCAAATCATCCGCCAGCCAGCGGTGGCCGGACAATTTTACCCGGCTGATAAAAAAGAATTAAACGACATGCTGGAACAATTTTTAACCAGGGCCACGACCACTGATATCGCCGGTCGGCCGCAGATTTTAATCGTGCCTCATGCCGGCTATGTCTTCTCCGGCCAAACAGCGGCTGATGCTTTTAAAACAGTGGCTGGCCAACCCTACCAAACCGTCATCATTCTCGGCTCAAGTCATAATTATCCGGTTGTTGGTCTGGCGCTTTATAACGGCGATGCCGTGGCCACGCCGCTTGGCCAAATTAAAGTTAATAAAAAAATGGTGGACAAACTGATTAACAATCAATCAGCGGTGGATGATAAAACAAATATTTTTATCAATAATGACATTCACACCCCGGAACATTCATTAGAAGTTCAGCTGCCATTTTTACAAAAAACTTTGGCTCCCGGCTGGCAAGTCGTTTTAGGTTTAACAAATAACGATGACTTAAAGACCTTAAGCTCCATCGCCGAAGACCTGAATAAAATTATCCAAAAATATCCTTCAACCTTGATTGTCATTAGCTCTGATTTGTCGCATTATCCAAGCGCTCAAGATGCTGTCTACAGCGACCATAAAATTTTAGAGGCCATTTTAAGCGAAGATGCTTCCGAGTTAGAGGAGGCCACGGAAAAAATCATGGCTGAAAATTTGCCCAATCTGGTCACCTGCGCCTGCGGCGCTTCGGCCATCAAGATTGGTATGTTGATTGCTGACAAGCTTGAACTCACTGGCACAAAACTTCATTATTCAAATTCCGGAGATACTGAATATGGTGATAAAAATAAAGTGGTTGGCTATAGTGCTGTTGTGTTTACAAAAAACCAACAGCCAACAATCAACAATCAACAATATTTATCGCCGCAAGAGCAAACTGCTGCTCTGCAACTAGCTCGCAATACTTTGGAATTGACATTCGGTTTAACCAAAGAAAAATTTACTGACTATCAAAAATACCCCGTCTTTGCGGAAAAACGGGGTGTCTTTGTCACTTTGAGAAAAAATGGCGAACTGCGCGGCTGCATCGGCTTAATTGAACCGGTTTCCGAATTGGGTAGCGGCATCATTGAAATGGCTAAAGCCACCGCCTTTAATGACTCTCGCTTTTCACCTCTAACCAAAGAGGAATTAAATAAGATTGAAATTGAAATTTCTGTCCTCACTCCGCCGCAAAAAATTTCAGATCCTGAAAAAGAAATTGATCTTGGCAAACACGGGGTAATTGTGCGTTCTGGTTCGCACTCCGGAGTATTTCTCCCACAAGTTGCCACTGAAACCGGCTGGGATTTAGAAACTTTTATGGGCCAACTATGTTCGCAAAAAGCTGGTCTGCCCGCCAACTGCTGGAAAAATGGTTCTGTTACAATTTATACCTTTGAGGCACAGGTGTTTGAGGAAAAATAAAAATCAAAAAGGAGGTCATAAAATGTTTAAAATGGAAGGAAGACATTTAGTAAAATGTCGCAACCTAACTCTAAAAGAGTTGGAGGAACTTTCTCAAAAACAGGTCATATGGGTAAGTGCTCACGACTCTACTCAAGAGGGTATAAAACGAGTCACGGTTATAAATTATCCCGGGTATTGTTTGTGCAGGGATGAATGGGCATTTATTAGATATGACCTAAAAAATCGAGCTGGATTCTACTGTACAGCCAGCCACTGTTGGGAGGGCCATTGGCACACTAAGAAAGGGAACTGGGTAAAGTAAAAACCACAATATCTTATAAAGGTTTGTGGTTTTTACTTTGTGCTAAAACTACTCTCCGGCAGAGTCTCCCCTTAGGGACTCCGACGACAATAATTTCCCCACCAAAAAACTCGGCTATTCAGCCGAGTTTTTTTAAATTAGACAAAAAAAGAGTGACATTGTTCTGGCGCTAGCCTACTTTTGCCAATAACGACTATCATCAGCGATGAAAGGCTTAACTTCTGTGTTCGGGATGGGAACAGGTGTGACCCCTTCTCTTAAAGCACCAGAAAAATATCACTCTTTTTTATATTATTTATTGAGTAAATATACAAGCTTTTAGGAATCCGTAAAAGGCCAATTAGTACAATCTAGGCTGAATCTCTTACGAGACTTACACCCGATTACCTATCAACCTGGTAGTCTGCCAGGTGGCCATAAAATCCTAATCTTAGGAACAGCTTCGCGCTTATATGCTTTCAGCGCTTATCTAACCCGAACTTAGCTACCCAGCGATGCCATTGACATGACAACTGGTGCACCAGAGGTTCGTCCTTCTCGGTCCTCTCGTACTAGAGAAGGGGTCCTTCAAGATTTAATACGCTCACAGTAGATAGGAGACCAAACTGTCTTACGACGTTTTGAACCCAGCTCGCGTACCGCTTTAATTGGCGAACAGCCAAACCCTTGGGAGCTTGTTCACCCCCAGGATGCGATGGGCCGACATCGAGGTGCCGAACCGCGCCGTCGCTATGGACGCTTGGGCGCGACTAGCCTGTTATCCCCGGAGTAGCTTTTATTCGTTGATCTTCCACTCTCCTATATGAGGTGGTCGGTTCACTAACTTATGCTTTCGCAACTGCGCGACTTGTAGGTCTTGCAGTAAAGCTGGCTTATGGGTTTGCCCTATGACTTCGATTTCCATCCGAAGTTAGCCAACCTTTAAACGCCTCCGTTACTTTTTAGGAGGCGAGCGCCCCACTCAAACTACCCGCCAGATACTGTCTTCCCCGATTAATCGGGGAGTTAGATATATAAAATGCCAAGGGTGGTATTTCACTGACGTCCCGACTTGCGTCAGGACTCCCACCTATACTGAACATGAACAATTCATATACCAATATCAAGTTATAGTAAAGCTTCACGGGGTCTTTTCGTCTAACTGTGAATAGGCGGCATCTTTACCGCCACTGCAATTTCGCCGAGCCCCTTATTAAGACAGTCTCCAAATCGTTATGCCATTCGTGCAGGTCGGAACTCACCCGACAAGGAATTTCGCTACCTTAGGACGATTATAGTTATCGCCGGCGTTCATCAGCGCTTAGGATCAAAGCTTGCACTTCTCACCTTAACGTTCTGACACTGGCCAGGCATCAGCCTCTATATATAGTCTTACGACTTAAGCAGAGACCTGTGTTTTTGGTAAACAGTCGTTTGGAGTCTTTCGCTGCGCCCGCTCAAAAGCTTGCGCTCTGAACGGGAGGGCTTATCCCGAAGTTACGCCCGCTTATTTGCCGAGTTCCTGAATAAAGGGTTATCTCGTACACCTTAGGCTTCTCGCCTCACCCACCTGTGTCGGTTTACGGTACAGATGCTTTAAATCATAACACCAAAACTTTTCTTGGTACTAAATTACATAAATTCGATCCACCCGGAGGTTTCACTTCTATCCCAATGGCTTACGCCATTGAAAAACGCCATAGTCATATGACGCTTATTCACTCTAGTACGTCATCTTGGAGATAAATCTAAAGCAGGACAGGAATATTAACCTGTTCTTCCATCCCACGACGCCTTTCGCCGCCGCGGTTAGGCCTGCCTAACCCTGGGTTGACAATCATTGCCCAGGAAACCTTAGGTTTTCGGTGGGCAGGATTCTCACCTGCCTTTTTGCTACTTATGCCAACATTCTCGCTTCCTAGGCCTCCACACTGGCTCACACCATATGCTTCAACGACCTAAAAATGCTCCTCTACCCCCTTCACATATTTTTGTGATAAAAATTTTTATCACAAAAATATGTGAAGGGCCTCATCTTCGGTACTACGTTTAAGCCCCGATAAATTTTCGGCGCGGAAATTCTTGACTAGTGAGCTGTTACGCTTTCTTTAAAGGATGGCTGCTTCTAAGCCAACCTCCTAGTTGTATGAGAAAATCCACAACCTTTAACACTTAACGTAAATTTAGGGACCTTAGATTGAGATCTGGGCTGTTTCCCTTTAGACCAGTGAAGCTTAGCCCCCACGGTCTGACTGCCGGAAAGATTTACTAGTATTCGGAGTTTGATTGGAGAGAATACCCGAAGGCTTCAACCCCATCCAGTGCTCTACCCCTAGTAAATTATTTTATCGACGCTAGCCCGAAAGCTATTTCGAGGAGAACCAGCTATTACCAAGTTCGATTGAAATTTCACCTCTAACCACAACTCATCCCAGCGTGTTGCACGGCGCAAGGGTTCGGACCTCCTCCAGATATTACTCTGGGCTCATCCTGGTCATGGCTAGCTCACTTGGTTTCGGGTCTTATATATGCTACCTTTTCTTTCAATATCATTAACTCGAAAGCATTGAGTTAATAATATTAAAAGATATGCGCCGGTTAAGACTTGGTTTCCCTTTGCCTATCTCCCTACGGGGAATTAGACAAGTAACATACACAAACTCGTTGGCTCATTCTTCAATAGGCACACGGTCATCCCGACTTAACATCGGGACTCCCATTCTTTGTAAGTATGTGGTTTCAGATACTATTTCATCTCCCTCACCGGGATACTTTTAACCTTTCCCTCACGGTACTAGTTCACTATCGATCTTGAAAAGTATTTAGTCTTGGGTCATAGTCGACCCGGATTCAGACAAGATTTCACGTGTCTTGCCCTACTTAAGAACACTTGAAGTATAAGTGTAATCCCTTTCGCGTACAGGACTGTCACCTTCTTTGGTCGCTCTTTCCAGAGCTGTTCCTCTAGGGAAATTACTTTTTGTAACTCATCTTCTATTGTATAAGCAATAGAAATATCAAGGTCTTGCAACCCTAAGTTAAGCAACGGCTTACACCTTTAATGCTAGATCCATACACTAAAAGTGTACTTCTCTCGCAAACACTTAAAATAGTTTAGACTGCTCCCCGTTCGTTCGCCACTACTAGGGGAATCTTATTAATTTCTTTTCCTCCGCTTACTGAGATGTTTCACTTCAGCGGGTATGCACCGTCCCCGTGCCGATATTGATACCGATTTTTAAATTCAGTCCCTTGCCGAAATTGCAACTTCGGCCGGTAACCAAACTTAACGTCGGAATCAAAATCGGCATTGGGACGGCGATCGCGCTTCACGCGATCGGGTTTCCCCATTCGGAAATCCCCGGATCAAAGCTTGCTTACCAGCTCCCCGAGGCTTATCGCAGATTGCTACGTCCTTCATCGCCTTTTCAAGTCAAGGCATCCACCACATACATTAAATTACGGATTCCTAAAAGCCTATATTATTACCAATGCTTCTACGAAGCATTGGTTCTAGGAATTTAAAAAACTTACATTTTTACTCTTCCCCCTAGCTATTCTGTTTAGATGAACATCCACTAATTCCAGTTTATGAAATCTAATATAAATTTCATAAACTGATTTTACTGGTACCTTTTAAATAAACAAAAAACCGCTCTTAAGCGGCGCAGCCAAATTTTAAGTTTGCCAAAAAGCTACCCGCTTAATTTATTAGTTAGTAAAACTTGTATCTGCATAAAATGTTAATATTTAAAATTGGGAGCCGTTCGGCGCTGATGCGCTAATCTTAGTAAAATTATCGCCACCCGCCAACAGAGAAGGTATGGAGGTGTGGATATTTCTGAAGATTTTTAAACCCGTGGTCATTATATCAAATACTAAAAATATGTCAAATTCGATAATTTTACAACCCTGTCAATCAGCGCTAAACTAATAATATATGATCACTTATCTCAAAGGCACAATCCTGGCCAAACAGCCAAAATTTATTATTCTCCTTGTTAATAATATTGGCTATAAAATTTTTGTTCTTCAAGCATTTTTAAAAAAAATCAAACTTAACCAGGAATTGGAACTCTACGCTCATCTCCGTCACACCGAAGACAATATGAGTCTGTTCGGTTTTGCCAGCCAAGAAGAGCTGCGATTTTTTGAGTTGCTCCTGACCATCTCCGGTGTCGGGCCAAAATCAGCCCTGGGCATTCTTGAGGCCGCCAAACTGACTGATGTTAAAAAGGCCGTCCTGCGCGACGACCCCTCAATTCTTTACAAAGTTTCCGGTATTGGCAAAAAAACAGCTGAACGGATTGTGGTTGAATTGAAAAACAAACTTGACTTATTCCCGGCCACTGAAAAACAAATTGCCCTTGACGATTCTGATTCAGAAGTTTTTGACGCCCTTGTCTCCCTTGGCTATGCTGATACCGACATCCGCCAGGCTCTTAAACAACTGCCGGCAGATACCGCTGGCGTTGAAGCTAAAATAAAATCCGCTTTAAAATTTTTAAGGAAATAAATTTGATTTAATCATCATCTGCTAAATTACTAAAAAGTTTCAAGGTATGAAACTTTTTATTTTTAAAATTGAAAATTGAAAATTCTCATTCTATCCTCTCCGGCTGATCAATCTTCTCTCCCCCAGAGGGAGATCCGCCTTTGAGGGATATTTCCCTCGCCATTTTTATTTTATGGTTCTCAACTAATTTGATTATCTCCTGCGCCACGTAATGCGGTCGCGGCACTTCTTCAAAAACAACAACCTTTTCCGCCCCGGCCGTCTGAATATGCACCTCTCCGTAATTTAAAAATGTGGGCATAATACCCTTTTGCTCGCTTCTGACATCCTGAATTCTGAACAGTTTATGTTCAGCTACCACCCGGTTAAAAAGCCCTTTTTGCTCAATATTAATCACCCGACAATTAGTCACTAGCCAAACATCTAAATAATAATCCAGCCAAAAATAATACAAAAACAGCCACCAAAAAAGATAAAAACTGATGACCAACAATCTGATAAAAATCAACTCCAATTCACCCTGTAATGTGAAGCCTAGCTCGTTTTTAATAATAAAATAAGCGGCTAGCGGCACGAGCGCTAGAAAAAAATAAACCAGCAAAACCCGCCACAAAATAAATGGATGGCGGCGCAAAAAAAACACTATTTCTTCATCTGCTTCCTTGTGGGGTAGATATTTAAGACGAAACATATTTAAAAAATTATTAACTTCAAACTCCAGTCTATCCGGGCAATATAAATATAGGAAAAAAATAACAGTCCGGCTGATACCGCCAAATAAATTATCATCGTTGTCATATTAGCCATGGTCGCCACGCCAAATCTGACCGCATGATATAGCAAAAAAATGGAAAATAATATAAAAAAAGTCACCATCATTAAATATAAAAGCAGAAAGATAATAATTGGTATCGCCATTGGTCTAAAATAATTTATTTTCTTCTGGGTATGCCATGCCAAGATGCTCATAACCCAGCTTGGTCGCTGCTCGGCCGCGCGGTGTCCTGGCCAAAAATCCCAGTTGCATCAAAAACGGCTCATAAATTTCCTCAATCGTCGCCACCTCTTCATTGGTCGCCGCGGCAATTGTGCCCAGCCCGACCGGCCCGCCGCCAAACTTTTCAATAATCACCCTTAAAATTCTGCGGTCAATTTCATCCAGCCCCTGCTCATCCACCTCCAGCATTTTTAGAGCTTGAAGGCATGAAGCTATGTTTATTTTACCATTACCCTTGACCTGCACAAAATCCCTGACTCTTTTTAAAAGGCGGTTAGCGATTCTGGGAGTATTGCGCGAACGTTTGGCAATTTCATAAGCCGCCTCGTCTTCCACGGCAATATCCAGAATATTGGCTGACCTTTTAACAATCTGATTAATTTCATCCGGCTGATAAAAACCAATTCTAAAAATATTGCCAAACCTGTCCCGCAAAGGGGAAGAAACCATGCTCAATCTCGTTGTTGCCCCAACCAAAGTAAATTTTGGCAGCTCAAGTTTCAAAGTCCTGGCTGACGGCCCTTTGCCAATAATAATATCCAGCGAGTAATCTTCCATCGCCGGGTATAAAATCTCTTCAATAGTTTTATTCATCCTGTGAATTTCATCAATAAACAGCACATCGCCTTTATTTAAATTAGTTAGAATCGCCGCCAGATCACCTGCCCGCTCAATGGCCGGCCCGGAAGTCACTTTGATATCCACCCCCATTTCTTGAGCAATAATATGAGACAATGTCGTTTTACCCAGTCCGGGCGCGCCATAAAACATCACATGTTCCAAAGCCTCGCCTCTTTGCCGAGCCGCTTCAATAAAAATCTTTAAATTATTTTTAATCGCCTCCTGGCCCACGAATTCAGCCAATTTTCTCGGCCGGAGCGTCAGATCAAAAATTTTTTCTTCCTCTTTTTCTTTGGGATTTATCACCCGTTCTTCAGCCATATATTTATTGGAATAATCCTTGATAAAGTTTACAAAACTTTGTGAAGGGTATATCTCAATTCTAACAACAATCACCCCTTTTGGCAATAAATTCTGTTTTTTTGATGTTCTTGCCTTATGGTAGGCAAAGAGGTAAACTGGGAATAGACTACCAATAAAAAATTAGCCGCTGCCATTCATTTTTATTAAAAAAATATGAACGAATCAACTTTTAAAAGAAGACTGAACAAGGATGAATGGTCTAATGGTTACGGTTATCTTTTTGAGGGTAAAAAACTGGAGCGAGAAAAAGATCGAGCCATAATCAAACTCACCTTTGTTCGTCATGGTGAAAAAGAATTAACTAGCGGTTCGGAAACCGCTTTAACCAAAAGGGGAATTTTTGAAGCCGCTGTTCTCGGCACTAAAAGGGATGAAAAAGATACTTTCTCAATCAATTATAGCCCGACAGACAGGACTAAATTGACTGGCGAGATTGCGAATTTATCAGAAAAATTACATGGGGAAATAAAAGAAGAAGCATCATTGGGCGTGAAAAATAATTTTTCCAAAGAATATTTGGAACAGTTGCTTGATATTAAAAGAAAAATGTTACCCGAAGATATTTCCACCATTACGTCTGACCAGAAAAAGGAAATTGATGAGCAGGTTACGAGACAACAGCTGGCTGAATATTTAAAACACGGGACGCATCGTCCAGATGATGAAACGTTATCGCCTGCTGAAATGGCTGAAAAAATTCCTACGATTATTAAAAAATACGAGTCGGAAATAAATAATAGAAATAAATATGAGAGTAATTCAATTCACGAGGTGTTAAATATCACCCATGACATAGTTATTGCCAGCTTCCTAAATAAATATTTGCCAGATTATGATCAAACCAATATTAGGCCGGGCGAAGGGTTTGAGATAATAATTAAAGGACAAGGCGTCGGTGACGATAATGATAAAATTGGGTTGACTCTGGTGTTTAGAGGAAAAGAATATCCCCTGGATATAAATTAAATAAAAAAAATGAAAGCAGATGATTATATAAAAATGATCAAAGATAATGGGTTAACCCACACCAGCTCAAGGGAATTTCCTTTGATATCAGCAAGCTGTATATCTTTGGGTTATACCAAACTTCTTAAAAAAGCGGTTGGTTATTCTTATAACACCACAGGCAGTATTGGCAAAAAAAATCAGGCTAATTTTTTGATAAATGAAAACAAGGTCGGGGAATCAGTTGGTAAAATGTTAAAGCGAAAAAATTTAAATTCATTAATTCAAAAAATGAAGGGG
>Ga0210005_1002588_pt1 | contig 10503 bp, 17 predicted proteins | sample CryGey02umfilter_3_FD_183961 | JGI IMG/M metagenome (GOLD analysis project Ga0210005, IMG submission 183961) | Groundwater microbial communities from aquifer in Utah, USA - Crystal Geyser 4/9/14 0.2 um filter (SPAdes) (version 3) | ecosystem: Environmental > Aquatic > Deep subsurface >... | reverse complement strand
TTTTGTAGAGGCGAAGGGAAAATATCTCGGAGTTGACCCTTTCACTGACCGCCCCCAATTTGGCAAAGATTGGTTTTTTGAAATAATGAAAAGATTCGGCAAAAAAGTTTTAATCCGTTCTCATCAGCCAACCTCTCCCCTATTTATGTTCGCAGAAGCTAACGCTTCTTCTCACGCTTCGGCTAAAGCCTCAGCGTTTAATGATAGATGTTTAACTATTTTCACTTCTTCTGCCTACACTCGTGAGCGAACCATTGTCATTTACGATTTCAAAAAACCAATAAAAACCGCCAAAGATTTAGAAATTAAAAGAATCTAAACAATGCTAAAAATTAGAGAAATCACCTGACTCGAAAAAGAAATTAGATTGTAAAATTTTATGAACCCTTACGTTTTACTCGCCAAAGAGACGGTGGAGAATTATATAAAGGAGGGAAAAATTATTGAAGTACCAAAAGATTTACCGGAAGAGTTTCTCCATAGAAAATCCGGAACTTTTGTAACCATTATGAAAAACAAAGAGTTGCGGGGTTGTATTGGTACTTATTTGCCAACCAGAAAAAATATCGCTGAAGAAATAATTCAAAACGCTATTGCTGCTGCCACCGAAGATTATCGATTTGGTCCAATTCAAAAAAGGGAGCTTAGCTCCTTATCCTATACCGTTTACATTTTAGAGAAACCAGAATTGGTGAAGGATATTAAAGAACTGAATCCCCAAAAATACGGTATAATTGTAAAAACAACACCTATCACTTATCCTGATGGTACCGATGTGGTGTTCAATGAATTTTCAATTCATTTCACCTCTCCGCGTTTCAATGGCCATTTTGTATCGAAATCTGCTCTTTTACTCCCTGACTTGGCAGGGATAGACACAGTTGAGAAACAAATTTCAATAACTTGCCGAAAAGGCGGAATTGACCCATCAAAAGAAAAAATAATTATCTATAAGTTTAAAGTAGAAAAATTTGAGCAATAGCGAAAACCGAGCACTCAATTAAAAAATTTACTGAAGAGAATGAAAATGCTTAATCAAAAAATTGCTAAAATATTATATGGGATAGAAGAATTATTAAGGATAAAAGGAGTAGCCTTCAAACCAAAGGCCTATTCTAAAGCGGCTTTGAGTTTGGAAAATTTAGGAGAAGACGTCTCTCTTATATATAAAAAAGATGGTCTGAAAGGTCTTGAAAAAATTCCCGGTGTTGGTAAAAGCATTGCTAATAAAATTGAAGAGCATCTTAAAAAAGGCAGAATTAATTATTATGAAAAACTAAAAGAAGAAACTGCCATTCGTCAGATTGTCACTTATTATTTTGAAACTAAAGGATTGAATCTGGACCAAATAAAACGAGATGCCAAAAAAAGAAAAATAATTTATTCAAGGTTTACCAGACCGGCAAAACAACTTTTGGAATTGGCCGGTTCGGTTAAAGCCGCCAAAAAAGCCATTGATAAAGTGGCCGAATGGGCAAAATCAAGAAACTTAGATTATGCCATTGAGACAGTTTTTAAAAAATGGCTGGAACTTGACAGGTTAAAACCTAAAGAAATTGTTAAAAAGCCCTTCTATAACGAAGAGCCGATGGTCTGGTCTCAAACCCGTAGGAAGTGGTATGTAATTTCAAAAAATGGAGAGTGGCTGGAGTTTGCAGGAGAAGAAACAGAAATAAAATGGCGAATTGTTAAATAATATTATTTACCCGAGCGACAGCGAAGGCGAAGAGAATTTCATTCTCTTCTTTACCTTCACTTTTGCTTCGCAAAAGCTCGGTGGGTGAAGATGAACGAAGTTCATCGACTACCCGAGCGATAGCGCAGGGTGAAGATGAACGGAGTTCATCGACTACCCGAGCGATAGCGCAGGGTGAAGATGAACGAAGTTCATCGACTAGGATATCTTTTTCAAAGTCCTAAATCAACAGAGATTTTCTGCATCGAGACTAAGACAATTCTGACAAAATCTTCTAATTTTAAATTTAGAAGTTCCTGGCATTTAGCGATTATTTCCCGATTAGCTCCCCGAGCGAAAGCTTTTTCTTTAAATCGCTTTAAAACATTTTCTACTTCCAAGTCAGTTAATTTTTTTGTAGGCAAAACTAGAGTTGCTGCCACGATTAAACCGGTTAAAGGGTCAACGCAATATAAGGCCTTGGCCATTAAACTTTTGGGTTCAATATTGTGGGCCTCGTTATGGGTCAAAACCGCCTGGCAAGTTTCTTCATCAAATCCCAAATCTTTCAGCATTTCGCTTCCCACTTTTGAATGTAATTTTGGATCCCCTTTTGTTTTCTCGTAGTCAATGTCATGTAAAAGTCCGCAAGTCCCCCACTTTTCTTCGTCTCCCTCCTTATTAAAATGCTTGGCTAACTCTCTCATTGCCGCCTCAACAGCCAAACAATGCTTAGCTAAATTCTGATTTTTTAAGTTTTCCTTTAATAAATTTAATGCTTTTTCTCTTTCCATAATTTTTATTTGTTATATAACTCCTTATTAATAAAAGGAAGTAGGGCGCATATTACTCCTTGTTCATATAATTTAGTCCTATCTAATACTTCTTTTGATAGAAGGCCAATTGCCCCCATTTTTTGTTTAGTATTCTTCATTCTAAAAATAATATCATCTGCCTCGCCTAATTCTTTTCCATCATTGATTAATTTTTCCATTTTTTGAGGGAGAGGAAAACTCGCTGTCCTGCCTAAACCTATTTTTCCTTCTTTTGATTCAATACAAACCCAAGCAAAAGTATAAAGTTTACTATTGAGATATCCCAATCCTCCTTCTATACCTAAAGCAAAATCCGGCTTGTATTTCTTAAAAATATACTCAGCTCTATTTTTAGCCCCTTGAATAGTTTCTTTTTCTGATTTTGGTTGATAAGAAACTTTAGAGTCAACTTTTTCTCCTCTTACTTCTAAATTATCAAAATATTTAGAAAAAACTCTCTTTACAGAATTAATTTTCACTGGATTTTTTGAACCAACTATTATTTTTACCATTGATATTATTACTTTTTTACTTAAATTTATTCAAGACCTGAAAGTCCTTTTTTAAAATTTCTTTCATATTTGGATTATAAGTTACTGTAGCCGGGTGGTAAAGAGGGATTAGGAACAGCCCTGGCAGGATTGTTTTTGCCTTAAATACTTTCCCATGAATTTTGCCAATCGGCTGAATTTCATTTTCTAAGCCGAATTTTTCCATTAAAAACTGCATTGAATATCTTCCTAGGGGACAAATGATTTTTGGCTTAATTATTTCAATTTGTCTTTCTATATAAGGAGAGCAAGCCTCAATTTCTTCTTTCCGAGGGTCACGGTTGCTTGGCGGACGGCATTTTATAAGGTTGGAGACATAAACATCTTTCCTTTTAATCCCGACTGAATTTAGAAGTTCATCTAGAATTTTTCCAGCTGGTCCGCAAAAAGGATGGCTGGTTCTATCTTCCTGAACTCCCGGCGCCTCACCAACAAACATTATTTTGGCTTGATGACTCCCCTCTCCGATTACCGGATAATTTCTGTTTTTATACAAAGGACATTTTTGGCATTTTAGAACTTCCTCTTTTATTTTTCTGAGTTCCTCGTCTCTATTCTTAAAAGTTTCCATATTTTTTCAGTTTTTTAAGCATATACTCTTAGTTATATTTTTGTCAACCCCTAAATAATATAAAGTAAAATAAATATCCCAAGATTTTAATCCTGGGATATTTTTAATTCAACCTCATTTCTAAAAATTCCACCTTTTTCAAAATTTTTCATACTACTTCTTCTCCTTTCTTATATTCATTATCAAGCAGCCATTTAAAAACTTCTTGCTTTAACTCCTCGTTTATCACGGTTATAAGATTGGGATACTGTTGTAACATAAGCTCTTTTCCATCATAGACAGCACAATCCCCGTTCTCAAATTCATAAATTTTTTTCCACTTTCTCATTTTCTTTTCCCCTTTCTTAAAAATTATTAATTAAAACTACATCATGCGCTACCCGATGCGCTACCTGAAAAAAATAGACAAGGATAGACAGCACAACTATTAATAAAAAAATATGCAAAACATTTTCTGAAAACAACCATTTCAATAAATTTCTCATCATCCATTATCCCTCCTTTTTATTAACGAACTAATGAGAACATTCCAAATTATAGCACGTTAATTATTATTAGTCAATAAAGACAAAAAGAGAGGCTCAGCATCGCTAAGCCTCTTTAAATTTTTAACCTTGAGATAAATCAAAAAGAGATAGTAATTTTATTTATAAAATTTTCACCTAACTCTTTATTTAAATTTTGGAAAAAATACAATTATTGGAAATTCCTCCATTTCTCCACACCTCCTTTTTAAAGATCAAATGAAAAATACTTTATGAAAGTATATTATTGCATTTACATTATAAAATATATCTTCTCAAGAGTCAATCTTAAATTCTCTAAAATTTAATTAAAGCTTTTACTTTCTCTGCTATTGTTAAAAGTTCTTCGGGGCTGGATTTCTTTGCCCGGTTTGGATCAAGGTCATTTACTTTATTAACCGGGATAAGATGAATATGAATATGAGGGACAACAAAGCCCTCAATAGCTAAAGCAATCCGTTCTGCTCCGATGGCTCTTTTTAGAGGTTTTGACAATTTTTTTACTGTTCTAAAAATCTCTGAATACAATGGTTCTTCTAAATCAAAGATATAATCTAAGTGCTTCCTGGGAACAAGAATCGTGTGACCAGGATTGATAGGATTAATATCCAAAAAGGCGAAGAAATTTTCATCTTCCCAAATCTTATAACTTGGAATCTCCCCCTTTATTATTTTACAAAATAAACAATCTTCCATAATTACATCTTTACCCTGTTAGATAGTTGCGAAGCAAATCTAACGGGGTTTATCTATTTTACCCCGTTAGAAAAAAAGCGCAATTATTTACAACCAATCTAACTTTTATAATTTTCTAACGGGGTTTATTTTATTTTTTCCTAAAATAAAAGCTCTCAATAAAAAATGAAAAGAGAGAAGAGGTTAAATTATGTAAGCCGGTAAAAAATATTAATAAACATCCGGCTTACATACTCCCCTTCTCTCTTTGGAAATGAAAAGAAATCATTTTTAACTATTTTAACTAACTAATTCTTTACCCTCCTTTATAAGTTCCTTGTAGAGTTTATCCAAATCCAGTTGATTATCCTTTAACCATCTCATAACCTCTTCTTTTAGCTCCTTATTAATAGGTACAATGAGATGAGGATAAACTTCTGTCATGACCTCCTTGCCGTCATAAACGGCAAAAAGGTTTTTATGTTTCGGAAACTGATAAACTCTTTTCCAATTTCCTTTTGCCATCAGATATCCCTCCTTTTTAAAAACTGATTTATTCAACAATTACCAATACCACCTTATTTGGAAACTCTATCTTTTTCTCTGTCTTTAGATTTTTAATCAAAGTACCTGTTTTTAGGTATTCAACCAAAAATTCATCTTCTGTATAAAGTTTCCTGACTCTAATTCTGTCCTTGGAATATGAAACTGAAACCCAAAAGACCCCATGAACCCCCAGCTGAATCTCTATATTATGAGGGAACATAAACTTGCCTCTAAACTTTACCTCGTTCAATCTTTTCATCCTCATTTTATTCCTCCTTTCAATTTCTTTTTTAATTTCTTTTCAATAAAAAGAACTAAGTTCTGATTTTTATTATAGCAACTTCGGTTCCATATGTCAAACTACGGTTAAAAATTCTTCTGTCATATTTTTATTTTTTTAATTAATTTTCTTTCCATATTTATATTCTATCAAAAAATCGCCTCCTTAGCGATAACCCTAAAGAGAAATAAATACCCGCTTGAACTTTAAAAACAAGCGGGCATTATTTAATTATCTTACCACCAATAGTTACCACCAATAGTTAAAATTAACATAGTTCAGCCCTGGCTTAGTGTATATATACTCTGTGTGACTAGGATAGCCAGACATGTCAAGCAAAAATATACTGACATTTTGATAGCAAGCAACATTGTAGATGGTCTCACTTTGAAATGACTCTAAAAATTTGCCGGTATACTTTCCGTCGACATAAATATACCCCCGCACTGAGTATGCTCCAGAAGTAACTACCAAACTACTTTCTACTGGTGTTGTTGGCAGTGGCATTGAAATAGTAAAATGCCAAGTACAAGAAGTTAACAAAAAGCTTAACAAGATTAACGCAATCGCCAAAAGCAGTATCAATCTCCGATTTCTCATTCTATACCTCCTTTTCCAAATATTCTATATTTAGATTTTAATTTACTTACTGATCTAATTATGTAATAAAATGATAAAAAAGTCAATAGTAATTCTTTATAAAAAATCACGAGGTTTACCCTCATGAGATTTTTAGTTTTTTATTTCAAAAAGACTTTTGCTAAGTTCGTGCCATTTTCGAAAAATAGGTTCTCAACTCTTATGTGGCCGGCTTTCCACTCTCCTTTTCTTGGGGACCCTAGGCTTTTTAGAATTTAGCTGCTTCTCCAAACCACTGGCCAAATTTACAATCCTTACTATGCTGCGGCGGCGAATCACTCCTCAAAAGAACAACGGCTTTCTCAAAAAGCTCCGGCACATAAGACGTATCTGTTTTGATTTCTTTAATTTCTTTCCTGAATGGCAAGCGGTCGCCGAAACCATCTTCTTTGTCAACAATATAAAAGGCTAAATAACCTTTTCCAATGGTAGAAAAATTATTCTTTTCCAAAAGATAGGCATAAACGTCCATTTGTAGCTGGAAGCGGTCGTAAATATTAGCATTACTGCTGCCGGTGGATTTATAATCGAGAGGGGCTAATTTGCCATCCGGAAACTCTAAAACATCATCTACGGCACCGAAAAGTACTGCATCTAATTTAGGGTCATAATGGCGTATTCCCTTAAAATTACTACGCCATTCATTTAATAACTCTTGGTTCGGAAAAAGCTTAGCCGGAATATTATAAGCTAGGATTAAAGGATGAACCTCCCCTTTGGCTCGATAACTGTCAAATTCCCGCTTTAAGAGAGCATCTATAGCCATATTAAGCGCATAGGGATAAGGCGGCGGTCTTTTAATTTTTATTCTTTTCTCTAACCAAAAACAAAGAGGACACTCTTTGTATAAATTCAAAGAATTGGGCGAAAGTTTAATTTGAAAATTATCCATATGTTTGAGTATTCAACTTCGGCTTGCCCGCCGACTTGCCCGCCGAAGCTTTAGCGAAGGTGGGGCTAAATTTCTCACTTTTTTTATCCGCCGAAACCAAACTTTTCTTCAGAGGCAGTTTCCTTTTTTTCGGGAAGTTGAGTTTCAAGTGGACCAAACTTCTTTTCGTATTCGGCAAGATATTTGCCTAAAAGCAGATAAATCCTTTTTGCATGCTTTGGCGATGCACGGAATTGGCGAGCTTGATTTCCTGAAACCATTAGAAAATCAAAAACCTCTTCGTTGAAGCCCACATTAAGGTTAGAAAGCGCATAAAGAACTGGGTCGAGATTTACTTTGATTTGTTTTTCTTCATTTGCCATATTCTATTTTTATTATTTCTTAATTAATTTAATTCTCCGACTTTTCGTTAAAAAATAGAGTTGACCCTATTTTCACATTACCTGAAATTTTTTCCGTAAATTTTTTCTAAGAACTTTAGTGTTGCCTGAACCGAAGGGTTTTCGGTGTTTTTCAACGTTAATCGCTCGCCAAATCTATTAAATAAAGGACCCAAAAATTCATCAGCCCAAGAAGGCGTAAAAGTTACAACTCCCTCAAAATCTACTATAACTTCTTCATCATCCTTTATTTCCCTTAAAGAAGACTCAAAAGCGGCAAAGGACTCTTTGCCAAACTGTCGGCCATTCAAGGTTGTGCCAAATTTTTTTAAAAAAATAGTCATATAGTTCGGTAAAAGCAACCCATAATGCATCTTTATGGTTTGTTAATTCCGGCTGCTCGGAGGTTATTCTTGGTAACAAAAACGGGTATTTCTTTGTATTTTGGAATAATAATTGGTCTAGAAATACCCGGTTTAGTATAAATAAGATGGTCTCCTTTTGATCTTTTGAATTTAAAACCCGCTAATTCAAATATCTTCACTAATCTTGTTTGCCTCCTCTAAAAAACCTTCTACTGCTTCTAAAAGATTTTTTTGGGCTTCTTTAGGAGTTCTTCCGCAACTAGAAACGTCTAATTCCGGGCAATACGAAACGTACATTTTTCTTTCTTTCCAAATTTGAGCAGTAAAATTTATTTCCATATACTTAATAATAACGAAACAAGAAAATTAAGTCAAGCTTCCCTCAACTTCGGCATAAATTCTATTAATTATCCCAAATTTCTCTTTTCATAATTTTCCTTCTTGCCCCGTAGTAAATTTTATTCTAGTTTAGGGTTTTACCTAAAATTGATTTCTTAATAATTTTTGCTAAAGCAGAAATAAAAGCCGCTTCTTTCAAGTTAATGTTTAATTTTTGACTTATCTCAAAAATTTCATTAAAAGCCTTGCTTAATTGCTCTTGTAATTTTTGATTTACCTGTTTTTCTGTCCAGTGCTCATTTTTTCTATTTTGTAGCCATTCAAAATAAGAGACAATTACTCCGCCACCATTAGCTAAAACATCCGGAGCGCTAATAATCTGATTTTTTTCTAAAATAGGGTAAGCTTCTTCAGTAATAGGACCATTAGCCATTTCAAGAATGATTTTAGCTTTAATTTTAAGCGCATTATCTTTGGTAATCACGTTTTCTATGGCTGCTGGTACTAAAATATCAACTGATAATCCCAATAATTCTTCATTAGAAATTACTTTTCCCTCGGGATAGTTAATCACTGATCCTTTTTCTTTATTCACTGCCATTACCGCTTCTGGATCTAAACCATTCTCATTATAAATTCCTCCCTGAACATCTGAAATAGCTACCACTTTATATCCATTTTCATAAGCAATTTGAGCAAAATAATAACCAACTTTGCCAAAACCTTGAACCGCAATTGTTTGATAATTTCTATTTAATTGTTTTAAAAGATTTTCCATGACAATTACTCCACCACGACCAGTGGCTTCAGTTCTTCCTAAACTACCGCCAAATTCCACTGGTTTACCTGTAAAAGTGGCAGGAGATTTTTTACCTATTGTTTTTTCATACTCATCTAACATCCACATCATAATTTGTCCATCAGTATTAATATCTGGTGCTGGTACATCAGCATCTTCTCCGATAAAAGGAGCAATTGCTTTAGCATAAGATCTTGATAATTTTTCTAATTCTGATCCACTTAATTCTTTAGGATTTATAATTACTCCGCCTTTACTACCTCCTAAAGGTAAATTATTGGCCGCGCATTTTAAAGTCATTAAAATGGACAAAGCTATGACTTCTTCGCGGCTTACATTGGCGTGAAATCTAATGCCTCCTTTATAAGGTCCTAAGACATTATTATGTTGACTCCGATAACCAACAAAAGTTTTAGTAATGCCATTATCCATTAAAACTGGCACTTTAACTTCAATGACTCGATCAGGTTGAATTAAATATTCAATTTCATCTGAAGTTAAACCAAGCTTTTGACCGGTTTTTTGAATCAATCCTCGAGTTGTTTGAAACATCTCATTTTGAGTGTTATTCATAATTTTTATTTTACTAAAATTGATTGTTTAACGTCGGGTGTTAAACATTATTCTTTAACAAATTTCAAATAAACTTCTCTTAAAAGTTTAGCATCATCCAGGGCGTGGTGTTTTCTGTATTTGTTATGGTCAATGCCTATTTCTTTGTAAAAATTATCTTCATTTTCCCAATTATACCTTTCAGGATTTATTCCTGAAGCGAACAACATAGAGGCAAAATCAATGGGTATCCAATGGCAAGGATTATTTTCAATACCAAATAATTTATGCCAATAAATTGCATCAAACTGATTAACGTATCCAACCATATATGGTTCTGTATCACCAATGAATTCTTTAATTCTCTCTACAGTTTCTTTTCTACTTACTTTGGGTTCTGTAAGATTAGGAATGATGTTTTCCTTTACCCACTCATCAACTTTTCCATCATATTCTAATTCTATATATAATTCTTCCTCATTCAATTTTACTAAACCTATAGAAAGTATTTCTCCTTTATAAGGGTCTAAACTTGAGAATTCTGTGTCTAAAAATATAATGTTTTTGGAAAACGGTTTCATCATTTTCTTATTCTACCAAAAAATCGCCTCCTTAGCACCTGGGCGCAATATTTCGAGTTTATTTTTGGTAAGTTTAACCAAAGTTGAGGGTTTCCCATTAATTTTGCCTCCATTAAGATAAAAAACTTTGTTGCCAAAATATTTTTTTACTTGAGTAATGGTAGTGGCTGGAGGATAACCTTCCCAATTGGCGCTGGGCGCTGATAAAGGTCCGGTGATTAAAAGAATTCTTAAAAGCTCTTTTTTTGCTGGCAGTCTAAAAGCAAGAGTGTTTGTATTTCTATGAAGATAGGAAAATTTTTGGGATGGGCAGTTCAAA
>Ga0210005_1002587_pt1 | contig 10504 bp, 10 predicted proteins | sample CryGey02umfilter_3_FD_183961 | JGI IMG/M metagenome (GOLD analysis project Ga0210005, IMG submission 183961) | Groundwater microbial communities from aquifer in Utah, USA - Crystal Geyser 4/9/14 0.2 um filter (SPAdes) (version 3) | ecosystem: Environmental > Aquatic > Deep subsurface >... | reverse complement strand
TGCATTTACTCAAAACACAAACCGGATAAGGTGATCGCAGGCTTGGGCTTTCCGGAATTCGATGCCGAAGGACGTTATATCGAAGCACAGTTTGGCAACCTCAGCGTCGTGTCGCTCTACCTGCCTTCCGGCTCCAGCGGCGAAGAACGCCAAGCGGTAAAGTTCAAATTTCTGGAAGTTTTCATGCCTCACCTCGTACAGCTTCGACAAAGTGGGCGAGACGTGATTGTATGTGGTGACTGGAACATCGCTCACACCGAAAAAGACCTGAAGAACTGGCGCAGCAACCAGAAAAACTCCGGCTTCCTGCCGGAAGAACGCGCCTGGCTCACCCAGCTGTTCAACGAAGTCGGCTTCATAGACGTGTTCCGCTTACTGCATCCCGATCTGGAAGCCTACACCTGGTGGTCGAATCGCGGCCAGGCGTGGGCAAAAGATGTCGGTTGGCGCCTCGACTACCAAGTCGCCACCCCCGGCATCGCCGCCAAAGCGCTGAACACCGGCATTTACAAAGAACAACGCTTTTCGGATCATGCACCGATGATGGTGGATTACGACAGGACACTGTGAATCTCTGCGGTACGCTGGATGGGGCGGCTTTTGCGCAATTACTGCTGCTTGCATCTCTACTGTGTAGGGCAATGAAGTTCTGCCTGATGCTCAAGGCCAAATATTACACTTGCATCAGATTGACAGAAAAGCTAGCGTGCTGATCTGGGAGCGGTCTGTTGTTCAACAACGAATATCAATGTATGAATCCGTACACTTTTGGAGTGCTTCAAAAATTAAGGGGAGTAAATTAGCCATGTCGAAAATCAGCAAGCCAGAGTACGAAACCAGGGTAAAGAAATTATCCAGTGAAGAAGTGGAACGCTTGTTATCCAGAATGGCCGGCAAGCTGCCGCGCCGCCTGCAAAAAGAGAAATTGACCAAGGAAGAGGCGTTGGCGATTCAGTTGGAGCTGGAAGATGAACAACTTCAGGAATGGCGCAAGATGATGCTGTCTTTGAAGAAGAAAGAAGAGTCCAAGCTGAAAGCCAAGGCCGCTGAAAAAGCCAAATCAGCACCCAAGGCCAAGGTCGAAACAAAAGCAAAAAAACCAGCCAAACCTAAAGTTGCGACAAAGGCTTAGACTCCGACAAAACCGGGATAAAGGTCGCGTTGGGGTGGCACGGTTTATTGAGCGCCTTAATTCTCTCAATAAATGCGCCACGATATAGTCGTAATAGATGCCGTTAGAAATCAGTTCAGTGCGTTCGGTTGCTTCGAATTCCATGGTGCAACCCTGAGCAATAACAGCATCCCCGGTATCGCCAGCAGCGCGCACAACAGAAAAAACAGCGTCCAGCCCATTGTCTCCACCAGCCATCCGGTTGCGGCATTGGCGAAAGTGCGCGGGATGGCCATCAGGCTGGTAAACAGGGCGAACTGGGTGGCGGTGTAGGCGGGGTGTGTCGTGCGGGCGATGAAGGCAACGAAGGCGACAGTGCCGAGGCCGACACCGAGTGCTTCGAGGCCGATGACCAAGGCGAGTTGCGCACGCTCGGTTACGCCAATGATATCGAAATGCCCGTACGATGCCAGCCAGGCAAAACCGAAGATGGAGACCAGTTGCACCACGCCGAACAGCCACAGCGCTCGGTTGATACCAATCTTCACCATCCACAAACCCCCGAGCATGCCGCCAATGATGGATGGCCACAGGCCGGCGTTCTTGGCGATGAGGCCGATGTCTGTCTTGGAAAATCCCATGTCGAGATAGAACGGCGTCGCCAGTGCGGTGCACATGCTGTCGCCCAGTTTGTAGAACAGCAGGAACGCCAGTACCAGCAAAGCGCTGTGCCAGCCATTGCGCATGATGAACTCGCGGAAGGGTTCGACCACGGCCTCGCGCAAGGTCTTCGGCGGCGAGGCACGGTGCGGCTCGCTCACCATCAGCGTCATCGCGATGCCGGGCAACATGAACAGCGCGGTAATGATGAACACCGTGCGCCACGGCAAGGAGTCGGCCAGGATCAGCGACAGGGAACCGGGCACCAGCCCGGCAATGCGGTAGGCGTTGACGTGGATGGCGTTGCCCAGACCCAGCTCGGCGTCGCGCAACAACTCGCGCCGATAGGCATCCAGCGCTATATCTTGCGTGGCGGAGAGAAAGGCGAGCAGCGTGCAGAACACCACGATGGCCGGCATTTCAGTCTGCGGCGAAAAACCGCCCAGCATCGCAATCACGATCAGCAAGCCGACCTGGGTCAGCATCATCCAGCCGCGCCGTCGGCCCAGCAAGGGCAACACGTAGCGGTCGAGCAACGGCGACCACAGAAATTTCCAGGTGTAGGGAAACTGGATCAGCGCAAACAGGCCGATGGTCTTGAGGTCAATCTGCTCACTGCGCAACCAGGCGGGGACGAGATTGAACAGCAGAAACAGCGGCAGACCGGAAGCGAAACCGGTAAACACGCAGATCAGCATGCGGCGGGTGAACAGTTGCTGCCAGACTGTCATGCGTCAGGCGTTACGTTTGATGCGATACACCGCCGTACTGCCGAGCAGATTGGGTAGCAGATGAACTTCGCTGCCGGCAGTGATGACGCGCTGGTCGAGAATCTGCATGCTCAAGTCGTGGCACAGTTGTTCGAAGTCGTGCAGGGTGCACAAGTGAACATTGGGCGTGTCGTACCACTGGTAGGGCAATTCGTCCGATACCGGCATATGCCCGCGCAGGACTTGCAGAAGGTTCTTCCAGTAGCCAAAGTTGGGGAAGCTGACGATGCCCTCGCGTCCGACGCGCAGCATCTCGCGCACCAGCTTTTCGGTGTGGCGTGTGGCTTGCAGCGTCTGTGACAGGATGACGAAATCGAACGCGCCGGTTTCAAATCCGAACAGGCCTTCTTCCAAATTGCCTTGGATCACGTTCACGCCGCGAGCGATGCAGCGCAGGATGTTTTTGTCGTCGATCTCCACCCCGTAGCCGCGTACATTGCGCCCGGTCTTCAGATAGTCGAGCAGGCTGCCATCGCCGCAGCCGAGGTCGAGCACGCTGGCACCACTTGGTATCCACGCCGCGATGGCGGCGAAGTCGGGACGGTTCTGGAACAGCGAATCGCTCATGCCGACACCTCCGAAAGCGCTACGGAGTAACCTGTCGTTGGGTGGCGGCGGCGTCCGCAAGCAATCGCGGACGGTCGCATCCCCGTTGCACGGGGCCCCTGCTTCATGTTGGTTTCGGCATAACCTGAAGGTAAGCCTGTGGCGCAACATGCCGCTATGCGTCGTGTTGTCATGCTGCTGCCTCCCTTGCCACGTTGTCGAGATAGTTGCGCATCACGGCGAAGTACTGCTCGTCCTGCATCAGGAAAGAATCGTGGCCGTGGCGGGACTGAATCTCGGCGTAGCTGACATTGCGCCGGTTGTGCAGCAGCGCCTTGACGATCTCGCGCGAGCGCTCGGGCGAGAAGCGCCAATCGCTGGAAAACGATACCACCAGAAAACCGGCCTGTATCGGCGCGAAGGCGCGGGCCAGATTGTGCTCGGTGTGGCGTGCCGGGTCGAAATAATCCAGCGCCTTGGTCATCAGCAGATAAGTATTGGCATCAAAATAGGACGCGAACTTGTCGCCCTGATAACGCAGGTAGGATTCGACCTCAAACTCGATGTCGTAACCGTATTTATATTCACCGGAACGCAGCCCGCGTCCAAACTTGCCGGCCATCGCATCGTCCGACAAATAGGTGATGTGTCCCAGCATCCGCGCCAGGCGCAGGCCGCGCGTCGGCACCACACCGTGCTGGTAGAAATCGCCGCCGTGAAAATCGGGATCGGTGAGGATGGCGTTGCGCGCCACATCGTTGAAAGCGATGTTCTCGGTGGTCAGGCTGGGTGCGCTGGCGATGGCCAGCACATGGCGCACCCGCTCGGGATAGGTGATCGCCCACTGCATCGCCTGCATGCCGCCCAAACTGCCGCCCATCACGGCGGCAAACTGGCGGATGCCGAGCAGGTCTGCCAGCCGCGCCTGTGATTCCACCCAATCTTCCACCGTCACCATCGGAAAGTTTGAACCATAAGGCTGGCCGCTGCGCGGATCGATGGAGGACGGGCCGGTCGAACCATGACAGCCGCCGAGATTGTTCGAGCCAATCACAAAGAAGCGATTGGTATCCACCGGTTTGCCGGGACCGATCATGTTGTCCCACCATCCAACGTTCTTCGGATCATCGGCATAGCTGCCCGCGACATGGTGATGTCCGGACAGTGCATGGCAGATCAGGATGGCGTTGGATTTGTCGGCATTCAGGGAGCCATAGGTCTCGTACACCAGATCGTAGTGCGGCAACACGCCACCGCTGTTGAAATGCAGCGGTGTGTCAAAAGTGGCGCTCTGTGCGCTGACAATGCCTACCGAATGATCCATCACCCAATCAGAATCCTGTGTTGTAGGTCGGAATTCATTCCGACATCACCCTGTCGGGTTAAAACCCGACCTACAAAAAAACCCGCACAGCCTGTAGCTAGAGCGGGTCACCTCGCTTTAGCTGGAATGTTTTACGTGCCCCGCAAGCTGAATTCAAATCGGCACGGGGTGAAGTGTCCGTGTTTTGCCGGGCGCTGTCAATTCAGGCATCCCCCAGGGTTGAGGGCTCATGTGGCGTCACCGCAGATTAGATGTTGGAAATTTGCAACAAGTGCCAAAGCTTAACAATCCTGTAACACACCATCGTCAATATCCGCGCCACGCCAGCTCTGGCAGCAGAGCAGAGCGGGCCAAAGAAACACTTTTTTAAACTTTTAAGGAGTAACCATGCAAAAAAAACTGATCGCACTGGCAGTTGTAGCCGCATTTTCCGCCCCGGCCCTGGCCGACACCGGCAACATCAACGTTTATGGCAAGGCGTTCCTGACTTTTGAAAATTATGACAGCGGCGCTGCCGGTGCATCCAGCCAGATGCGGGTAAATACCAACGCCTCGCGTTTCGGCGTGAAGGGTAGCGAAGATTTGAGCGACGGCCTGAAGGGTATCTTCCAGTATGAAGTCGAGATGGATGCGGACGGCAGCGCAGGTAACGGTCTGGGCAAGACCCGTAACAGCGGGCTCGGTCTGGAAGGCGGTTTCGGCAAGGTCGTGTTCGGTGTCTGGGATAGCCCGTTCAAGGTCGCGCACAACAAGATCGAACTGTTCGACAACACCACGAATTGGAGCGCGATCAAGGTAGTTGGCACCTCTGCGGGCAAGGACTACAACACGCGCCAGAAGAACATGGTGCAATACTGGTCACCGAAAATGGGCGGCTTGCAAGCAGCCGTGATGTACAGCCCGGACGAAGCCAAGACTACCGCCAAAAATGCGAGCATCCTGTCCCTGTCCGGCACCTACGACCAGGATGAACTCTACGTGTCCGCCGCTTACGAGAGCCGTAATGATGTGACCGTCGGCACCACCGACAACGCTCTACGTCTGGTCGGCAAATACAACCTGGGTGATTTCTGGCTCGGTGCGATGGCTGAACGGATCAAGACCAACACGTCTGCCACGACGGATGTTTCGGGGACCAACATGGAGCTGGTCGGTGAGTTCAAGATGGGTGCAAGCCGGATCGCTGCGAGCTACACCAAGGCAGGTTCGACCGCAGTCGGCGCCGCGGCAGCCAACGACGTCAACCAGATCGCGGTCAAATACGCTTACGCTTTTTCCAAGCGTACTGAAGCCTTTGCCGCTTACGGCTCCAAGAAGACCAATGCTACGGCCAGCACCACAGCCAATACCTTCGGTGGCGGCCTGATCCACTCGTTCTAAACTGACTTAACCGTTAGTCGAGTAGTAAAAACGGGCGTCTGAAAACGCCCGTTTTCTATTGGGAAAAAGTAAAGTGAAAAACGTTCAGGTGGCGTTCAGCTTATCCAGCAGTTCGCGTATCTTGAATGGATCGTCGGCGCGCAGGATCTTTTGCGCGAGCGGGGTAACCTCTGCGAGGTTGCTGGTCAGCACGCGCTGTTTGGTGGCGAGCAACTGGGTCGGGTTCATCGAGAACTGGCGCAGACCGAAGCCGAGCAGCAAGCGGGTGTAAGTCAGTTCGCCCGCCATCTCGCCGCATACCGAAATGGGCACGTTCGCCTTGTTGGCCGCACTGATGACATGCTCCAGCAATTCCAGCACGGCCGGATGCAGCGGGTCATACAGGTGCGCGACCTCCTCGTCGGTACGGTCGATTGCCAGCGTGTACTGGATCAGGTCGTTGGTGCCGATAGAGAGGAAATCGAGTTTCTTGATGAACACGCCGAGCGCCAGCGCGGCGGCGGGGATCTCGATCATGCCGCCGACCGGGACATCCGCCTTGAACGGAATGTTTTGTGCCACCAGTTCCTGTTTGGCCGTCTCGATCATTTGCAGGGTCTGGATGATCTCGGACGCGCCGGACAACATCGGCACCAGGATTTTCAGGTTGCCATGCACCGAGGCACGCAACAGGGCGCGCAACTGGGTGCGGAACAATTGCGGTTCGGCCAGGCACAGGCGGATCGCGCGCAAACCGAGCGCCGGATTGCTGGCGACGCGGGTCGCTCCCTTGAGTTGCTTGTCCGCACCCAGGTCGTAAGTACGGATGGTCACTGGCAGCTCTCCCAGCCCTTCCAATACAGTTCGATAGGCTTCGAACTGCTCTTCTTCACTGGGCAGGTCATCGCGGTTGAGGAACAGGAACTCGCTGCGGAACAGGCCCACCCCGGCGGCGCCATTCTCCAGCACCTGTGTCACGTCGGTCGGCATTTCAATGTTGGCCTGCAATTCGATGCGCGTACCATCCAGGGTGGTGGCACGCGCCGTGCGCAGCCGTTTCAGTTTTTGCCGTTCCAGTGACCACTCGCTCTGGCGCAGCTTGTATTCCGCCAGCAGGCTCTTGTCCGGATCGACGATGACCACGCCCTGCTCGCCATCGACGATGAGCAGGTCGCGATCCTTGATCAGCTCGCGCGCGTGATGGAGGCCGACCACGCACGGCGTATTCAGGCCGCGCGCGACAATGGCGGTGTGCGAAGTCGCGCCGCCCAGATCGGTGAGAATCGCGCAGAACTGGTGCGGCTTGAGCTGGATCAGATCGGCCGGACTGACATCGTGCGCCACCAGCACCATCTCGCCCTCATGCTGCGGCTCCGGCGGCACGTGGCCGGGATGACCGCCAAGCACTTTGAGGATGCGCTCGACCACCTGGATCACATCGGTCTTGCGTTCGCGCAGATAGGCATCGTCGAACGCCTCGAACTGGGAAACCAGCGCGTCCATTTGCGTCTTCAGCGCCCATTCCGCGTTGCACTGTTCGTTCTTCACCATCTCCAGCGCAGCACGGCTGATGTGTTCGTCGGCGAGGATCATCAGATGCAGATCAAGAAAAGCATCAATCTCCGCCGCCGCCTGTTGCGGGCGGTTGGCGCGCAGTGCGCTAAATTCTTCGCGGGTGGTCTGCAAGGCGGCTTGCAGGCGTGCGGTTTCTTCAGCAACGAGATGTTTGGGCAACTGATAGTGTGCGACTTCGAGCGAAGTATGCGAGACCAGATGCGCCCGTCCGATGGCGATGCCGCTGGAGACGGGCAGACCGTGGATGGTAAAACTCATTCGCCCTCTCCGAAAAAGTCGTCAATCAGCTCAAGGAGGGCAGCCATTGCCTCTGCCTCACGCTCGCCTTCTGTTTCGATGACAATGGTCGATCCCTTGGCGGCGGCGAGCATCATCACGCCCATGATGCTTTTCGCGTTGACGCGCTTGCTGTTACGCGACAGCCAGACCTCGCATGGATACTGGGTGGCGAGTTGGGCCAGTTTGGCCGAGGCGCGTGCATGCAAACCCAGTTTGTTGATGATTTGTGCTTCTTGCAGTTGCATGGTGTTATTCCTGTTCGTCGGGATTTATCGGCACAATGCACTCACGCCCGCCTTCCAGTGCGATCTGCGCCAGCTCGGGCATGCTTTTGCTGGGGTGACACACGACGCGCAACAGCATCGGCAGGTTGACACCGGCCACACCCATGATGTGTTCGGCGCGGCACAGCTGACGCGCGACATTGCTCGGTGTGGCACCGTAAATGTCGGCGAGGATGAGTACCCCACTTCCCTTATCCAGTTGCCGCACCAGTTGATGTCCCTCGGTCAGTTTCTGCTGTGGATCGTCGTGCGCGCGAACCGACAGCACGCGCACATTGTTCGGCACTACACCCAGCACATGCTTGACGCAATCCACCAGACTTTCCCCCAGCGCGTTGTGCGCCACCACCAGTATCCCCGCCATTACCTCACCCCCAATAAATACGCAGCCAGCAGCGCAAGCGCCGGCAACACCAGCCAGCCGTAACGCCCGATCCAGCGCAGCGCCCGAGCCTTGTACGACTCATCCGCCAGCTCGACATCGACCAGCGCGCGCAGCTTTTTCAGCGCGTGAAGGCCAGTTGTGCGGCGTATGTTTTGCTGCAATGTGTCATCCGGTTTCATGGGTCGACGTTCCGTACTGTTTTGCTGTCGGTGAATTCTAGCCGTTTCTGCAGGGAGGCGGTGAGATGCACCACGCCGTCGGCATCGATCAACAGCGCATCGTCGAGCTGCATCTGCTGCGCTGCCGCGCGCCATCCCGCCGCCCCTGAGATGAACAACGGTTTGGAAGCCGCATCCGACAACAAACCGGCGCGGATGCCGCGCGTCAGGATGGTCACGGCTTGCACACCCTGCACCGGCCGGCCGCTGCGCGGATCGATCACATGGCAGTAGCGTTTGCCGTCCAGCTCGAAATAGCGCTGGTAATCGCCCGAGGTCCCGATCGCCTCGCCGTCATGCAATTCGAGGGTGGCCAGCGGGCCGGGTTTGCGCGGATGTTGGATACCGACGCGCCATGCACGATTGCCATGCGCGCCCAGCGCCAGCACGTTGCCGCCGATATTGACCAGTGCGTTGTGAATGCCCCGCTGTTGCAGGATGGCGGCGGCACGATCCAGCGCGTAACCCTTGGCATAGCCGCCGAGGTCAAGCTTCACCGCGCGGTTGCGGCTGTGCACCTCGCCGTTCTCGATGATCAGATCGCTCATCTGTGGATTCGCCCTGGCCAGCGCAGCGATTATTTTTTCATCGGGCAGCAGTGGCTTGAACCCGTCCGCCTGGAAGCCCCAAGCCTGGATCAGGCCGCCGATGGCAGGATTGAACAAGTACCCGGATTGCGCGGAAATTTGCGCTGCGTCCTGCAGCATCAGCGCCAATTCCGGCGTGACTGCTTTGTTCCTGCCCTGCGCGATGGCCGTATTCAGTTCGCTCAGCGCGGAGGGTTTCCAAGCATGCAGCAGATCATGCAAGCGCTGGAATTCGCCCAGCACGGCGGCCGCGCCCTGCTTTGCCTTGTCATCTGTTTCACCGTAGATACTGACCTCGACGATGGTGCCAAAGACATAGGCCTGCTCCTGGTAGAACAGAGGTTTGCCACAACCGGCAAGCAACAGCAGTGATGCGATCAGGCCAGCGAGGATTCTCATTGCGCGGTCAATTCTTCCAGCTCGATCGAAGCCGCCAGCAACGCCAGCCGCGCCACCACGCCGTAGGCATAGAAGCGGTTCGGCGAGTCGTCCGGGGCGCAGTTGGGGTTGGGCAAGGTACAGCAGTTCTCGAACGCGAGCGGGACGAAATGCATGCCGGGCGCATTCAGATTCTCATCCACGCCGCGCTCGGTATGCACGCGGTAGAAGCCGCCGACCACGAAGTGATCGACCATATAGACCACCGGCTCCGCCACCGCCTCGTTGATCTGCTCGAAGGTATAGACCCCTTCCTGGATCAGCACATCCGAGACTTGCAAACCTTCCTTTACCACCGCCATCTTGTTGCGCTGTTTGCGGTTGAGGTCGCGCACTTCGCTCGCATCCTTCACCGTCATGATGCCCATGCCATAAGTGCCGGCATCCGCCTTCACGATCACGAACGGGTCATCCTTCACGCCATACTCGGCATACTTGGCGCGAATCTTTTCCAACACCCTATCCACCTTGGCGGCCAGACAGTCTTCGCCCGTGCGCGCCTGGAAATCCACTTCGCCGCACACATCGAAATAAGGATTGATCAGCCACGAATCAATGTTCAGCAAAGCGGCGAAATCCTTCGCCACACAATCATAAGCGGCGAAGTGTTTCGACTTGCGCCGCGTGGTCCAGCCGCCCTGCAGCGGCGGCAACACGTTCTGCTCCAGATTCTTCAGGATGTCCGGAACGCCGGCGGACAGATCGTTGTTGAGCAGCACTACGCAGGGATCGAAATCGCCGATGCGCAGCCGATTGCCCTCACGCGTGATGGGCTCCAGCGTCAGCGTGTTGCCATCATCCAGTTGAATATCGGTCGCCTGAGTGATTTCGGGCAGCAGACTGCCGATGTGCACGTTGAGGCCAGACTGGCGCAATACCCGCGCCAATACCGACACATTCTGCAGATAGAACTGGTTGCGCGTATGGTTCTCCGGGATCAGCAGCACCCCGCGCGCCTCCGGGCAGAT